>Ga0228711_1006599_pt1 | contig 17153 bp, 7 predicted proteins | sample MedpolnodulmetaG_2_FD_177996 | JGI IMG/M metagenome (GOLD analysis project Ga0228711, IMG submission 177996) | Root nodule microbial communities from Medicago polymorpha collected in Santa Monica, California, United States - brown nodules | ecosystem: Host-associated > Plants > Roots > Nodule...
AGACCCCCCCCCCCCCCCCCCCCCCCCCAAAAAAAAAAAAACTGTTGGTGTTACCTCAATAGAGAAGTGTTAGGTACACTCCCTAACATTCACTTTTTTATTGGCTAAAATCAACGTGGGTCATATCACTTTACGTGAGATCTAATTCCAAAAAAACATTGGACCCATATTGATTTTATCTAATGACATGATGAATATTATAGCGAGTGCTCTTAGAACTTTTCTACTTATTACTCCCACTATTTCAAAATACATGTCGCATTCTTACAATGTGCATTATTCACATAACTGACTTTGAGCATTTTTTTTAACTAATATATAAATACAAATGTTAACATGTAAGATGTTGTTCGATTTGTCCCGATAAATATTTTTAACATATTTAATTTTTTATAAATTTTTATCATATATAATTAAAGATATTAATAGTCAAAGTTATGTATTGGTATGTGTGAAGAGGTTGATTGTGCGGCATTTATTTAGAAACAGATGGAATATATTTGTTATTGTTTACACCTAAAATTGATTATAATGTTAGCCAAAATATGTAGATAGGATATTTAGGAATAAACGATTTTCCTCTCACTCGATGGAAGGTAATGGAAGCACCAATGTAATCGTACAAAGGTCGGTCAATTCTTTATCGAGTCTATTGAAGAGTTCACGGGTCTAAAAGATATCAGACATAGCCAAAGCTTGATGGAACTGGACAATGAAGCACTTAACACATGCTCCAAATTTATAATGTCACTAACTGAGTAATGGGTAAGGACACATGTTACAAGGGAGGTTGCACATATTGAACTTTGTTAATGGATCACACCACCGCGTAGAAAGTTGTTGGCAGAACATGGGGCTCCATGCATCCTCACAACGAGGGAATACTTACGCACTAGCCACACAAATAGTCGAGCAAGGCTAAACATTGTAAGACATGCCATTTTGGCCACTAGGAATAGTTTTTCATATAAATACTCAATTTGTATACTTTACTTGACACACACTATCAATCAAACTCAAGCTCTTTGCGGAATTTTGTCCATTTACTTGACATTACAAAAGGTTACAAGTGAATATATATAAAACTTAATGGACTACTAACTTAATAAAGGCGAAATAGCTTAAGCCTAGTACTTTATTATCTAATACCTACCCTCGAACTCATGATGCATCAACAAGAAGCAATATGAGTTTGTCAAACAAAATATGAAAAACATACTAATTAATATTAAGTTCTAACTCATAGAAATTGTAGTTGGATCTAACACAACCCTACAAAACCGGCTTGTGAGGTGAGGATTGCCCCCGCTTATAAACTCATATTTTGGTAATCTTTTATCTGATATGAGACTCTTTAACACTAACACTACCCCTCAAGTTAAAGCTTACTGAACTTTAAGCTTGTTACAAATTAACCCTAACAATAAACAAAATCAATTGATAGCAGAACTAACGAAGATTATCAACCAAAGAGAGTTATCATCATGGAGAGAGCAACAAGAACCAAGTCAAATCAAACCAAACAAAAGAACTGGTAGGGAGAAGCAACCATACAGAAAAACCCAATAAAGAGAGGAGCAACCAAACAGAAGAATCAAAAGGGAGATACAATCAAACAGAAGAATCAAATATGGAGAAAAACAATAAATTAAAGGAATCAAAAGGGAGAGAAATAATCAATTAGAAGAATCAAAATGGGGGAAACAATTTATGGCAGTCTGTTATACCATATTTTTAGAGTCTTTTTAATTAAATTTTTAGTTTATTTTTATTATTTTGGTATTTAATTTAGAGTCGTTTTAAATAAGTTGTCATTTTTAATTTATTGAGTCATGTGGTGTAACATTACCTATTATTACTATTGGTTTATGGTTACATGGCTTTATGAATTTACTTGATGATAAATAAAAAAGAAAGAACACATGGGTTGTGATTTTAGCTGACCCGAAACACAAAGAAGAGAATTTAATTTCTCATCATAGTTATTATAACAAGGATGGGAAGTGCAGCAATAAAATGGGATAACAAGAGGGAAAAAACGTGGGCTTTGGAACTAAAAGTCTGACCCGAAAGGACAAAGAAGAATTATTAGGTTCTCAATTTTCATGCTAATAGAAGGAGAAAAAGGATCATGTGTAAAAATAATTTGCTTGAAGAGGATAATTTTTACATGTTAAGAAATTATTTAACAAAAACATCACAAATCATATAAAAAAAATTGAGTTTTTATTTAATATTCAAGTGCTCAAACAAAACAATTGCTAGAGGCATTTCTAGATACAAAGTCACTAATAAGTAATAATTGTGTCTACATCAATATGTTCTATCGTATGTTTTTTTTTCAATACATGAAATGGCTAGATCGTTCAATCTTTCTTGTGACATTGGCGATCTCAAGTAATTTTTCAATAACTTTAGCTTCGAAAAACTTCTTTCTACTGATACCACGGTCACCGACATAGTTAAGAGAATTCGATAAGCAATTGAAACATTCGGATAGCAATTTGCGGTTTTGACAAACTCAATATTTTAAAATGCTGACATCAACATATTTAGCAGAGACATTTGCAACACTTTCACCAATTCAGAAAAATGATCATTTGCATCAATATCTAACAAATCCTCATGAGAAAACGGAATCTTAAAAGATGTGCAAGATTTTTTTAATTCATCATTCTTGCATCAAATAAGAATCCAAAAATACTTTTAAATACTTCTAACTACTCAAATCCATTTTTAAATGAAGTTATTGTCATATCAACAACCACCAAAAAATAATTGACTCTAAAAGATTCTTCCAGTGATTGTATTTCCTCATCAGTATCATTCTCATCATATTGTCTTTTATTTAAATCTATGACTCTTTGTTTGAAGTGTTAGCTCTATAACCATATCAAATGCAAAGCTTTTGAAAATGTTCTTGCTAAATTCAAAGCCTCCATTTCTATATTTTTCAAAGTATAAGATTATACCTTCCACTTCTTTTATTGTAACTCCAATGCACGTTGATTTAGATTGCAAATTCTTACTCACAATGTTAATAGAAAATAAATTCTCATACAAAATCTCCATGTTAAGTAAAAATTCAAAGGCCTCGAGAGAATTAGCCAAACTTCCAGCATCACTTTTTGCTTGATCATCATCACCACCATAATTATACAATTTTAACAAAGCTAAACTTATTTTAGGTACTTGAAATCTAATACCTTTAACACTTTTGACTTGACTCTCCCACCTAGTATTTCACAAAGGTTTCACGGTTAAGTCCAAAACATTATCAACTAAAATATTCCATCTTTTAGTAGAATGGGTCATCTTCGAAAGAGTGAGATTAGGACTTGTTGGTGATTTCCAAAATAATGGAATCACTTTAGAACCACTTCACCAAGAGTTGTAACTCATCATGGGAATCTTTTATATACATTGAAACCTTTGACAAAAGGGTGTTTAATGAACATTTGCATTGATTCAAGTGTATATGATCATGACCTTTGACAAATGGGTGCTTAATGGACCTTAGCATTGATTCAAATGTATATGATCATAACCTTTGGCAAAAGGGTACTTATGGAACCATAACATTAATTCAAGTCAAAGGGGTGTTTTCTCTCATGTGAAGGGTCATACAATGCACTATAAATGCTTGGCATTTGGGCATTAGTTTGACACAATAACACAACAACACAATTTTTGGACAGAATTTTGTTACATTAACAACATATTTCTCCCTCATTCTCTTATTCTAAATCATCCATCAATTCTCTAATGCATGAGTGAATTGTTGGAACCATAAACCTGTAAAATACTTTTAGGAGATACGCTTGATGTGATTGTGCAATACACGTCAAGGAACTCATAGTATCATGAAGGGGATTCGAATATACAGTTATTGGTGGGGGCGAATCGAACCTAAAGGTTAGTGTGGCAACCCCATACGATTTGAGTTTACATGCATAACCATTAAACTTTTCAGGTTTCAAGTGCAGCAGTCTCTTCCCAACAATCAAGATATACAACAATCTTTGGAATTTAAGTGCACGCTTCATCATAGTCATCTTCATCATCTTCTTGATCAAGTTATTGCAGCAGACCCCCAACACAAGTTCCAACAGGACTATGACAAGCACATGACATATATAAAGCCCTTGGATTTATTTCTTTTGAACCCCTTGATTTTTTTCCTTTCATATTAGAACCATTGTCATAACCTTGACTCCTCACATCATCAACATCTAAATCAAGAGACTTACATGCATTTAACAATTAATTAAAAATCCCCAATTCATATGCATCATCAACTTTTAAAAACTCCAAATAAACTCCTCTATGTTTATCATATCAATAGACACATTTAAACGTACAATCAAATTCATTTTTTCTTGTTGGCTCACATTTGAGGTACAATCAAGGATTAGAAAAATATTTTGCCTCCTTAATGATCCTTATTATTGAAGTTTTAACAGAAATCAACTCATTTTGAATTTGTGGACCAAGGTAGTGATGATGCTTTTCTTTGCTTTGGATACGTCTAACATGACCTTGCATTATCAAATCATATTCAGCTATCATTTAAATCAACGCCCAATTAGCATTACTATCATCATAAAGTTTTCCACTTGATCAACGAAAAGCTAAATTCCGTTTAGCAAGACATTTAACAATATATACCATTCTTATTAAAACTTGCCTCCAACATTCTTTTCTTTTGCAATTTCTTCTTGAAAAATCTTTATCAATGCATTTGTTCTTTCTTAATCTCATTCTCGTTTCATTCCAAATATTCATATTAGTGATATTCTAAACATTATTCACATGTTCTTTTGAGTTTCTCACTTAAATGCTTCCAGTCATTCACTCCATCATTTGTTCAAAGATTCTTGTGGCTGCTATTTTGAGAAGTGAACAATTTACAACAAAAGCAATATAATTTATCCACATGTTTAGAGTAAAACCAACCTTTTTTTTCAATAGTCTCTCCATTACTCAACTTTCTGAAAAAATAAGAATATGAAAAATCCCTAGAAAGTTTGACTATGGGAAATGTGAGATTCAATTTCCTAATAGGCCCCTTTTCAATTAATTTTTTCTTCTTCTGGTTTTAGCTTCAAGAATACTCCAATTTCCAGGATCATAGATTATCTTCTTTTACTTCCATCATTATTTGAAGGTTCTTATACTCGTTTACAAACAAATTTATCTACTGCTCTCTTTTGTGACATTGTTAATTCTAACACTCATTTTTTTTTTCTTTCCTTTTTTCATTACCAGATGCATGTTTTCCCATAAACATTATACCATAAAATAATGAAACAAAACGAATAGAATAATAGCACTTGAATCTTGCTCGCCGACGAAGCTACGGTTGGAACCCTTTTTCTTCTTTCTCTTTAAGAAGTCGTTGCAACTTTGTATTGCCTTCTTTCTCCTTTTTCTTTGGTACGCTGCTACTTGTTGTTACAAGTTAGGATTTTTTTTTGGCCCCTTGTAATATAGGTCATTTTTGGGTTTGCCCCCTGTAAAATTTTTGTTTTGGTTTTCGTCCTTGTAAAATTATTTTTTTTCCAGAATACCCCCCTAATAGGCCATTTAAAAACCAAAATTTTTGGAAAATTTTTTTTCTTCTAAAAATGGCCTATTAGGGGGTATTCTGGAAAAAAAATAATTTTACAAGGACGAAAACCAAAACAAAATTTTTACAGGGGGTAAACCCGAAAATGACCTATATTACAGGGGGTAAAACACCATTGACCTTTTTTTTTAAAAAAAGCAAGTGTGATGGTTTCTTTTTTTTTTCTTTCTCTAACGCTGCTACTAGTTGTGGGATTGTAAAAGCGCTCGTTTTTTCAAATCCACCAATAAAGGGTGTAGGATGGTTTCTTTTGACGGAAGGGTTTGGGATGGTGGAAGGCGAGAGATTTGGACTCCCATTATAAAATTACAATAAATTATAAATGAGTCAACAGAGAACTAAGTCTGTTACATCACAATAAATTATAAATGTACCTCAAGGTTAGGGCCCCTCAAATTTGCAAAAAATAAAAGGATTAAATAAATTTTAGCTACAGACAAAGTCTGTCACTAAAGTCGTTGTTAATCATGCATTGTCCGTAGGTAAATGTCTATTGTCTATAGATAAAAGTCATGTTTGAATCGTGACTTGTGTATTTAACTAGGACTCGGTCGTTTGTCGCCATAAATAATGTTTGATTTTTCAAAACTTCTTTTTAAATGAAAATCATTAGATTTGATTCAATTCTTTTATTATTATTGTTGTTGTTCTTATAATTATAGAATATTATTACCATCAAAATACTTTTTTTATTTAATAACTGTGGTATGAGTTGCGTTAAATGATAATAAAAAATTAAACTATTGATATTTGATCATGGATCCATTTTTAATATTTGAATAAGACCTATAATTTAATTGGGACGACATTGTCCTTAGAAGTTAGAACATACATAATCAAATGTAAAAATATTGTATTGAAAATGATAGTAATATTCTATTTCTTGAACGTCTAAAGTAAAAGTAGTCGTCCCGTGAGCATAACTCAATTGGTAGGACAATGTATTATTATATGCAAAGGCCGGGGTTCGAACCCCGGACACCCCACTTATTCACCTTATAAGGTGAATTCTAGCCACTAGGCTACCTGACCCAAAAAAAAAAAAAGTAAAAGTAGTCATTGTCAACACAACTTCTATTTTTTAAGCGTTAGCAAAAAGTAGTCGAGATCTTCTCCATTTATTATTCTCTTATTTTTTTCATTTGAAGAGATAAAGACATTGAAAATAATTAATAGGAGTAAGATCTACTTAATGGTAAGATCCACAACATACTTTTCTTTTATCTATCTCTCACCAAACGGTATTATCAATTTACTTTTAGCAAATGGAGAGGATTACTTCCTCCGTCCCTGTATGTAAGCCCCCTTTATTTTTTTTCCCCACATTTCTTAAGAAAAATTGTCAGTATAATTAATGTGTATGTTTTGTGTGTTAATCTTACCAAATTGTCATTTGTTTGTATGTATATTAAATTTGACTATTCATATTTCAATACAAATTAGTAATATTAATTAGAGGTATGTTTTGGGAAAATAATAATAAATGCATCTAGTAATTTGAAAAAGAGTTTATATTTAATGACAAAATTAAAATCAAATAAGTACTTAGATATAGAGACGGAGGGAGTATAAAACAAAAAGGAGAGACTATGAAGCATCCTAAAACAAAGAAGAAAATGAAATGCAAGGAGAGTTATTGTTGGAGAACTAGGGGGTAGGGACTAAAAAGTTCAAACTTCAAAGAGATTGTTGGGACCTCGAAAAGTTGGTTATGACAAAAATGAAAAGATAAAATTGGATTAGGCAATGAAAAATATTTTGCTTTTTATTTAGGCTTTCGAGCTCCCTTTTTGTGCATTCTCAAGAAGAAAATTACTTTTCTGACATTAATAACTTTTTAAAAACATAAGTAAATGACCAAATTACTAAATTCGGCAGCAGTTAACTGCTGCTGGCTCCAGCAGTAGTTAACTGCATCTGCCTTTACCGCAGTGCAGTTTTAGTTGTGATTTTACGCGTTTCGGTCAAAAAATAAGTTACTTAACCTAAAAGAGTTCATGTAACCGAAAACTCGTTTCTTCTACAAATTTTTGCTCTATAAATTTAGCCAGGTTCCATTTTGAAAACAATATAGTAGAGCACAAAGTAAGTTGTTATCATGGCTAACATCCTGTGTCATTTATGTGGCAAGCAATGCAAAACCATGAAGGGGTTGATTGATCACATGGACGTTCACACTGAAGCAATTTTCACATGTGACAAGTGTGAAAGACGTTACTAGACCAAGATTGATTGAGATAAGCATAGAGACGAGGGACACCGTAGCAAAAAGACTTAATTAGTTAGGTTGTCATACTTATTAGTTATTTCTAAGAGTCTATGTTGTCCTGGTATAAGTTTTTGGTTCTTGCTAACCAGTGCCCTCAAGGCAATGGTTAAAGAACCTACAAATAGAAATTTTGTCTTGGAAACATAAGATGTTTATTTTGATAAAGTAATGATTACACTTCTTTTTCATTAAAACTTACTTATTTTAGATGTTTAACCATTGCTCTTAGGACACTGATTAGTATTCTGCTAAGTTTTTTTACTAGTTTAAGTTTTTAAGTTGTGGTTTCCGCTGAGTTTAAGTTTAAGGTCTACGAGTTAAGTCAAGAGTCATGTATATGTATATGTTTTTAATGTGAGCAATATTATGATTTAGTTTTATTGTTATTTACTCCCATTGCAATTTATTTCTTCTATGTTTTTTTTTCTTTTCCACTAGATCCATCTATTTTGACAATTAGTATATTAAATAATTGTTTATACAAAGAAAATTATTTTAAAATAATGTTATTTTAAAAGATATATAACTTTAATTCATAAAATTAATTAATTTTATCTCTTTTACTTAGTCCAAATATAGAAAAAATAAAGTTAATTAACAAGTAAGCAGGGACGGATCCAGGAAAACTGTCCAGTAGGGGCAAAACTATACACAACAAAAAAATTTTTTTGAACTTAATACTAACATTTTTCCCTCTCATCAAAAAATTAACATTTGGCTATAAAAAACATTCATTTCCATCGTTGTGGTTGCAAATCAAAGACAAGCAGTTTAATTTTTACTCCATTTGTAGCTTACTGTGAGTACATTAATGACAAAAAATTATCCCTAAGTATAAACTTCTTTTCAAATTATTAGAAGCATTTATTTCTTCTTTTCAAAATAAACTCCTTAATAATACAAGTAAATATCTTGAAATATTAAAAGTCAAGATTAACTATATAGATATATACATACGCACGCGCGTACACATTCACACACAAAAGGTATTTTAGATACATCTTTACAATAAACGCATATATTAATTACGCTTCTAAATTTTCTCAATGAGTGAAATATGTATTGAGTGTTTTTATTTTAAGACAAATGAAGTAGTTTAGAGAAACATTTTTAAAAAAATCAATTAGTTATTTAGTGGGGGCAATAGTTGAGTTTTAAGAGGCTAGAAATATAATTATTTATTTACTCATTGATTAAAAAAGTTGAAGGTTAGTGAGGGTAACTGCCCCCAATTACCTCTACCTAAATCCGTGCTTGTAAGTAAGGGTTTAATCTCGTTCTCTTCCATCTTCTTTTCTCTTTTATTTTATACTTACTCTGATCTCAATTATAATTAAAAAATCATTTTTATACGAAATACACTAATAATTCAATAAACCTAAAAAAATGAAATGTTTTATATAATTAAGACAGAAAAGAGTATTATGTATGAGGAGGGTGCCAAGGACCTACTTTGTTGCTCATGTCTCTCTTCCAAGTTAAAAACATGTTCCACATGAGATTTACAACTTGCAATTGAGTTGAGGGAGTAGTTATTATGCTGGGGAGTAGTACTAACTTGATTTGCATCGTTTTGGGACATTGATCCAAGTAACTTGAATTAGAAGCAGTCAAGGACACATTTTACAGTTACTATTGCAGCAAAACCATGAAGCTGTCTGTCTGTCATCATGCAATGAAATATCAATCGCTATTCGATCCATTTAATTGGGGAGTCAAATTAACAACTTTGACCACCACTTGACAAATCTAACGGCTGGAAGGGAACTATTTTCACTGTTTAACCCCTTGGTAGCTGGAGTTTTTCACTTTGTTATAGTTACTACTACTAGGGAATCAGGGTGTACCACAAAAGCTACTCTGTCACCTAGATTCTTGCTACATTACAACTACTGTGCTGCTCTTCTTATATAACTGGTCACAAACAACCATAAGTATAAAAGCTTATCCGAAGGAATCAAATTGGATTATCCTTCCCAAAAAAATAGTTAATAATGCAAATTAGTCATCAAAATTGTAAGTATCGCCAAATGAATTCTTGATTTTTGGGAATTTGTTATAACATCCCAGAAATTGTGTAGCGTCAGCTAAAATAGTTTATGTGTATATTTTTACCATTAGAGACTATAATGAGACATGTTAAATGAATATGTATGCATCCCCTTCGACTGATACTACATCAATATCAATTTCGCATGAGAGTTTTTTCACTTTGAATTCGAAGTTACTAATTGTATGTTTGGTTTAGCGTTTTATCAAGGTTTATCACGTTCCAATGCAATCTCAACGCCAAAATAAGGAAGCTGCTCATTGGAACTTTTAATCAAACGTGCGTCTAGAAATCTTTTGCCATCCTGGAAATTATAAAGCGTCGGTCAAATTAGTTCATTAGTAAATTTTTACCATTAGAGTATGATAAGATAAGTTAAATGAATATGCATGCACCTTCTCCATGTTGATATTACATGAGATTTAGGTCTCTAAAAGACAAGCGGGTACTTGAGTAGTTCATGCACAATTGTAATTATTGACAAATTTATCTTAAAGATGATTTAAATTTCATAGACATTAGTCTCCAATGAGTTGACCTTGGTGTAAGATCAATATGTAATGTAACATGTTCACTTAACGTGTCCTATCATAACTTGTAATTGCATGAACATAGAAGACATCATTTTAAATGACAATTTATAATTTTGGGGATCTATCAGCCAATTCTCGAAATTGAGGGGGATTATTTTAACAAATACTTAGAATTTCAATAATCAAGTTGTCTATTCACATAATAATTTTAAATATACTCTAAATACATAACAATCTGGAGAAAGTCTTGGTTGGACACATACCCAACACTTCAATTTTAGGCACACACAAGACCAAGAAAAAATTAAAGAAAAATAAAATTATAGTCTATCAATTGATGTGACTAAATACTTTTTATTTAATTTTGTTAATTTTATGTGAGTATGTGCCCAAAATTGAAGTGTTGGGTATGTGCCTAACCAAGACTCTCTCAACAATCTATGCGGCAGCGTAATTGTCACATAGTTTATTTCTAAACAATGTATATAAAAAGTATTTGTTGAGTAAGATCAGCCACTTAAATAAATTTTCATATATAAAATTTGTCTTGGTTTCTTATTCGAGATAAAGTAGACTATAAAAAAAAACATAATTTGGTAGCCAAAGTTGCCAGAGCTTATGCTTCATATTCAATTGCACCTATTTGGATTTTGATCCAACAACATGTGGTCATTGCATTTGTACAATTGCTATAGAGAATTCAAGCATGAGTTTTGATAGATAACTATAGTAACATGAGTTTTTCAATTTTGATAAGACAATTCATATTAGGAATTAATGAACTATACGATTGAAGATGACTGCATTGAAGATTCTTTCATACAAATCATAATTATACTACGTAGTTTTAACTTTGGAGTGTTTTACTTTTAATCTTTTACCATGAATTCTCGGTGTATCTTCAATTATTTTTCATTATGGATCCCTTCACTTGTCTCAAGAAACAGAAGACAAATTATAAACGATGAAAAGGTTAAGACAGAAGATAAAACAACATTAACCATTTTACTAGGACAAACATGCATGACTTGGGTTGTGTTCACTATTCCTTCAAATACATGCAGTGTGGACCCCCCTGTCCCCACACACACCTTTCTGAACCGTTTGTTAATCCCTCACAACAAGTACTCCTACTACACTAAACAAGTTCTCACCAAACACCAAAAACTTCAATGAATTTCCCAATAAACCCTCAACTTCAATGTGAACATAATAACTTCACTGATTACCTGTGAATTGAATGGAAGAAGCAAATTTTGCTATCTCTTGAGGTAGAAACTGAGGTGGACCAGTTCTTCCACCACCACTTACACCAAGAAAATCTCTTGTCAAATTACTATGTTGTACTTGATCCATAGAGTTTGAACCAGAACCAGAACCACCATGGTGCATAATATTCAATTTTCCTTGTTGATCACTTTGTGGTCCATGCATAAAAAACTGATCAAAACTACTATTTGAGCTATAACTAGCATTAGCAGCTGCACCTGCACTACTATTTCCCAACATAGCTGAACTAGTAGAAGAAGAAGGTGATGTCATTACACCAAAACTAGAACTAAAAATGGAAGGGTTGTTATTATCATTACTAGTATTGCTTCTAGTTGAACCCATCTGAGCTGCTTTTTGCAGAAGAGCAGTAGCTGACATTGGTGTAGCAGAAACAGTAACAGAACCGGAAGAAGCAGGCTTTGATAGAGAAAGATTTGCAGCAGATGTTGAATTTGAAGCAGGTACACCAAACATTGATGATGAAGAAGAACAAATCAAGGCATTATTATTATTATTAGTAGTAGTAGCATTTCCCATTTGAACTATCTCAGATAAACCAGAAGAACCAAAAAGGGAATTAGAACTTTGTCCCATTTCATGATTCCCTTGGTTTAACCAAAGTGATAAACTTGGCCTTTGTTGCTCCATAATCATAGAGTTGTTATTGTTTCCAATTCCATTGAAATCTACATGGTGAAATCCATGTGAGCCAAATTGTGGATGTTGAATTCCACCAATATTTTGAAGTATTCCATGTGATAAACCATGTTGTGAATGTGAATGTGGATTCATCATAGAACTACCTTCTTCATTCTTAAAATTTAGATTTGTTGTTGTAACTGAAGTTACTCTTGCACTCTCTTCTGCCAATGCATCACAAAAGGCTCTGTGTGTAATGAAACTATCCTTTCTGTTCAAAATATCAACACTCTTAAGTTAAAACTTAGAATTAAACCAGACACATAAAAATATAATCCATTAAAGAAAGCATTAAATTCAAAACCTAACACTACATACATGATTGGAAAAACCTCGTACATGTCACAAATATGAATATGAATAAATTAAAGAAGCATTTATTGATTTAACACAGAAACAAAAGATTGGTGAATAAAAGGAGAGTATATTAAATATTATACCTTGAGAAGAGGGTGCCACAGTCACATTTGTATTCTCTTGTACCGCATGTTTTTGTATGAGCTTTCCAATCAGATTGGACTGCATATTTTTTGGAGCACTTTTCACATTTCCACTTCTTCTCACCATGCTTTCTACTAAAGTGCTTTTTTATACCTGTGAGATCACCAAGTGCTCTTGAAGGGTCATGGTGGACACAAGTCTTCTCTGGACAGATGTAAACTTTCTTCTTAATAACATCTTTGTTGGATCTCTGTCTAAGCTTCCATGGAAGGTTGTGTCCTCTTCTATGAAGTTGAAGGTTTTGATCTCTTTGGAACCCTTTGTTGCATATTTCACAGATGAATCTGTTTGTTGCCATGAGTGTCTTCGGTGAGAGAGCAATGACCTCGGCATCTGGATCTGTATAGTCAAATTAATTTCCATTACCAATTTGAAATATATGAAAAAGTTACAAATTGAAAATCATAGAAAAATATATATATTTTTGTGTATTCGAATAAGCAACGAGTTTAGTAAAATTAAATCATGGTGACACTGTGATTTTGTTAAACATGTGCTTGGATCCTCTACAGTTATTGTACCGTGCGGTACTGTGCAGCGTGGAGAGGATCCATGCCAAATAAAAGAAAAAATAAAGTAGAAACAAAATTTCTGTAATGATCAATGAATATATATATATACCTGGTGTTCCTGGAAGATTTCTCTTCTTCTTGGGGACAGAAGGAGCATTAGGTTTAGGGTTAGGGTTTGTGTTTTGCTCTTGAGTACTAAACGCTCCAAGTGAAGTGGATAGTGAAAAAGGGTCACCAGGAATCATTTGCATATTGGAAAAAAGTGATAAGAAACTATATAGTAATGCCAAGAAAGTGAAAGAGAAGAAGAACAAAACCACTAACTTTCAAAGGTTTTTATTAGTTTCAGTCAGTACAAGGAAGAAAACAATGGTTTAAGATTAGCAAAAGCCAAGAAAGTGAACATAAATTCTTTTGGATGGTACCAAAAATTCTTTAAAGAGAGAGTTGTTGGCTACTTGGCTGAGTGTATCGTTCAGCCAAAAGACAAGAAAAATCCATAAACCAAACTTGAATGAAACCAAAAATATTTAAAGCCGGAAAAAGAAAACTATATAAACTAATGCAAGAAGTTCAAACTTGTGATGTATGCTTTCTTGTTTGTTTGATTTTCATTTTCTGCGAAGATAGATAAAACCAAAAGCATAGATAGCTATATAACCATAATATAACATTATTACTATTCTCTTTTTTTCTATGTCTTGGCTCTCTCTTCCTGTTTTGGTCTTTGGAGTAGTCTCTTTCTCATCTTATTATTTACTTGTATCTTCAAAGAAGGTGAGCCATATAATATTTAAATGGACCCACCACAAGCACATTTCACACGCACATATACATATTCTCTCTCTTTCATAGTCATACACGACATACAAAACCAGACACAAGTCACACGCACAATGTTGTGGAATAGTGTGTCTTGTGTTTGTGCCTTTGTTTTTCCTTTTTGTTTTTGCCTAGTGAAACCAGATATTTGAATGTGTTATGTCTTTGTAGAATGTAATAACAATAGTTTTTTAGCACAAACTCCAATTATTAATTCACTTAAAAAGCTGGTTTATTTTTTTGAAAAGGCTATTGAAGTACTACTATACCTTTTCATATATAGAAGTGAATAAAATAAAATATTCTGATTAAAATCTCGAGAGCTAGAATATAGTAGTACTAGCACTGGTAGACTATTAGATATAGTGCAAGTAGATTCCCTATTCTTTAACTTTATCACTCGTTTACGTATCTCGATCATTCCATCTCAAATCGTTCAATCTCAAATCAATGATATATTATTTTATTTGTTCAGTGTATAATTTGAATGGTCCGATATCAAATCAATTGTCGAGTTCATTTGAAGTTAAATTATTGAAGACATGATTTGAATCGGACAATTTCAAATTAATTATGTTGTGTAACTAAGTATAGAATCTGCCTGTTAAATTTATTGCATATTATCATAATGACACTGTGATTTTATTGAAACAACAATACTAACTGCTACAAAATTACTGTAATTTATTGTAATTTTGTCGATTTTACCGCAAATTCAATTATTATTATTAAGATAATAGGGAGGGTTGCGTTGCGTTGCGTTGCGTTGTGCTTGACTAATATAGTAGTGCATGCAGCTTGATAGGAAGTCAAGGTTAAAGAAACAAAAAAATAAGAAAAAGATGATGATAAAAAAGAAGGGTAACAGAGAAAAGTGGTTTACCTTTATTAGATTCTTTTATCAGGTGTAGAATGATTAAGCCATAATTACAGTGATGAGAAAAAATATCCTTTTTTTAGCATGCGAGAGATTAAATCAAAGGTGAGATCAGAGTCACAGACATTTCAACACGGACACTGATGAGATGTATAATATATTAATGTGGGGTCCATTTTTAATGTGGGCCTATTGGAGGGTTTCCCTATGCAAGGTGATAGGACCGTCCGTGATACCTCTGTCTTTGTCAGGGGTCATGGTGTGGGACCCAAAATATTGGACCATAGTGGGGACCGTTGATGCACTGCACCATCCTTCTCCTAAAAAGAACGAGTGATCAATACCTCTGCCTTAGGTCACAGTGGCCTTACAGGTACAACTTCATGAGAAGTCACAAGGCAAGCTATATATTAGGTTTTTTTATTTTAATTCCAAGCAAAAAAAAACTTTCATCACTAGAGTAATAATGTCTGGATTTTATGAAGCACGTGGTTGAAGAGTAAATACTCTATCTCGTTGTGTATATAAAGGACATTGATGTGTAGAAATGGACTGCTTATAGTTGAAAGTTCTAACAATTGAAAATTTCCACCATTATAGATGAAGACAACTCATGATGTATAATCATCAAACATATTCAAAACTGTGTTCGATTGTCATGTTCAGTGTATGTGTTTTTGTTCTAGGGTGATAAAACTATTGATTTTGCTGAATTGATTGAATCAAAGAAACTAGAATGTAAATAAATTTTATGTTAAAATACAATGTGAAAGTGGATTGAACAAAACAAAATTATGTGAGAGATCAATTTAGAGGAAAAAAAGTATAAATTTTTGCATAAAATTAATACATTTAAATTCACTACGAGTTTGACAAAATTAGGACGAATCAAAACTATATTTTTGGGGCTCAACAAAATCATAGTGGCACTCTAATTTTATCAAATTGACTTCGAATATAAGCCTATACACTAATTCTATATGTAAAATTAATTCTATTGGAAAATATCTAATCGTATTAAAATAAATTCTACTTGTCTTAAATCAATTTGGGAACCTTGCCTAATGATTAATGTCCATGACTACAATTGTAGGGTCTCATGGAGGTAGAGAATTCATATTTGTGTATAAAAGAACATTTGTCATGAATTGTCATTCTCTTAAATAGAAATTATTATCTCCAAGATATTTTGTGTAAAATAAATATTCTTCCTATCGAGTATCGAGGCGGTGATGGTGGTATCTTTCAGGGATGAGTCTAACGTCTGACAAGGAGGATTCTCACAAAATTTAGACAACGGCTCAGTTCTTATGGTGAGGAAGAGTTTATTCTGCTTTGCAAATTGCTTGGGATAAAGGTTATAGATATGTTACAGTTGAATCAACCTTAGCCGTTTATGTTGATCTCATCACAAGGGATGCCAACCGACTCATCCTTGTGTTATTGTTTCTCTCATTAATCGCCTTAAGAGCAAGGATTAAAACACATCTATCACTTACATTTTAGATGGACAAACCATATTGTTGACCGGCATGCGAGATATCTCTCTTGCGTTCAACTTGTTTTGTTCATCCTTGCCGGGTTGTTTCAACCTCTTATGACACAACTATGTAGGTGTTTTCTTTAATTGTCATGTTCGTTTGTAATTTGGCCTAAGGCTTCCATCTTACGAAGAAAAAAAACTTATTTTTTCACCCTTTTTTATTACCTTTTCACCCTTATTTATTACTTGTTTATGATTAAAAAAGGAGCTTTAAAAATTATTATTATTAAAAGTATCGCAATCATCAAGGATACTGTTGCGAGCAACAAACTAAGCTAGGCCAGCCCAGCAATGTTAAGCTTTATGGAGGAGTAACATCATCATCTTGATGACAAAACAATCTATACGATCTTATTCTCAGACAATGATTCGTGCCACTCTAACAAGTACTACTCTTATATACATTGTATTAAATTATAGGTTCTGTTATTTTATTTACTTATTCT
>Ga0228711_1006600_pt1 | contig 17151 bp, 7 predicted proteins | sample MedpolnodulmetaG_2_FD_177996 | JGI IMG/M metagenome (GOLD analysis project Ga0228711, IMG submission 177996) | Root nodule microbial communities from Medicago polymorpha collected in Santa Monica, California, United States - brown nodules | ecosystem: Host-associated > Plants > Roots > Nodule...
AAAAAAAAACAATAGAGGCATGACAGTTCAAGTGTGCTAAATGGAAGGATACACCTTATGCTGGTTTATAAATGGCGACTTATGCCAAAATTAGTGTTTCGATTAACGGGCTTTACCCCATCAGTGGTTTGATCCTTCTCCAATGGTATCATCCTCAGTGAAGACTACCGAGTGTTTGAACTCTGATGTCGGACCACTTTCCATCTTACCTGTCCAATCTTGTTTCGTCAAGTTCACATGTTATATACGGTCACACAATCATATAGTCATACAATCGTACAGTTATACAATCGTACAAGTTGTACATTCATACATGCATGTACTCATACATTTGTACATTCACAAATACACAACATATATACAACATCATTCACACATGATTACATTTCTCAATGTCTAAATGTCACACACAGTCTTGTTTGGTTGTATCCCTTCAATTCGGTCCTCGCTCATCATTGTGTCAAGCGGCAGGTTCTACAAACAGACAGCTTGCAATTACGTCTTTTATTATCAAAAGTATCATTCCCCGCTTTGTTAGATGACGGAATGTTAAGGATGTCATTCCCTGGTTTGTCGAATGACTGAACGTCAAGAGTGTCATTCCCCGGTTCGATGGAAAACAGAATGTCCAGAGTATCATTCCCCGGTTTGTCGGATGACAGAATGTCAAGAGTGTCATTCCTCGCTTTGTTGGGGAACAGAATGTCAAAAGTATCATTCCCCGCTTTATCGGATGACGGAATATCAAAAGTATCATTCCCCGCTTTGTCGGATGACGAAATGTCAAGTATGTCATTCCCCGGTTTGTCGGATGACGGAATGTCAAGAGTGTCATTCCCCGCTTTGTTGGAAAACGGAATGTCCAGAGTATCATTCCTCGGTTTGTCGGATGACGGAATGTCAGGAGTGTCATTTTCCGCTTTGTTGGGGAACAGAATGTCAAAAGTATCATTCCCCGCTTTATCGGATGACGGAATATCAAAAGTATCATTCCCCGCTTTGTTGGATGACGGAATGCCAAGGATGTCATTCCCCAGTTTGTCGGATGACGGAATGTCGTTCCCCGCTTTATTGGAGAACAGAATGTCAAGAGTATCAAGAGTTTCATTCCTCGCTTTGTTGGAAAACGGAATGTCTAGGGTATCATTCCCCGGTTTGTCCGATAACAGAATATCAAAAAGTATCGTCCCCCGGTACATCGGATGATGAGATGTCACTCATCAAAAATCCCAGTGGATTCTGCAAACTTTTACAAAGCCTAGTGGATTCTGGCAAACTTTCATGAGCCAAGCGGATAGCTTGCAAATTCTGATCTTATCAAAAAATGTCATCCCTAGTGTGTCTGATCCAGAGATGTCATCAATCAAACATTTCTCGAAGTGGCAAGTTCTGCAAACAAACAATTTTGCAAATACATTCAATTTCCCCATGTGTCTCGTCAAGATGTCTTTTCTTTCATTTTACCTTTGTTAAGCTATTTCACATTGATAGAAAGTAATATTTGTCATTTGTCTTCATTAAGCCCTCTCACATCGACGGTAGACAATGTCTTTTCTCTCATTTTACCTTTATTAAGCTATCTCACATCGATAATGGGTAATGATTGTCAGTTTGTCTTCATACAGCTATCAATGCGATAATAGACGACCCTTTTTGTTCCCCAGTGAACCTACATTATTCCCCAACAGAGTCGGATCCCTTTCTTTAACGAACTTGGGTATCCTTTTGTTGTTTCTTTCCCCAGTCGGATCATCTTCGTCGTCTTGCATTCATACTTGCATCACGAGCACTCATGGCATTTTAGGGTCAAAAAATTGGTGTACTCTATATTTAACTCTCTTCGGTCCGTCGAATCAAAGATTTCATCTTCAAGTCTCTGTACGAAGAAACTTAAATAGGGGCATTTGTCATACCCCAATTTTTGACCCAAATTTCTATTTTTTCGTCTTTAGAACCAGTTTTTTTCGTCGTTTCAAACAAAATTTCGGCAGAGAGGTATTTGAAAATACCTCATTTTTGTGGTTCCGAAGGCGATAGTTTTCAAGCTTTTATTTCTTACCTCTATCTTTTATTTATTTATTATTTTTACTTTTTATTTATTATTTTATTAATTTTTGTTTTTTATTTTATTATTAATCATTTCCTTTTTTTATTTTATTCTGTTGTTATTTTTATTTACTTTATTATTTTCCTTCTTTTATTCATTTAATGTCCTTGTTGTCCAAGTCAAGGGCATTTTTGTACTTCTTCAAATTCAGAGGCAGGGGTTCAGAATTTCACTGATCCCAAGAGAAACCATAATTCAAATTCGGCAGTGCCAAAAGAAATCAAATACTCTTTTTTTTCCAAAAAAACCCAAGAAACATTAAAGAGCATATAACCTCATCAGAACACCACAAGTTCGACATATACAATACCAAACCGTCAAACACACAATCACACAGTATAACCACCAAATCATAATCACAAACCGAAAATTCACACAAACACAAGGTTCGCACATCCGAACTTGTCAACAAAACCATACAAGATAAACCACCATTCTTTTTTCGAATCCACAAGCCACCACACAACATCCGAGTACATCACAACAACCTTAAATGAGGTTTCTGATAAGCTAAGCATATATACATCCCCCTCTTTTGATCCTACGCGCCAGCCTTTTGTTGTTCTATGCGCCCTCAAATATGGGTCGTAAGATCTTGAATCTGATGACCACTGTTGTTTCCCTCTTTTGTCTGACCAGGGCCGTTGGATCAAACCAACGGCCTGGATGTGATCTGCGTAGCCCAACTGCCTTGGGCCAGTTTTAACCCATAACCAGTTTTCTGCTACTGTTTTACTGATGCACCCCTTTATTCCTTTTGTGCCCCCACCCCCTCTTTTTATTATTATGCATGCATTTTTTTTTATTTCTTTTTTATCATTTCATGCATCCCCTTTATTATGCATGCATCTTTAGCATATTAATTTAATGTCTAAACATCATTTCATGCATTTTTATTTTTATTTGCCATTTTTTTTGTCTCATTTTATTTATTTATTTATGCTTTAGAATGTACTTAGGGACAAATGTAAATATAAATGAAAATTTTGCATTGCATGCATATTTATTTATTCCGCTTTATGTCTAAAACAAAAAATCAAAAAAATAATAGTGTAGTTTAATCCAAGGAAAAGGAGACTTCCATTTTGATCCAACGCCATTATGGAAAATCCCTCGCGCTTTAGTTTATTTCATCACGCTTAATTTTTTTTTTAGACTTTATTTAGAAAACAATAAAATCACAAAAACATTCAAATATTCAAAAACTCAAAAATTTCTTTTCTAAACAAACCTTGATTTTCAATCAAGTGACTTTCCCATATTTTTTAATTAAACTTCAATCATATTTAGACTTTATTTCTTTAACTTAAAATCAATCAATCACACTTAATTTTGTGCCCCTTCGACTTTTTATCCTAAAAACCATTTTCAAACTTTAAAATCAATCAAAACAAATCACTCAGCTTTTTACTCCGAACTACGTTATTTTGATCCCGCTCGGGTACGTGAGCGAAAGACTTTGTCTTTCCAAATCAACAAAATACAAAAACATTTTCTTTCTTTCGTTATTTACATTTAACTTTTTTTTGCAAGCAATTAATTCAATTTTAGCACAAAAAAATAAATAAAAGCAAGAGGTTCCTATAGAGTACTATAGACGTTTAAGGTGCTAATACACAACAACACTAATTATACTAATAATTAAACCTAAGACTCTATTACTAATACTAAATGCAAAATTAAATGACTGACTCTTAATAATTAAACTAGACTCGATCTAATGTAGATATTATAACAACCGTTATTTTTACTACGACTCCCTAAAATGCAATGCGAAAAATAAAAACTTAAACTAAGACTCTAAAATATAAAAATAAACGAATGGGGTTAGTTCGTAAATGGGAAAACAAAAAAGAAAAAGTAAAATAAAAATGATAGTACTAAATGGAAATAATAAACTAAATGCAAAACGAAAAAAAATAAACTATGTTAGTAATGACCATAATAAATAAACTAGACTCTAAAAAAAATGACTCAACTACGACTAAATATTTTTGGTATTTTAAAATTTTGCTTTTTTTGGTATTTTTGAAAACAGAAAAATAAATGACAGAAAAATAAAAGATAAATAAAAATAAGTAATTTAAATTGCTCAGTCGAAAATATCAACAATCCGCGGCAGCGGCACCAAAAACATGATGGTCGGATATGGCAAGTGTATCAAACATCAACTAAGTAATAAAATGATAAGTAGAGTATCGTATCCAAAGGGATTGTCCTTTCGTCCAAACTATTCATGTTACTTATTTTTGTAAGTTTGACGGTATAAAAGTTAAGGGTTAAAAGACTTGCTATTTTTATTTGTTTGCAATAGAACAAGTTTACCTTTTTTGGTTGCAGAAAAGTAAGCAGCGGTTAGGATTCTTTGAATCCCCTCTGTATATATTGTTGGATAATAAGTAATAGTAATGTCGCGTTTATTTATCTTAGGTAGACTATACAAGTGATGAGGCCGTTGTGATCCCTCTGATGGCTAATGTAACTCCCCGGATTTTCATCCAAGACATTAATTAAAATTATTCATTTCTTTAAAAAAATATGAGACTATATTTTTATTTTTTTAACAAACTGTTTGAAAGAAACTAATAGAAAGATAAACTATTAAAAATAAATCAATAGAAAATTACTACTTAAGATTTATGTAACGCCCATACCAAACGTATCTAGAAAGTTTAGCATGTGCATTATCTTAGTATTGGATACATTAAAATTTACAGCATAACAGCTTCAATGAATAAACATATCTATACAAATTCGTACGTTCACTTGAATCCAAACAAGAATCTTCGACTGGTACGAACATGTACTCGATGATGATCCATTAAGCTACCTGCATACCGTCCTTTGCCACATAATCTGTTGATATGAAACAAATAAGGATTGGATGAGACATAATGTCTTAGTGAGTTCTACCTAATCCTAGGCTATAGGTAACCTTGGGGGAAACCTAGGGTCACCACTTGTCTACAACATAACCAATCGGTTGATTATACGTGTGTGGAAACTTACTTATTTAGACGATCGTGCATAATTAAGATCGCCATAAGTTTCTACATGCCATAACCTACAAGTCTTGCTAAATGATCTGCATACCATGGCGGTCAAGGGAACTAAGACCACTATGTCGGAAACCGTCACCATCATGGCTTAACATATCATGTACATAGCATATTCTGACTGGACGATCGGGGAAAACTAATATCGTCGATAGTGAGTTATCATAAACTTGCTGTAGAAGCATATACCTATACATATCATAGCATAATCATAATCGTATCATATCATGGTTCATAACTATTCATTATGTTAGAGAGTTAGCATGTAACAAACAACATTATCTTGGTTCGTTTTACGGATTAATCCCGAGTGGAGTAACCTCGGAATGTAACCCCATGATATACTCGGTGAAATTCCTATATGAGGCTAACACCGAAACTCTTCTTAATGTCGTGCGGGCCTACCTTGCGAAGTGTATCCCGTCCCCCTAATGTCAACCTCTTGAAATCCCCCTGGCGTGGATCACAAGAGACACGACATATTCATATTACTTAGCTTATACATATGCGAGGACTTATACCTAAACTTGCTCAATGGGTTACCATGCATCCGTAATCTACCTGTTTGACGATAACCCAATACATGCTTGTTCTTATTCATATGTGATCTAACTTGCTTACCCTACAAGATAACATACTTGTTCTCGACCATCTACGTCGAGGCTCTATGATTTTCCCCAATACTTAGAGTTATTTACTACCCGTACGTAATTCATGATTTACTCTCATATGCCATCCCTTGTTGAATTCGTTAACGTTTGCTCATTAGGCACTTGATGTTTGAGGGGTTTTAAAGTTATAAAAGACTGCAAGAAAATGCCTCAAACGGCACTACTAGACCTTTAGAATAAAAATCAACACATGTTGTGCTGCTGTGGATCCCTTAAGTGAGCAGCTCGCTTTCACCTCGCTTGAGCGAGCTCCACTCATCAGTCCAGACTTGCAAAAATCGTATTTTTTATCCCAAAACCTCAAAATCAAATTCCTAATGTTCCCTATACATCCAAAATTCATGAAAAATTGTATAGAATCAATGCATGGTAATAATTAACATAATTCTAACAATTCATGGCATTAGAGTACTAATTTCTCAAATTCATTTACTAACATAAATCATAGTTTCTCACATAAGATTACACAATCCCAAGGGTAGAAAACTATCTATAGAACTCACCTAGAGGATCTCTGCAACATGCACAAGCTTAAGCTTTCAATTCCCAACTTTCCTCCAACCTCAAACCCTAGCTTCAAATCTTGTTCCCAAAGAAAAAGAGATGCAGCCAATGCTTACTTCTTGCTATCAATCTCTTCTGATAGAAGAATTAGTGCCATCACAAACCATGATTCTTGGAGGAAGTAGCTTGAAATGGATTGGTGATGGTAGAGAGGGAAAGAGCGCCACTTAGAGAGAAGAGGGAGAACAAATTCTGAATTCTTAATCTTAGAGAGAGCAATGCTCATGAAAAATGAACATTTCGGACCACAAGCCACTTATATAGGCTCCTCGTGAAAATACCATACTGCCTTTGGTCTTAAACATGATTAACCTGACAATGCATGATAAAATATTCTCCATCGTAATTGAATTTCCTGAACACCTAACCTCTGACACGTCCAATTGCTAAAACTCCTATATCTGACGAGTGGGATGTTACAATTTATTATTTCCCAACGGAAGAAATAATAGATTTGAAAAATATTTTTAAAAGTTACAATTACAAACTCATAAAAACTAGTCTTCTTTTTCATTGAAAAACCCAATTTGCCCCCGTAAGCGTTTCATCACACATCAAACTTCATGTTTCATATTTGGTACCTACAAGATTATATTAATGTAAGGGTAAATTTCCTTATCCAAATTGGTTCATACTCAAAGCACAAGAAACAATCCCTTAAAATAGATAGTATAAAAACTTCTCGATCAAAAGAACTAAAAATACACTCAAGCCATATTTTAAGAAAAAAAACTTAGATGAAATTATGCATAAGATGCATGTTGTGCTCTTAAGTACTACATGATCCGGATATAAACGAGCCACAAAGGCTAAATGAGACACAAAGGCTAAAACTAGCTACAAAGGCTAAACAATCCACAAAGTCTAAAACGAGCCACAAAGGCTATGCATATTCCATGTCATGATAATTATTTCAAAAAAAAAATATTCTAGCCACTTAGGAAAATACAAGATATAACCCAGCCACTAAGGCAACCATGCAATTAAATCTTAAACAAAAATTCTTTTTATTCTCAAACATCAGAAAGCATGTAAAACAAAATAAAAATCGACACCACATTGTCATATATAAATTTCATAAATAAATCCAAACTTTAATAAATATATAATTTAATTATTATTATTTTTATCTTCTTTCAAACGACAAGAATTTCTACCAGTATTTCAAAACACGGTCATAGCACTTAGTAGGAACGTATGGGGAAAAAACCCTTACCTTTTCCGCTTTACTTCCTAGAGAAAACTCTCAATCCACACAATGGTCTTTGCTTTGCTAGAAAAGGATTCATCTAGTTATCTTCTTCTAATTTGATAGTGATACGTTTTTTTGTGGACTTAAGTGGAGGTACAAGGCTTAGTTTTGATTTACCAATTTATAACAACGGATATGCTACACGACAATCTCTTACTCATAAAGCTTAACTGGTCTAGAAACATTTAACCTAATTTTAACCTAATCACTTTTGGCGGCAATGAATACTGGCCTTTGGATAGATCAAAACTTAATCTCAGCCCTTGATCTCAAACCTAAGACTTCCCTCCTTAAACTCTTTTACAATCTCTAATCACTTATTTATCCCTAAATTAATCTTTTAATTACCTTGAAATATTGAATTCGAATTTCCCAATATAATTCCTCTTTTAATGACTATCAATGTGTAATTAATAGGTATAAATTTTCATAGTCAACTATTATTTGAAATAATCAAATTTTTTTCCACACTGAATAGATGATTAAAAAATCGAATTTTTATTCTTGCCTATCTAATATTACCTTTCTAATATTTGAAATAATCGAAAATTTATTTTTGCCTATCTCATATTGCCTCTTTTATACACTAAATCGAACATCTTTTTTTCACAACCATTGCCTAACTATTATTTCTTTTTGTTATATTCCGTTGAAATAGACCTGAAATAAAAACAAGGTTTATTCACTCTGCTTTTTCTCTCATCCTTTCATATCTCATCACATTCACAGAAGCATGGCCAACAATGACGTACAAGCTATGTTGTCTTATCATGCTTTAACAGGTTTATGGTTTGCTAAATTTTTTATCATGATGTAATACAAAATTAAAATTTGTTATCGTAATACTGACATTTTTGTTGGTGTTTTGTTGTCAGCCCTGTTGAACCCAAATCCCACATCCGAACTTGAGAAGGTTGTCAATCATCTCCGTATAAAGTACATGACGTATGTCCTTGAGCTTGATACCCTATACGTAAGGCTTTCTTTCCAAATGCTTTTGTTCGGATCATCCTTTCCATTTGGATTCATCTATTAACATGTTGATTCGTATTTTTTTCAATATTAGGGCATGGTTATCCTGCCAACAATGTTTGTTCATGACTTTGGAGACCAAATTGGACGCTAGCCAAATCTGGTGGATTCTAAAAACAACGTATTTGAGGTGTTGGTTGAGAGATTCAATGGCAACATTTACTTGACTACGGGTTGGCATGCCTTAAAAGACTTCTGCGGTGTTTGTCTCGGATCCTGGGTGACTATGGTGTTTGTTGGTATGGATAAGTTTGGTATCCGTTTGAAGGATAGGTTTCGAAGGAATATGTCAATTCCTAGGTTTACCCCACCAATGATTTTTAAGCTTGAGAAACAAGTTGTTCCTTTCAATAACTTTCATGTCTTACCATCCCCTTTTGTCCATGTTCTTATGAAAAAAAGTTGACTTTTGAACACTATGATGGTGGATATGTGGTGAGTAAAAATTAATATTACTGATTGTATTCTCAATGTTTGTAAGATATTAAATTATCGATGTTATATTTTGCACTGCAAGAGCTTTCAATGATGGGAGTTTGTGAGGTCGTATTGGATGTGACAACTACAGCTTTGAAGATTGTGGATGACAATGGCAACATGTGGGGTTGCACTCTGATTTATGACAATACTAACTATGCTCATTTCAAAATTGGAGGTGGGTGAAATAGAATGGTTCTTGCTCGCAATCTTCGTCAACGTTCCCGCATACTACTTGGTGCACCATCTGCTGGAAAGAACAGGACTCTTTACCTTCGTGTCATCCGCAAATAGGAATTTGAATGCGGTCTCTTGGTGGAACGAATTTTTGTTTAATTTCTATTTTTCTTAAGTTAACTTTTCCTTGAATATTTGATTAAGTACTTCGTCAATTTAGTTTATGTTTTGTAATCCTTATTCAAGCAACTTTTCCTTGAATAAAATTTCGTGTCTTACTTAATTTCGTTTTTGTTTGAAATTGGTGTTGTGTTTAATATTGCTTTCTTTTATCTAAATTGCGGTGTTGGCATTATTTAGATAATTTTTTATTGACGTTATAATCTTGCCGATTGTATTTCTATAAAAAAAAAATAGTGTGTTGCAATGGCGGCGAATCAGTAATGATTTATTTATTTTTGTGCTAATTGCTTCCTTATCCCTCCAAACATTGAAATGTGCTAATAACGAATAATTGATTTTGTTTAACACTCGACATCTTCCACAAAAACATGGATTTGATCTTCAAAGTTTTAGACAAATCTCTATTTAGAAGAAAAAAATTATTTAAATAACGAACAACATTAATGTGCTAGCAAGTAAATGTGATTCTTGAAACTTTATTAATATTTTTAAAAAATAAATTAGCACAATTTTTAGTTAGAATCCCTATTTATATTACGACATAATATTTTCGTTGTTATTCAAAAACAAAAGGAAATATTTCTTCTCAACATCACAACACATTATTCTAAAACCAAGGATTATTTCTTCGACTAGAATTTCTCAATATAATTCCTCTTTTAATGACTATCAATATGTAATTAATTGGTATAAATTTCCATTTACTTTTAAAAGTTGACTATGTAAAAAAGGAAGTATAAAATATTTTCAAAAATAATTCGTTGCTTGCCTTTCTAATATTTGAAATAATCGAATTTTTTTCACAATATTGTCTTTCTAATTAAATAACGAACAAAAAATTTATGTGTTAGTAAAATGTGATTCTTAAAACTTGATTAATTTTTTTATAAAATAAATCAGCACAATTTTTAGTTAAAATCCCTAATTATATTACCACATAATATTTTTCGTTGTCATTCATAAAATGAAAGAAAATCTTTCTTCTCAATATCGCAGCACATCATTATACAACTAAAGTTTCAAACTTCGACTAAATAGGGATTTGAATTTCCCAATATAATTGTCTTTTTTGTAATCCGTTGAATAAACATGAATGCACCATGAAATATATCATTAAAATCTGTCATGCCTATCTAATATTGCCTTTGTAATAATCCGTTGAAATAAACCATAAAAGAACCATTAAGCACAAAATTGAACATTTTTTATAATCCCTTGAAATAATATTGCAATATTATTTTATATTGCCTTTTTTATAATCTGTTGAAATAAACGATAAATGCACCATTTAATATTATACAACTTATATGACTAAGATTGTTGCTTACTAGACTCTTGACATGTGCTATCGCACGGGTCCTACCGAGAAGAAGTTAAACGAATAAGTCGCAACAATGTAAACATATATAGTTAATAGAAGTTTTAACAAAATTTAAAAATATGTTCCCTTCTACGACAACAATAGCAACAAAATGAAATGGTAGCATACATAAAAAAAAGGTTTGAACTTTAATTATCAAGATACATTACGAAAGACTTCGTGATAAACAACATTTGAGGTCGTATCAGTATTCTCTCCATCTCCATCAACGATTAGTATTTTCAATCCTTGTTTTGAAGTGACTCTTGAGATTGCAACGTACAACTGACCATGCGAGAACACAGGACTCGACAAATAAATTCCAACACTTATTGTCATGGCAAATGAAACAGATATTGGAAATTGTCTTCTTTGAAATTTGAAAGGAATTTTAACATCAGATGGTGATAGAGATAACCCGGGTATGAAAACTTTTTCGCCCATGTTACTTCCAGATATAACATGGGTAAGAGTTAACTGTGTTGTTGGCTATAGGATAGAGTCTTAAAGGAAGATAACACTTGTAGGGTTTTGGTTTTGAAAAAACCAAAATAACGTGCATGGACAATAAACATCAGTAGCACGCTAATTAATATGTGAATGACCATAATCTTCTATTGGTAATAATTCCTATTCATTGCAGCCATAAAAGCAATTACTGCATAATTAATTGTAATGCATTATGACGTTTCCAATTCCAAAAGTTGTTAGTGTCAATCATAAATACCAATAGTTGACATTTGGCGTGGACAATGGTTTACTACAGAACCATCTATTCATGACCTGAATTTTCGATTAGCAATAATAAGTAATAATTTTTCTTTTATTCACAATGAAATATCATTAAGTTCCATAAATATTTGACATTCGACTTGTTATATGGATGACGTGATTGAATTAGTGAGTCTTTATGGCCTCAATTTTAATAGTTTATGACATATCCTTGTTCGATATTTTTTGGCTCCATGAACGACGATGGTACAATTTAAATTTATTGGTAAACAATCATCCATAAATTGCATTTAAACTTAATAGTCAAACGAAGAAACATTTTAAAACCATTATTTTGGCTCCATGAAGGATTATGGTACAATATAAATTACTGGTAAACAATTATCCATAAATTGCATTTAAACTTAAAAGTCAAACGAAAAAACGTTTTAAAACCATAAATTGCATTGAAATTAAAAGGTATTACATTAATGTGGAAAGATAATACCATAAATAGCATTAAAATGAAAAGATAATTCAAAAACATCAAAATGGATCTAAAAACAAACCCTAAAAACTGAACTCCATCAATTGCACTGTAGACATCAAACTCTCACAACAACTGTGCGCTTGACTTGAATGTAGATGACGTCGTTCATGCCAGCATGTGAAAACCCAACTTTAACCATGACACCTTCCTCTAGTCTTCACGCCTGTACCATTATTTTCCATCCTCCACCAAGCTTGATGTGGTGGTGTGGCTTGGTTCCAAATATAGTGATGCAATTCCACTTGTTTCCACAATCATCAATCATTATCAATGAAGTGGTCTTTTTTCCCAATAGTTAAATCACACTGGCCCTTGTAAAGAAGCATCTGCACAAAAATTACAACGTTAAAAACAGATTTTTATATCCTCTAATAGAAATGATCCATTAAAAGGAATGTAATACAAAAATATTATACCATAAATTCATAAGTTAGTGAAAGTTGAAAAATATATATATGAAACAAAACATAAGAGATCAAGAAAGAAGATGAAACATGGTTATATTTTGTTGTGTTGTTCGTACCCTTCAAGCAGTGCAAGGCTAAGAGAGTTTGTGCATCACTTTCCATTGTTAAGTCTAAACTGTTTGGACGTAAAAATGATGGTTGGAGAGGATTATGGGAATGCAATCGTTAATATAGATGGGGAAGTGTAAAGCGTAATATTCTGATAGGTTATTGGTTTATCTAGGAGCATGAAAGATTATGAGATCTACGGTTGAGATGTAGGCAGTGATTGGCAGATAGGATTAGCATTAATTACGTATTAGGGAGGGAAAATGAGGATGAATTAGGGTTATCATGCCAGCTTGGCAAGTGTAGCTTTTATAATAAAGGATAGGTTCACAAAATTGATTTTTGTTAAGACATAAAATTATGACCTAGACCCGAAGATACCGATGTTACATCAAATGTGGTCTATAGGAAAGATTTCTGTAATGTGTATTGTTTTATTTTGTAGTATTGTTTTTAAGACATATTGTTACTATTTATATATTGCCAAAACTCCAGCTTTTGTTTTGTTTACTACACTATGCCATTAAAATATTATGTTTTGTTATAGTACCAATGTCTATGCTTCTTAATATTTTGACATTCAACTAAACTATTTTATTACCTATTACCATCAAATATTACCTTCGATAACGCACGGGTCATTGGTCTAGTAAGTGTTCAATGGTTTATTGGTATTGCTTGCAAGGATTTACATATACAAGTAACAAACCTATGATCAAGTGAATTCAATGCAATTATAAAAATACTCATAGGACCTACCACTGATAACTTGATATGTCTTTATAGTCAACAAGGTAACCGTAATGTTATCCTAGTAATGAACATCAATTGCTACTTAAATTTCTATGAATACTTTTAATGATATGCAAATATTCTTCGAAAACATGTTTTTTTTTCCTTTCTGGGTGTTAGTACAAAACCAAGCAATCAATAAAATTATTCTGTAGTCATAAGGTGTTGAATTTATGTGATATAGACAATGAATGATAATAATTTTGGTCAATAAAAATTGAAGGGTCAATAGAGATGTGGTGATCAATTATCTTAATGACACTTATTATTCTTTACTTGACCCAGCACTAGTTTACTTTCAAAAACTAATTATTTGTCTCATACTACTTACACACATGTAATTCACTAGAAAATTAAATAAAGTAGTGGACACGCGTACACAAGTTCTACTTAGATGCACTCTTAGACAATTATAAACAAATTCTCTCAATCCAACAAGTCGGCCTTAGTTTTTCTCTCTCTAGGTTTTCTCTTCCTGTTTCTTCATTGAGGGGTGGTTTTGGGTCAATTCTTGACCTAAAATCACCCCTCTTCATCTTTTTCTCTCTATTTCAATCTAAATAAGTGATTTTTCACATAGATCTAGGTTTTTTCTTTGTGATTTCATCATCTAAGTGTGGTGGTTTGTTGTTCGTCGTCTTGTGCGGCGCTGTTTGTTTTCCTGTCTTCTTGCAGTGTTCATTTGATTCATTTTGAAAGATCGATTATTCAATCAAAGATTTGGGCGTCAACGTTGCAGATCCAGAGGCCATGGATATTCCGATCACTTTAATTGTATCATATAATTTTGTAGGCATTATGTCGTTGTATGCTATTAACTTGGATGATGTGAGTTTGTTCGCAGGTTCATCCTTTATGTTTTTAGCGGTGTTGAATGATATAATCTCTTGATTTGAATGAATGAATATCATTTTGTTTTTGTCAACAACAAAAAAAAGTTCTACTTAGATAAAATAATTTAGTAACCACTACACTCGTAACATTTTGAAATAATATAAATCATTAACTAATAAATTATTAAATGATAAATTGAGAATTTTATAAAAGACCATGTACAAAATATTGGGTCGTTACAACTAACTGCACTTGTTGATCGCACGGTGATCCTTACGTGCAGGGTCTTTCTAATTCAAAGGTAATTAAAATATAAACTTAAATTGGTTTTCCAGTGTTTCCCAAGGCAATGAAGGTCAAGGTTCCCTTAGGTCTGCCCATCTATGAATCATAGGACACTCAAAGCACACTCTCTCTACACTTTCTTAGTAGTTCTACAAACGAGCAGCCATAATCTACGTCTACCTTACTAAGGGTTTCAAGAGAATGGTTCTATTAGGTTACAACTTATTTCCTTCAGCTAGGCACTGGTTTCCCTAATTACAAACCAGATAATTCCTAGGTTCGGTGGGGCACCACCCAGTCTTAATAGTTTTTAGCCATTAAGCACCTACGTCTAGGGTCAACAATTCCTATTACATCTTTGGCTAGTTAATAATCACTTACTTCCTAGACGAATAGTTATCAGTAAAAGTATATAAATATCAGGATATAAGCATCCAGTTAATGATAGCAATATTAGGCTCTGTCACAACCTAAGTACCTAATCTAGGGTTGCACCTATCACATAAATAAAATACTTCCTAATAAAACTTAATAGCGAACAAAAGAATAAATAAAATATAAACGACATTAAATTAAATAAATATCTAACCTAAAAAGATTTAGTTACATATGGTAACTAAAAACAAATTACTAAAGATAAAAACATACCCTAGTAAATCAAGGAGAAGATAGAAACTCTCCCGAAGCTCCAAAGCAGACTTCCTCTTGAACTGCCACAACTCTGAACGAGAAATTCTGAATGAGCAAGGCTGGTATTTATAGTGGGAGTTTCTACGTGGGTTTAGGCTAAAAGTGCGGGCTTTACCCAACAAGAAAGCAGGAAAAGACAGTTGTGTCCCACATTTTTCCATGCACGGGGCGCATGAGAGGGCACCTCAATGCATGCCTTAGGCGCATGGTGGATGCACTAGGCGCATGGGTTGTTAAATTTATGCCCTAGGCATTTTTCCATGCCCTAGGCGCATGGTGTCTATTTCCTGGGCCCAATCTCCGATTTTTCGTCATTTTTAGGTATTCCTGTTCAAATAACTTGCCTCGGTACTTTGGGAACATAATTCCTCTCATTTGTAAGTCTTCCGAGGCCTCTTGAATTTCTATTCTTGTTTCTTGAATCTTCACAATTCTTTAGATGTTCTTGATTTGCCAATTTGCATGATTTCATTGTGAATTACTTCAAAAGCCCCCTAAAACTGTTATGTTTAGGGAAAACTAGAATTACATACTCAAATATAGAAAACATTACAAAAGTCCCAAAATCATAGGCAATCGTTCTAATACTCCTCCTTTTTCCTGCTAAATCCTACTGAAAATAACTGAAAAACCTACTAAGAATAACATAAGATGACATGTCATCAGGCACAAACAACAGTTGCATCAAACCCGACGACTTCTAATGTTCAATCTTCGACTTCTGGAAAGACAAACAAGCTTAAACAAACTCAACTATATCCTACTTCATTCCTGACCACCAAAACAACCTCTTCAAGTCCTGATACATCTTCGTCGCTCCTGGATGAATACTCAAACTACTTCTGTGACCTTCGTCCAAAATCCGCTTCTTAAGTTCAGGTACATCCGGTACACAAACTCGATAATGAAACATCAAAACACCATTTTGATCCAATCTGAAGTCCACTCTTTTACCTTGACTAACCAACACTACACGATCCACAAGTTCTAAACCTTCCTTCTGACCATTCTTGATCTCATTCAAAATGTTACTTGTTAATTTCAACATTCCCAACTTCACACCACTCGGCGTGAACTCACTTAATAAACTCAAATCCGAAATTGCTCGATTAACTCTAACTCTTTCACCATCAAAGCAAACATATGCAACGACTTCCTACTCAAAGCATCTGCAACCACATTCTCCTTTCCTAGATGATAACTTAAGTGAAAATCATAATCCTTAAGAAATTCCAACAATCTTCTATGCCTCATATCCAACTCCTTCTGATCAACAAGTATTTCAAACTCTTATGATCACTGAACATTTCAAACTTAGATTCATACAAATAATGCCTCCAAATCTTCAACACAAACACAACTGTCGTCAATTCCAAATCATGAGTCGGATAATTCTTCTCATGCACTTTCAGCTGCCTCGACGCATAAGCCACAACTTGACGATTCTGCATCAACATACCTCCCAAACCCATCTTAGAAGCATCACAATACACGACAAATGATTCCTTTGGATTCGGCAAAATCAACACTGGCACTGACGTCAACCTCCTCTTCAACTCTTGTAAGCTCTTCTCACACATGGAATCCCATACATACGCTTGTCCTTTCCAAGTCAATTGCATCAACGGCAAAGCCAACTTAGAAAATACTTCAATGAACCTCCGATAATAACCCGCCAAACCAAAAAAACATCTAATCTCAAAAACAGACTTAGGAGACTCCCACTGCATCAACCTTCAACGGATCCACCGCTATACCACCCTTCGAAATCACATACAAAAGAAAACTCACTAAAGGTGAGAAAAACCACAAGAAGGGGGGGGGGGGGTGAATTGTGTTTTTGGAAAATTCTTCTTTTACGTTCTAGATAACTGTCCTCAGGTTCAGAGTCTGAC
>Ga0228711_1006601_pt1 | contig 17151 bp, 6 predicted proteins | sample MedpolnodulmetaG_2_FD_177996 | JGI IMG/M metagenome (GOLD analysis project Ga0228711, IMG submission 177996) | Root nodule microbial communities from Medicago polymorpha collected in Santa Monica, California, United States - brown nodules | ecosystem: Host-associated > Plants > Roots > Nodule...
AAAAAGTGGATCCAGAGAGAATCGAAGGAGGTTACATAAATTCATAAGCTCCTTGTTAAGCCAGAGGGTAAGCTGAAAATTTAGGCTTATTAAAATCTGGCATAAGCAGCTTATGAAACTATGATAACCTATTTTTATTTATTTACTCAAACACCTTTAAAAAAGCTTATGGGAATAGATAAGCCCACATAAGCTCAAAATAAGCCAAATTAAACGGGGCCTAAATACACAAAGTTGACAGGAAAAGTGGCTAAATAGCAAATACAGTAAGTTTCGGAAATGATTCATTACGATGAATAGGGATTCTTCATAATGAATTGAAATTCAACATAAGTGGAAAAACAAAGAAAGTCAAACTTATAGCAACTCATTTTCTTGATCCATTTCCTTAACAAGTCAAAATATCAATTCACTACATAATTCATCACTGAATCACAGTAAATAAATCCAAGTACTAAAATTCAGTAAAAACAAACAAGGTAAAACTATACTTTTTCACACTCTTTTAATCTACCAAAATACTCCCTCCGTCACTTAATACTTGACACAGTTGACCTTATTACGTATATTAATGCATAATTTTGAGTTTAAATATCTTAAATAATATATTAAAAAAATTATGAAAATTTGATATTACTTAAATAATATCTTAGATTTGATTACAAAAATATGGTCAAAGTAAGTTAGATCAAAATTACACATTTTTAAATATATTAAGGGAACGAGTAATAAAAACCATAGTCACGTAATTCGAATTCGTCTCGGTACACGGTAAGGGTTCGGGCTTAAATTGAAGCACCTTGTTCTTTTGTATGCCTTTTGAAAACTGATTCTGAAGAACATAGCAGAATCACGGAGAGTGAAAACCGAACCGAGAATATTGCATGATGAATCTTCAAGGCACGCCTTCATCACATGGCTTCCACATGCCTGCGGAATGGGAACCTCACTCACAGTGTTGGATGGGTTGGCCCGTAAGTATACTCCATAATAGTACTCTTCTCTTGTGATATTGTTATGGAAATTAACCTTGTCCTTGGTGTTGTTGTGGGACAGGAACGTGCTGATAATTGGCGTGACAATGCCGTACATGCTCAACGTGTTTTTGCCAGGGTGGCGGCTGCGATCTCCAGATTTGAGAAAGTAACCGTTTGTGTTAGTTATGCTCAAGTAGGTTCAACTTGTTAAGTTTTTACTGATTGTTATTGTTTATTGATTTATATTGCTCTCTCAGAGTTTGTTCTGATTATGTGATTTGGTTGAGTTTATGATTTCAGTGGGAGAATGCACGGAGTCAGCTTCCGGATCATGTTAGAGTCGTTGAGATCAGCGCCAATGATTCTTGGTTTCGCGACATGGGACCTACCGTGGGTTTTTCTGGTCAATAGTTTGGATTTATAAACATACATTGTAGATTGCGGTTTTTTTTTATTGTTGATATGGTTTTCTCTTTTTTGTTATTGCTTGTTTTGTTTAACAGTTTGTTGTGAAGAGAGAAACGTCGAAATCTGATGATGTTGAGCATAGGATAGCCGGAATCGACTGGACTTTTAATAGTTGGGGAGGTAAGCACAGAGATTTTTTGACATTCATATATCTATTAGGATGTGTAATTTGAGGATTGATTAAAGGAAAAAACCAATGTGATCCATTGAATTGATTACTGGGTCTTTGTTGTTGGTGCTTCAACTGATGGACTTTTATACAATGTTTAGGCTTAGAAGATGGATGTTACAGTGATTGGAGTCTCGATGCCCTTGTTAAAAAGAAGGTTAGGCTGTTTATTTCTGTTCTAGCTGTGGTAGTGACTTACTGATTTTGATACTACCACCATATGTTTTCTAGATTTTGGAAGTTGAGAGGATTCCTAGATTTCCACAATCTATGGTGCTTGAAGGTGGAAGCATCCATGTGGATGGAGAAGGTAAGAGTTAATGCAGTGATTTTCCAGCATGATGGTTATCCAACTGACCAACTCTTATGATTAAACATCACTGTCCACCTAAATGTAGTTTCAGAGCCGATATATTTATGAACGAGGATAAGTGGCAGTTAGGCAGGATTGTTTTGGATTTGTTATATTTATGAATGCATTTTACTCTGTTGCCTTCATTTCAATCCAGTCTTGAAATCAGATAATATATACTCAGATTTACCATTCTAAACTTAGATCTCCATTCTCCTTACCAATTTGCTTTTGAAATGTCTATGTTTTGCTGTTTTACTTCAGCAGTATTTTCTTCCTTCAGGAACATGTATTACCACCGAGGAGTGTCTATTGAACAAGAACAGGAATCCACATTTGAGTAAGAGCCAAATAGAGGACGAACTCAAGGCATATCTTGGAGTCAGGAAGGTTGTATGGTTGCCTCGTGGGTTATATGGTACGTAAACCTGACACTGATCTTTTAAATTAAAAATTTTCCTATGAACTGATAGTATTTTGCCTCAATAACATGGAATTAATAACATAGAATTTGGCCTCAATTGTTTTTGGGAAGTCTCTGGGAATTAATAATATGGAGTTTGGCTTGAATCGTTTTTCATTAGCTAATTTTCTACAAAAAGAAACAGGAAGCTGATAGTGTTTTATTTTGTTACGATGTTTTGACAACTTTTACTTTGAGCATCCTTGTGTTGGTTTAATTTACTTAATTACAATCTTACTGTTTTATCCACACATGTACTCCAACCAAAGTAGCCGATTTTAAGAGCAAAGACTTATCTGCATGTTGAAATGATTGTCAATCTCCAGGCGCTTAAAGAATTTCCCAAGCTGGGATATTAGACACTTCCAAAGAGACGATCTAGAATAATTGCGATACATGTTTTGGGTTCAAAGGGGTTTTTAGTTTCTGTATATTCCCTATGTTGCTATTAAGAAGTACAGTATGTTGTTTTATACAGGAGACGATGATACAAATGGTCATATTGATAGCATATGCTGTTTTGTGAGGCCTGGTGTGGTTATTCTGTCTTGGACTGATGATAAAACTGATCCTCAGTATGAAAGATCTGAAGAAGCATACTCTTTGCTTTCAAGTGTAACTGATGCTAATGGTAGAAAATTTGAAATTATTAAACTCCATGTTCCCGGTCCACTATACATGACGGAGAAAGAGGCTGCTGGGGTTTTTCAGGTAAACATTCAAATTTTTCGATCATTCCTTTTCCAGTTAAATTTGTTTCTTAATGATTGAAAATATAATTAAGAAAGAAGTATTTTTACTAACCTAATTTCCATTGAAGTGTATATTTGTTGCTGAATGGACATCAGTTGTAGAAGTTTAAAATTTGTCATATTTGAGGTGTTTCTTTTCTGTGGCCAGATGATTTGATATTTTTCAAATCGCCGCAGGCCCTATATTTTGGTTAATCATTAATACCAAGTTTAACCGTTGGTGTAATGATGACGTAAAACATACACCATTGAATTTGATACCACATGGAAAACTATATAGGTAGGCCTAAGTGTTTTTTGGTGTCCACATGGAAGGATTCATACGGAGAGTCCCTACATCTGTTTTGGTTGTCTTGTATAGTTGTGTTTCTCAAGTATTGGGTACAGTGTGTCTTTAATGGAGTCTTGGTTATATGGAAAGCTCAAAGGCCTAGTGGTAGCCCTGTGATTACATCTCTAACATAATTTGATAATTAGGTTAATGAATTTCATTTCCAGAATTCCAGTCAATAAATAAATGAGCCAGTTTTGTTTTCAATAGGATGTAATATCAAGAAGAGTAATTACTAGAAAGTGATATATTGCATATGGCCATATACTACTCAGATTCAATGCATCCTCTCATTATATTTCTCTACTCTTATTTAAATTTTCACGCAGTAAAAGGAATCAGAAGTTGAATTTAGATTCTATTTAGATATTGAACCTATGTACTGCGGGTAATTTATGCTGGGCAGTGCAATCTTCGGAATGGAGTTATAAGCAGCCAGCTATAATTAAGACATGGGTTTTAGATGTAGTTTTCAAGCTTCAATTTGTGCTTTCAAAGAACAAAACGAGAACAAGTTAAATATTTGCCAATACTTCAGTAGTTGTAATCAAGTAGGTTTTATATGAAAAATTATATGCTGAACTTATAGCAAGGTTGATTCTTGGTATGGTGATAAGTTATTCATGCAACTACACAATATAAACCTTTATTGGATGTTCTGGTGTAACTCTGTATTTTTCAGGATGATGAGGCCAAGCCAAGACTTCCCGGTACTAGGCTTGCTGCTTCCTATGTAAACTTTTACATTGCAAATGGTGCTATCATTGCTCCACAGTTTGGAGATAAAAAATGGGATGATGAAGCTATCCGGGTTCTGTCTATGGCCTTCCCTCATCATGAAGTGAGTAATTTTTTTGTTGTAAATAGTTGATTGTTTGACGTAGTACGGAAGCAAGGATTAGCAAACGCTAAACCTAAAAGATAAACAGACAAGCTGCAAGCGGCAAACCTATCAAATAAGGGTTTCTGGAATCCACCATAATTGAGAGAAAAGTCTCGAATATTATTAATGAATAAAAGTGTGCCTCTTAGGCTGCATAAGTTCTCCTTATATAGTGAAAAAAATAACAAACTTGTGGGCCGAAATAAAATAAAACAAAATAATAATAGAAAGATCTAGAAATTACTAAGATTTGGCTAAAATAAAATACTATAAAATTACTAAGGAAACCCTCCTGCATCATTGTTGAACTACTCTTTTTCAGTTGAAGAATTATCCTGCAATATGGTGATTTTTTAATAATCTGTATCGTTTCACTAACTACTGCAGTTAGTGTAGATCAAGGAATATTTCTGAATGAGTTATATCTATTAGTGATGAGGTTTCTGGCAGAAGATCTGTGGCTCAAACTATTGCTATTTTTTCTAAAGATAGCTTAGAGCTAATGCTATCAATCATCATGATACGTTTTTGCATTGATTATTTATAAAACAAACCTTGTTTCTCATGCAACCAAATCATCTTGAATAACTGGTGCATTGGACATTGTTTTCCACAAAAACTGGCAAATATATACCATCCTAGTAGTTTTATTATAGTACTAAATTGTATCTTTACTTTAGTATTTCACAAGTAGTTTATGAAGTAACGTTTGGGTATCATTTTTTAGTTGTTTTCAATACTGAATGAAATTTTATAATGTTTGCTGGTTCCTAGGTTGTGGGAATTGAAGGTTCCAGGGAGATTGTTTTGTCGGGTGGAAATATACATTGCATCACTCAGCAACAACCAGCCGTTTAGAGATAATGTCTCAACAACGTTGATATGCATTTTATCGGATAATTTTGTTAGGATGATCGATCAATTGCTCGCTTCGCTACTTTTAAGCAAGTATGCTGATATTCAAATGCAATAGTTGCTTTGAAGTGTCTGCAAATAATGGAAAACCATTCAAAATAAAACGATTGATATTTTAAATTGTGAAAAATGGCTTATTCTCATGAATGATTGAATAGTACGTACTAACTAAGAGTTTGTTTGGGATTTTTGAGAAAAAAGGAGGAGAACTTTGAGGATGAAGGAAGTTTAGGGAAATGAAAGGGTGAGAGAGGTTCTCCTATCTTTCCCACTAATTGGTGTAGTTTCCCACCTAGAAAATTAAAAATCATAGGTATATTTTACGAGTTATTTAAACAATTTTTCATTGATTTGGGTTTTCGGCAGTTTTAAAAGTGACATATGTGATTTTTGCCATGCTAATACTTGGTTGGGTAACGGAGGCTTACAGACCTTCTAATTTTTTGGGGTTTCAAATCTCATTTGTATTGTTTTGTCAACTGAAAATTCCTCCAATTAACAGTTGTAATTTACAGCAGTAGTAAACTATGTAATTTATTTTTGACTATTACTTTTCCCACCTTATTTGTTTCTCGCGCACCCTGTTTTTTTTATGAAAATGCCCTTCAAATTATGTAATCCGAATTTGAGTTTTTCCCACCCTAGGGTGAAAAAAAGTTTTTTTTTCACAATTTCAGATTTTTTCGGATTTTGTAATCTAAAACCCTAAAAAAAATAGGGCGTGCTACTTGATTTTTCCGGATTATATAATTCGAACATCCCCTATACACCATTTTTTTCAAGTGAAAAACAGTTCGGATTATATAATATCAGCATAAATTCTGAACATGTTTCTAACATGGAGAGTCATTTTATAGACAATATTAATCTTCATAACTCTCATCCTTCTCTTTTGGATCATTGTTAGTTGTTCTTAGTCAAAAATTGGGTTTTCGATTGTGGTGGTGCGATGAATACCTTTGTCCTCCACACCACCTTTTAGTTGTCAGATCTGCCGGCGGTGCCGCTTGTTTTCATCTTTTCCAGCGGTCTGGCATATGGGTTTCTATAACGCGTTGGTGTGTGGTTCAACCACCATTGCGTCTGTTCTGATCGACGAACACTTTGTTTGTCGTGGCCTATTTTCTTTGAAGGTGTGTTATTGATTCGAGGTAGGCGCTCTGATGTTTTGACTCTCTGATCATATATCCATGTCTGTTGAGATCTGCAGGTGTCAAGATTAAGGTTTGCCTCCTCCAAATAGCTGCCGCCTTAATATCCACATCGATTTTCATGATTGATTTCGGAGTGTTTTAAAATCCTCATCATTCTATCTGTCTGAAGTTGGACTCATGGACTCGAAAGAGTCGCGTAGAGCTTGTTGCTGTTTTTGCAAGGAGTTGATGGATCTTGAATTGTTCCTGTGTTGGCAGACAATTCATATGCCAGACTAAGAACCGAAGTTCACTATGTTTGATTGGACTGTGAGGCTCGAAAGGGTCGTTTAACTTGTTGTCATTGTTGCAGGGAGCTGATGGTACATGAACCATCTTCGTGTTGACAGAGGGTTCAATCACCACATCGAAGACCTTTAATTAGTTTTAGGATTAATTATAGGTTGATACACTTGTGTGTTGTTTTTATTTTTGTATCACCTGTTTGTGGTCGACTTACACTCTTGTGTGGTTTTACTGGGTTAAGTTTATGTCCCTCCAGTTTTTATGTACTTTTTCCTTTTTTTACAAAAAATTTATGAGCATTTGACAAAGATTAGAGTAGGGTACCAACACTTAGTTGGAAACCTCTCTTTCTGAAGTCATTTTGCTCTGGCTTTATCAAAAAAAAAAAAAATCGGATTTTTGGGCTACTTGATCAGATTGCTCCGAAACTTTCCTAGAAAATCAGAAGAAAAAAAAAATCAAGGATCAAGACTCTCGTAGAAGGGACTTCCTATGGGACTTCGCCCCTCAAAATCCAAAATTTTATCGTTTAGACCCATTTTTCATTTTTTTAATTTTCACTTTCTCAAAAAAATCCGAAAAAATTTGCATTAGTTTTATTTGATTTTTAAAATTTTTTGATGGTATTTTTATGACTTCATAAAAAAAAATTATTTATCACATAAAGTTTTCACTTTATATCGGCTCATACAAGTGTTAGAAGCGGATTTCCACGCTCTTACGTTAAACAAACATCAGAGAGTTATGTAGACGATGTCCCTTTTAAAATACTATGAGCAACACATATTTTAAAGTCTCAGATTTCAATAAATTTTATTAGTGAGATCGTCAACATTGTTTTGTAGCAAATGCGAGTTGAAAGTTTTAGATTGCTTGAAAAATTAATTAAGGATTGAACAATATTATACAAGTAAGATGACTCATAAGTTCAATGCCTTGAGGTTTTTGACTAAGGCGTAGTATCCAATCCACATGAGTGATTTATATTGATACAATATAGATAATTCATTGAGCCTCCCACGAATCAATAATGGTATCAGAGTTGACGGTCAACTAAAATGATTAACTCCTTATGTAAAAAGTCTTCCTAACAATAGTGGTCAGACGACGACTCAATAATGGTATTAGAGTTGACGATCAACTAAAATGACTAACTCCTTATGTAGAAAGTCTTCCTAACAATAGTGGTCAGACGACGTGTTCTGTTAAGTGAAGTGGCAACGATAGTGTGTATGTGGATGAAAAGCTTCCGTTTGTGAGGGAGCATTATCGATGAACATAATGTACTCAACTTGTGGGAGAAAGTTTTTGTGTAGCAAGTATGAGTTATAAGTCTCACATTGTTTGAAAAAAATAAGATTGAATAACATATAATATAAGTATGAATTGTAAATCTCTCTTTGTTTGAAAAAATTAAGGTTGACCAAACATACCAGTGAGATGACTCGTAAACCTAATATCTTCAAAAAGAAATATCAGTGAGATGACCCGTAATTCTAATATTTTAGAGAACCTTGATTATGTTGGTCGCATTTATAAGGAAAAAAAACTTTTTAAGTTCATTGAATAACTAATGTATCTGACCTATATATAGACCAGATACATTAAATATTTAATAAACCTAAAAAGTTGTTTTTTATCTGTAAATATGACCGGAGAGAGTATTATCTAACTAACCTGTATTATTGTTCTTGTCCTGATGTGAATAATCATGATACTCCCTCGTAACCCAACATACATAGCCCTCTCATGTTGGATACAAACATGATAGGTTTAGTACATTAATCCTTCTGAAAAACACATTCATGATCAATAATATTCCAAGTTCCAACTAGTGCAATGCCCTACGAAGCTAGTACGAGGCACTAGACACACCAAAAAAAGATGCCGAAGTTGTAAAGCAAAGAATATTTTCTAAACAAATTGTATATAGCCCTCCCTACCTCTTTGTCATCGAATTTACTACCTAAGATGATCGGTTCTTTATATTTTTATCTATATTCTTCATTCCATACTTTCACCCACGCTATACTAGTAGTCACCTGATTAAAGAGGAGGAAATTCTAGAGAATAATCTGAGTGGTGAAAGGGGCTTGTGAAATACAACAGCTTTTTCTTTGTGCTTATTAATTAATAATTACAATAAAAATAATTATTGAAATGCTAGCTTTGTATTTAATTTGATCAAAAAATTTGATGAACTACATTAGCCTCATAAAATATTTATCATCATGATTTATCAATCTTTCGATTTTCCTTTACGACTTCCGTTTAGATTTACGGTACTTTTTCTTTCATCATTCTTTTATGCAATATTTTATAATTTTTGACAACTAACTTTAGTATTATTTAAATTAAATATATTTATAAAAAAATGTAAAATATAGAACAAATATTTTGTCAAAGCTTTATTTTTGGTTTAGTGAATGTATTTATTATATTTTAAATTAATATATAGAATTTTTTTTTATCTTTTTAAGGAAAAAGTTTATTTATTTACTTTAAATAATATATCTACATTTATTATTGATCTATATATACATTCAACAATGTCCATTTATTTGTATTTAATTATGTTTATTTTAGCAATTATAAATTCAACAACATTTTTGATCAAAACCATCCAAACAAAATCCATTATGTTTAATCAATTATGCATTATTGTATCCAAACATAAATCAACTATAAAAAAATCAAGTACATCTACCGCATAACCAATTCTAGAAGCACTCACGCGAAATCAATTTTACTTGATAGCAATAAACATGACAGAATCAATTCTGGTCTCTCTCTAAAAGTGGAAAAAACGTACATTAAATCATATAAAGTAATCAAATTAAAAAGGTATGACATTATGATAAGCCAATAATATTAACTAACATGACAAATTTAATCCATAAATTTTCAAATTCATCAACCCTATTTAACCAAAATCTAGTGTGGTCCATACTAATTTTTTCCGGTATACACTTGCACTCATCACTCACAAAAGGAAAATTTTAAATTTTATAAAAAAATAATAAAAAGTAGAACAAATTCCCTCCAAGTGATTGGTCTCACTCTCCACTCCCCCCAAGTGACCGCCAAAAAGAAGAATACTACTTTCTCTCTTTCTCTATATAAACAAACTCTCTATTTCACAATTCAGAATCAAAACAACACAACACAACGCAAAATCTTTTTCTCTGCTAAATCTTAACCTTCATTTTTCGGTTATTCGCTTCGAAACGCGGAAGGAAGGAAGAAAGAAGCTACAGCAGCATCAGCATCAAGATCAACACTTGGTGAAAATTTACACCAGTTCAGGTTAGTTTTCTCGATCTTTTCTCGAATTTTTTCTGTTAGTGTTGTTGTGTGTGATTATTGATTTTGATTTAGATCTGGAAAATCGATTGGTTTTTGCATGTTGTGTTTTTTTTGATTTGAAATTTGGTGATGTTTATTTGAAGTTTATGAACGAATACGTGAAGTTGTTGTATGCGGAAAACTGAAAACGCTAATTGATAGCGACGTCGTTAATATTGTGAATCTCTGTTTTCGTGCATTTTTTTGTTGATTTTCTTTTGACTGAACTTTTTTTTTTGTTGATATGAGTATAAATTTTAAAAACTACGGTTGAAAATGTGGCGATAATGTTGTTTTCAAATTCGTTTATATTGCGGCCAGAATTGCGATTGCGAACGGTAATTCATAGCGATGAATGTGATATTATTTTGATTTTATTTTTCTCTTGAAATTGACTTGTTCAATTTTTAATAATCGATGTTTTAAATCGTTTGTTAGGGAATTTGTAAAATGAAAAAAAGTTACTCATCTCATGACATAGACACCGACACGTTAATAATGATTTAAAAAATAACACAATTTAGTGTAATTACGTGAGGTCTCAAACCATTTTCAGACACTTACTAATGTCGGAGACGGAACAAGCACTTGATCGGAAGCTATTAAGCGACACGAACACTGGACATGACACGAACACCAACACATCGACACAGTTAATTATTTAAGAAAATCACATAATTCAGTGTAATTATATGTGTCGGTGTCGTATCGATGTCAAACACGACACATGTCCGACACTGAACATGACTAATTCAAAGAATGCATATGCTTCATAGATCAGAAGTGTTAATTAGTTAGTATTTAAGAGTTAAGAGGTAACCGCTACTAATTTGAGAGAGAGAAATGGTTGGCGCGTTATTCTATTCCTGTGAATTGAAGAATTAAAATTTAGAAGTCAATTATGGTCAAAATGCGTTGAATTATTCATGGGAGTTTCTACAGGTAAATATTTTAGTGGATTCTAGCATATTGGCATAATTCTAGTATAGTAAAGTGACGTAAAAAGTTTATGGGTTTGTGGTCCCCTCAGAGTGTTTGTTAGTTTGCCTCTTTGGTGATCCTTTACATTTTTCTTCAAATTCCTTTCATTAGTGTCTCAAACATGTTTCTAATGTGCTGTGGCTAGTGTTTCACAATTGTCCTTTGTTTTTGTGTGGAGGGGAATGGTAACATGAAAATACCACAAATATTTATTAAAGTTGGGGGTAGAGAGAAATTATTATCGGTTAAAGTGATACTCTTAGTCATTTACAACTTGTCTTAGATAGATTTGAACTCTGTCCCTTGAAGTTAAAAACGTTAAACTCTTAACACTGAGTTAACATCTAACACAAAAGATCATATTATTATATAATCATGATGATGCATGAGGAAAAAAAGTGGTTGAAATGAATTGTGGCCATAGGTTCTAAAGACAGGCTTTTGAGTTAAAGATTGCTATCATCTCAGATTCTCATTTAGATTTAGCATAACATGTGACATGTGACTCATTCAGGCACCCATGTGGTGGGAGAGTTTGTGGATGACAGGAATGATGGACCCTGAATGAGTTATGCTTGAGGTTTCTCTTATGGATCTCTGTAAAACCTATGTTAGTTAGTACAAGTTTGATTTTCTAAGGGTTAGCACTACCTAGTGTGTTACTAAGTCAAACTCTGTTTTCATGATCCAAAACCTGCCCATTTATGCATTGGGAATGCTCTTATAGTAGATAATAATTAATTGGGTGGTTCTGTTATATAACTTGGTTCAGGTGATTATGGAAAGGATGAGAATAGTCCAACTATCTTTATACCAACCAAGGTTCTAAGTCGTAGATGTGTCACGATTTTTAATGTTACGAAGAATATGTAGTCAAATGGGGTTGATAGAGTGCATGTAAGCATGTTTGATATCAAAATGGCTTTGTCGAAATCACAGTGGCTACATAGTGTAACTTTTACAAAATCATGGTGATTTACCGTGATTTTGGCAAAGCGACCCTGATACTTAATATACACATAGTCTTAACTGCAATTTTTTGACGTTGTGGAGAAATAAAAAACATTGGTGTTGCTGTCTTAGATTGTGGGTCCTAAAAAAATTTCCAAAATGCTGGTTGCAATGCAAGTATCTAACTTTGGATTGCATGGTCATTGGATGATAAAAAGTGAGTGCAAATGGTTCTCCTTTATCAAGTGTTAGGCCTCGTGTGCTTGGTGCTGACGTATGGAATAATTCTACATTTTATAGTGTATTGCACCTTTTTAAAGCCTCTGTTTTTCAAGTTGCCCTATTAGGTTACTAATAAATGTTGCTGGCGATATTCTACTACGTAGAGGTTAACTGTTCTGTTCAATTTTACGTTCACTTTGAAAAAGAGAATCATCATTATTATAATTAGAAAAGGCACCTGATGTTGAAATATGCTGCTTTGCAAGAATAAAAATCTTGAAAGTTAGTTGCCTAATGTATCTTATAGACTACTAGTGTTTATAGCAAACAAGGAAATTGATTACAAGTAGGGCCATTAAAAAAATATAATGCATGAGGGTAGAATCTTTTGGACCAGGAATTGCAGGGTAAGGTATAGATACGCTAGTGGTGACCCATGAAAATGACTTAAGTTCTCATATTAACATTCAATTATCTAAACAAGGAGTCGACTTGGATTGATCTTGTGGTGTTGGATGTGAGAGTGTATTTCTTCTCGAGGTTTTAAGTTCGATTCTCCTCGGTATTAATTTATATAAACTAATTTAGCTTTTTCAAAAAAATAAATAAATTATCTAACAAATGATGTAGGATCTAACGAAGCAAATTAGACTTACACGACGTATAAAACCTCAATTGAAATAGACGTTTATTTTAATTGTTCAATAGTGTCTCGAATACTTCTAGCGGAGGAAATTATGAGGGAAAAATATATATAATTACGTACACCGAAGGATTGTATATTTAAACTTTTTTTTTTTTTGAGCAAGTATATTTAAACTTATTTAATTATATTATATGATTATGATTATATTCATTTGTTTTATATTTTAAAATTTCAAATAATATATAATTTAGGGAGCCCCTAACATGGTCCTCAATTTTAAAGGTCCACCCATGATCCTCTCTAATTGACCTTCTACAGCAGGTTTCATTTTTTTTGCTGTGTGGGGTCATGAAACATTTTTCTTAAAAACCTGCTATAGAAGGTCATTTAGAGAGGACCATTGATGGACCCTTAAAATTGGGGACCATATTAGGGCTCCCTATAATTTAAACTGTATAAAGACTTTTTCAAAAGTATCTTTCAAGATTTTAGTACTACAACTTTCGTAAAGAAAGAAGATTTTAAAACAGCTAAAGTTTTCTTTTTATCAAATGGAATCCTCCTATGAACAAACGACACTATAACATCACGTCATAAATCACATCCAATAATATACCATTCTATTCTATTAGATTATTCTTTATTTGGTCAACTCTTCTTACATTGCTTCTGTAAGTCTTTGCCTTTTACGTTGAAACCATCAGCATTAAGTCTTCTTTTTTCAACAATAAGAGCTATCCAAACTCTTCCTAATCATTTAGTTTTAATACCATTTCTAATTCTTATGTTTATATTCCACACTAATTCTCTTACAATGGGTAAATAATCCTTGCTTTGATTAGGAATAAGCTGTACAATTATAGCTCCTGAAATTGTTAGCATTAGTAGTACTCATTTCAAAGCTAAGACTAGACAAACCCTTGGTTTAGGTCCTCATCCCCCCCACCCAACTCCCAACATAGCTTATTAATTTTATAACATCCATTTTGATACTTAAATTGCACATGGCACCTCTTCTTATGACGTGTTTAATATGAGATAGATCTCATGTAATTTTTTGTCTCCCATTGTTTAATCAATAGCAAAAGGTGTGTTTAAGAAACATTTAGTTTATTGCAAGGCTGAGTCAATCTTCCAATGGCAATGTTAATTAATATAATGTTAAACGTGCACTAGAATTCATAAACTTTTTCATGCATGCCTTTCTCGTAAAAGAAAGGAGAAAACACAGATAGTTATAAACTAGTTTTATTAGAGCTTAAGCAATGTCTACAACTGTTTTACGTAGTGATCTAAATAATTTTTTTGTTACATTATTTTGTTATATTATGCCTTTGTCATGGTTAGGTATTTATAAACACAATTTTGTGCTATCAGAAAGTATATTTTTTGTGCAAAAATACACTACAAAAACCATGTGTGATTTTCTATAAATGTGGGGTGGGAAAAATTGTCCTTCAAATTTGTGGTAACCATACAATCCTACCTGAACTTATGACAATTTTTTTATGTACTGGATTTCCCCTAGCCTGTGGCTACCATAGCTCTTACGGGGTCCATTCCTTTTAGAAGTTTGATCTTCACGTATCTGGCAGCAGCAATTCAATAATGTGAGCTCCCCCTTGCTTTGTATAGTAGAGAAAAATAAAACGCCGCAAAATCTAATAACAAAATTATTGATAGGAAAATCTAACCATGATCTACTTTTGACTCTTTTTCGCTGAAACAGTGGACCTTTTCGACCAAGTAGGCACATGTATTTCTTATCTTTCAAAACAAAAAAAATTCAGGCATAATTTATTTTATGTTGTAGAAACCTCTAAAAAATTTCATTGCTGCCAAAGTTACCATTGATAACTATGTCTTGACCTTCTTTATTTAGGGAGCATACCCACCCTTACACAATAGAGAATTCATGTTTTTAGGAAGGATGATGATGGATGAAAATATCTCTTATCGTTCTGCGCTACATAGTCTTGTACAGCTAGGGTAACAAGAAGTCTCAAATATGTGACCGAAACATTCTACAAATATTGTGGACTAAATTTTTCAAGTTAAATTAAAAAAGATGATTGGTCGTTTAAATAAACCGAATTAAAAAAAAGTCAAGTCTTTGACTATAAAAAATTCTAGTCTCAGATTAAAAATAGACAGACCGAAAATAGTTTACAACAAGTGACATACATTATCTTATAAGTTATAGTTTTGGATGGTTTCTCATCTCTCACTTAATGCTCAAATCTGTCAAAATATATTAGCCGAAGTTATCTTCCGATAAAATACTGCATTTTAAGGGGTTCGATAAGCAATCACCAAACTTTAGCTTTTGACCTCTTTCATCGAAATTATTTCTAATAATTCTTGGAGTTGTGATTTTGCCTCCTCGATATCCTTATGCTCTAAAATGTTATTCGGAAGTTTTCTACCGAAAGTGTTAAACTAAAAAAGAATATCCTCAGAAGTTATCTATCGCGGTTTTAGCATTTTTCTGGGGGGCCTGGGAGACATTGGGGGGCCAGAAAAGAAATCATCTAATCTTATATACTACAATTGATTATGACTCTGTACCTTTTCAAAATGGGCTAATGTTAATTTTGGTCCATAAAAGCTTAATGATATTCAGACCCTACAATATTTTTATAAATTTGTAAAGCTAGTTACTCTTTTTGGCTTTCATATTTGCTGTTTATCCTAAAAAAACAACATTCAGGAGTTTTGTTTTTTTGAAGCCTTTAAAAACACAAAAAATATCATTCAAAAATTATCTTCCGAACGGTTTGCATATTAGTGGGAGGTAAAAAAGTAACGCTCTTTTGTGATAGACCATAATCTTAGATCCATGATGAATATTGTCTTATGTTACATTTCTTTTACGAAGTCTAAGGTTACTTTGTTACTAGAAATAGAAGGTTATATCCCACTTTTTCATGGAAAAAGGTTTTATCCATGTTCTATATTCATATAATTGATATTCTGTTTGCTTACACTCTTGACCTCTACCATCCATTTTGGTAGTCTAGAATCTAGAATCATCTAATAAAGTAAAATGTTTTTTTTTCCTTAGGGGAGGAGATTAAAATGTTTGAGGTAGATAAAAAAAAAATGATGTATAACAGTGTGTTGTCCCCTTAAAAAAAACAATGGGTTATCAGTTGTGTTATTTTGAACGTAAAAATACAACACCATAACATGTATACATTTATTGTTAGTTCTTTTTTGTTATTTTACATTAACAAAAAAGTGCCAAACTAAGCATAGGCGAAAAATGTCAACATGTTTGTAGTCCATGCATGTATCTCGAGTGAATCTACAATGAATTAGATATATTTATGAAATTGGCGAAATAAGCATAGGTGTTTTGGAGTCAGAGAGAAGTGAATTCCTAAGGTCGAGATAATCGTGCATTAATGCAATCACATTATCTCAACTATTTATTCATTATAAGACAAACCACTGAGTCAAGGTATGAATTTTATGATATTCATCACACGGTTTATATAATATTATTAAAATGTGTAACAACAAAAAATTCATTTATGGTTTAAAATACCGTTAAAATCTAAACCATGTGACCTTAATTTGCGGGGATGTCGTTTAATAATATTTGCTGATTCAAAAAAATAAAATCAGACGATTCATATAATACTATTTGAATGCATTAAAGCTAGCAAACCATTTATATAGGTTGGAGTATTTGGGATTGGTTTTCCAAAAATAAAAATATAATTACTTTTATTTTTGAATTTATATAATTAATTACTTTTATGTATTTATTATTTTTCCCTAAAAAAAATGTATTTATTATTTTTGGAAAAATAATTTCTTTCTGTTTCCAACAAAATCTTGGGTATCACTTGCATGGTAATGAGACTTTGGGTGCCTTATAAAGCTTACACGAGGATTCAACTACTTTTCACTCCTTTTCTTCTCTCACTTTGTCAATTCCCTGCTATTGAGATTCTGCAGATTTCACTCTCTCCACATAACAACCCAGCTGTAGTTTGACGTATTGAACAAGACTTGTCTAGTCTGTCTCCTCCTTGCTTTCAGCATCAGCTGATTTTCGAGGTCTCTCCTGTCCTGAGCTGGAATTTTAATCTCTTTCAATTATTTGATTAAGTCTTTGCATCAGATACCTTACACACCTCTCTTACTTCTCCACTATTTTCATTACACCTTCTTTCTTGCTGCAATGTATTCATTATTTCTATGAATACTCTTATTTAGTGCTTCCTCTGTTCCCATTACTCTGTTTTT
>Ga0228711_1006604_pt1 | contig 17148 bp, 11 predicted proteins | sample MedpolnodulmetaG_2_FD_177996 | JGI IMG/M metagenome (GOLD analysis project Ga0228711, IMG submission 177996) | Root nodule microbial communities from Medicago polymorpha collected in Santa Monica, California, United States - brown nodules | ecosystem: Host-associated > Plants > Roots > Nodule...
CATTATTTTAATAAATATCATAATAAATCATATAATAAAATATAGCACACCAAAAATCAACACCAATCAACATAATTCATATTAAAATCATATAAAAGACTCTAAAATAAATCAAAATAAATAATAATAACTAGGGCGTTACATGAGTAATCACTACAGTTCTTCAATATATTAAAATTTTAAAATAGTCATTGATTGTGCACTCTATTAGTCAAAGTAGTTTATGATGTTGAAATAATCCTTCAATTTTGACAATAACTTTTTTCATATATGACAATAAGTAAGTATATTGAGTTACTTATATGATAAGAAACATTTTAACACGAATGACTATTTTGGCTAAGAAATTATACATTCATAAAATATTTTAAAACGAGGTAGAATCCGTTGACAACAGGTGTCAATGAATTTGTTGATGCCAAATCTCGACCATTCATTTAAGTTTGATCAAAGGTTCATAATTTTTATTAAAAGGTCTCCATTAATTTCCAAATTTTTTGGTGCACCGAATCACGCTCTTTGTTTTCATAAATTACTTTGACTAACAATGTAATCAACCACCACTTATTCAAGAATACTCTCTCCGTCCCTATATGTAACCCCCTTTACATTTTTCACATTTCTTAAGAACAGTTGTCGGCGTAATTAATGTGTCTGTTTTATGTGTTAATATTACCAAATTGTCATTTCTTTGTATGTGTATTAAATTTGACTTTTCATATTTCAAGACAAGTTAGTAGTATTAATTACGGGTATGTTTAGGAAAAAAAATAATAAATGCATCTAGTAATTTGAAAAAGGATTTACATTTAGGGACAAAAATAAAATCAAATGAATGCTTAAATATATAGACAAAGTGAGTAATTTCTTATGACCGGTCTCAAATTCACACCAGTAGAGTAATTGGCTGTGAAAACAATTTGATTTAAATTATACATTTGATTGATTGATTTAAATTATAAAGTTTCAAGTTCACAATCCAAGAATGAAGATGCAGTAAGGTAATTGCCACCACTTATTTAAGAATAATTACTTTTTTCTATAAATTTTATTGAGAGTATTTTAATTATTCAATGATGGTTGGAAAACCTAAAATAAATTCTCTTTCATACAATCCTACCCATTGAATCAAACCTATCGAGAATACCCTTAAATTCACAAACGAAGAATGAAGATGCAGATAAGCGATAATGATTTCAAGTTGAATTTTATAACTGTCGTCGTGGACTTAACTCAGTTGGTATAGACAATGCATAAAATATTAGAGTTCAAACTCCAACCACCAAAAAAAAAAAAAGTTGAATTTTATAACTAAAAAAGATTGGTTAGAGATTAGAAGATCACGATTCAATAAAAAAAAATTGGTTAGAGATTAGAAGATCAAACTTAAATAAAGAGCGTGATTGGGTGCACCAAGAAAGTTGAAAATTTATTGAGATCTCTTAATAAAAATTATGAGTACTTGATCAAACTTAAATGAATGGTTACCTAATGTGAAAGGATCATAACTCTTTTAAAATTTTGATCATTTAGCGACTATCATAACTCTTACTTGCGGTCAAAATAACTACTCCCTCCGTTCCTATATATAACCACTCATTTGACTAAAAATTGTCCCTAAATATAAACTTCTTTTCAAATTACTAGATGCATTTATTATTTTTTCCTAAACATACCTTTAATTAATACTACTAACTTATTTTAAAATATGAAAAGTCAAATTTAATACAGATTGATACTTGAAAAATGAAAATTGTAAAAGCATGGAATGGAATATGGATTTTGAAGATAGATAATGAACCAATAAAAGACCGAGTTTCTGCCACGTGTTGAATGACCGGAAATCAGTGTTCCAAAACACATGACAGTGGATAACAAGCAAGGGAGGTTTCTCTATTTTCCTCAAACAAACAAAAACATTCAATCTTAACAAGGAAAAAAGAGGATAACAGAGAAGAAAAGTGAGAGATAATGGCGGTGGCAGCAAGTGCAGGCACAGTGTTAGTTCCTCATCGTCTACTGTCTACCACCAACGTTACTCGCTGTTCTGCTTTGCCGTGTCTTCCTCCTCGTCTCTCCACTTCCCCTTTCCTTAAACAACAACTTTCAGGTATTCCTTTTCTTTTCTTTTGTAGGCATTTCAGCTTATAATGATAAACGCTTTTCCTATAACAAAAGATAAAATTAAGTTATTTTCGTTTAAGATAATATAAGTTCTTTTCATAAGCTATCTTTAAGAGCTTATGAAAATAACATCTCACGTGGGTTGGTGTAGTGGTATTGGCTTGAAACCTGGGAGTGTGCTCCTACTCAAGGTCTCAGGTTCGGTGCCAATTTAGGTGGGCTAATTTAGCTTCTTCAAAAAAACATCTCACTAGTGCTCGCTCATGCGTAGATAAGCTCAAATTGACTCTAGCAGTTGCTATATTTGATGCCAAAATCCAAAGTCCAGTATGACTTTAAGTTAACATGTTTCATCAAAACTAAAACTTCCATGCCTGTAGTTTTGTTCTACTTTCAATGCTCATTTCAAGCTACTAGTTCATCTGATTCTTTTTTGTTTATGTATTTCAATTTATTTCCTAAATTATGTTATTGTTTCCTCCTTTTCAGAGTCCCGAAAGTTTTCTCTGCTTCAGACTAGAGCTTCTTCTTCAGAAGAAACATCTACTTCTCTTGATACCAATGAGTTGTTTACAGATTTGAAGGAAAAGGCAAGAAGCTTATAAATTGGTTCATTTTCAGAATTTAGCTCCGTTTTGAATTAATTTTGTAAAATCAATAATGTTCCATTTCCGGTTCTAATCATGAAGCACCAGAACACACACATACAATAGACACCACACTGTCACTGACACATTGACACCAATAGTAATTTGAGTAAGTTTCGGTGTTGAATTGGATGCCGGATACGCCTTCAAGCTGAAGTGTCGGTGCCAATCCTCTCTTTGACAGCATTAATGTCTTTTACAGTTTTAATAACCAAGTAGGAATAATGTCATTCATTTGTCATTATCAGTGGGATGCTGTTGAAAACAAGTCCACAGTGCTTCTTTATGGTGGTGGAGGTTTAGTTGCTGTTTGGTTATCTTCAATCCTTGTTGGTGCCATCAACTCAGTCCCCTTGGTAAGCTATATCACTCGCTTTTTTAAATTCACTTATTACGCATTTTGAACCAATCTGAGACAATTCTATTTTCGGTTTCAGCTTCCAAAGATTATGGAGTTGGTAGGACTAGGGTACACCGGATGGTTTGTGTACCGATACCTTCTGTTTAAGGTAGGCCAAATACATAAACATTCGCCATTATGTTATTGCTTTAGAAATTTACACATTTGTATTAGTGCTTCTGGAAAATGAGAAATTGAAGAAATTCTAAAGATTGTCAATGAATTCAATGACAGATCATATAAGAATGTTTGTGAACTTTCTTGCATTGGATATCCTCTTTTTTCAATCAGAATCAAATCCATTGTTTTTTTCTTGTTGCTGATCCACATGCCTTAAGGCATAAACAATATATTTCTCATAAATGATATAATTGTTTCTCTGTACAGTCTAGCAGAAAGGAACTAGCTACGGATATTGATGCACTGAAGAAGAAAATTGCCGGGACTGAATAGATCTGTATCAGTAGCAAGCCAAGTTGATCTTCCTTGCTCATCATTTGTTTGTTTTGGTTTATGTCTTGTTATATATGAGAGACATTTGTATCCCTTTGATATAGAATAGAATTCCTCGGTCTCTATAAATATCAACCTTGTATTAATCAATTTCATTGTTGAAATAATGCAGCAAATCTTATATATATGTTTGTGATTCTGAATGTAAACCATTCATATTTTTACTTCTGTAGTGTGCAGAGTGTATATTCCAGAAAAGAATATCCTTAGTTAAACACTTGTTGATTTTGATTTGCTGAATGTTTTGATACAAAAGAAGGCCAGATTGACAATTTGCGAGACACCTTGTATGATAGAAAGTAAAGGGGCTAAAGAATTGAATGATGATAAGGAGTTTAAAAGTTTGATAATATTTCAGTATAACACCAAGTGCATGTTAGGATTTGCAGTGATGTTAAGAACCAGAGTGAACCATCACAATTTCTACAAAAAAAACTACATGTGTATGTTTGGTTTCATTGTTGGAGTCAAAATTGATTCTAGAGGTGTAGAATTGATTTTGACATGTTTGATTGCTCTCAAGTCGAATTGATTTTGCTTTAAGAATTGATTTTAACTTGAAGCTAGAAATTAAAACTTTTGATTCTAGAATTAACTTTTTCACACGAGTTTATTGTTTAACTCACTTTTATATTAATGTATTTAGATATAAATTCTTTTATCTTCAAAATAATATTTTGTCGTCAACTAATCAAACATATACAATTTAACAAAATCATAGTGCTACCATCGTTTTATCAACCTCGCCATCCATCCAAACCACACCAAGTGTGTTTTGAAAGAATAATTCAAATGTTTGTACAACATGATATCAAGAAGATATTGTTTGAATCTTTTGACTCACATTGCGTTTGGTGGTTCTCACCACAGGATTGGGTCTAGCATAATATCGGCTTAGAGATGTACCATCATTTAACATTCGATACACGTCTCAAATAAGGTTATCTAAGAATCTACATAAAACAAAAAATAAAATAAAATTTTAGGTAAAAATAAGTTTAAGTTTTCTATCAAACAACAAATCATGCATATGACACGGACTCATGATCTATTCAATAATTTTTATTAACATGTAGAGAGAGAAGCACCAATTGATGTTAATGCTTAAATTTATTTATTTCGTCTTATCTGTGTTAAGAGGTCTTTGTTTATTTATATTTTTTGACGGGAGTTCGTAGTCTTAGCTTTACTTATAGTCTCGATTAAATTCATCTTTTATTATAGTTTATTCATTTGATTTACATAAACGACTAATGAAGGATATGTAATTATTGTTTAGATTCTCTAACATCAAAGTTGAGATGGCCGAGTTGGTCTAAGGCGCCAGATTAAGGTTCTGGTCCGAAAGGGCGTGGGTTCAAATCCCACTCTCAACATTTCTTTTCTTTTTCTCTTTTTCTGTCCATTATTTTCATTCAGCAGTGGTTATCAGTACGGAACGGTTAGAAATATTGAATTCTGTTCTTCTTTTGGTTAAAATTATGTAACATCCCCAAACTAGTTTCACGTCCTTCAATTGTTATTATTAATTAACTAGGTACAAATGGATCAACCTATAGGTTGAAGATCACAATGTTCATGAAATGGGAAAGGAGGATCAGAATAAGATCCATTAAGAATAGCATAGGTTATAAGCTTGCTTGCAGCTTCTGTGGCATGAATCCCATCCCAGCTCACATAGTTATAAGGGTCATCACATGCTGTTGCTGTCACTCTTTTTCCATTTATCTCCTTTGTATTTCCACAGTACACTTTAGGATCAAAGTTGTATTCACCTCCACCATATCCACAACATGCTTTTGTACCATATTTAAGACCTGTTTCATGTAACAAAAAAAAAACATTAAGGGATCATAACAATGTTCTTTTAAAACAAGCCAAGAGATCAGTGTTTGAACCATGAGAAGTAGGATGCCGGAAAAGCTCCAACAGAACAGTGTAGGTATCGACATAAACGACAGAAGCATCTGAAAGACTTTCTCTGGTTTGTTTCAATGACCCTTTCAACATGTTGTTATAGTCCACTACTGCATTGTTGTAAGAAACCATGCATCCAAATTCATCAACGTCTGAACTATTATGAGGAAGTTCTACTAAGAATGAAGGGTAGCACCCTACTGGTGCAAGATTAAGCACCATAAATGTTCTCCCACCAAGATTATATAGCTCCTACAAATTTCAATGAGCAAAATTTCATGTTAATAACAATTTGTTGCTTCATATTATGAAATCAATCTTTGTCACCACAGAACTGAACTATGTTGGTGTCGAGTCTCGTGACTAACTAATAGACATAAGTTACTCTTACTTTAATGGTAGCGGCAATTTGTGAAACAACTTGAGGGAGAAACTCTTGCACACCACCTGTGCCAATGACTGCTAGGTTGGAAGTGAAATCATTTTGGCCAATATAAAATGTATACAAAGATTTTCCAAGTATATGTGGTGATGGAAGTTTGGTTTCTGAGCAACAATTAAAAGAAATTAGTATGTTAATATATTATTGAAGGAAAATAAAAGGACTAAACTTAGATGCAGTACCATACGTAATTTTCGAACCATTTTAAAATTGTTGGTGCCAGTTATAAGAGTAGAAAGTTTGTGCATTTTGTACCTTGTTGATCAGTTTCTTTAACTTTGGTTGCAAATTGTTTCATTTGGTTGAGCTGAATAGCAAGGGAGAAAGGGCTGATCCCAGTGACAAACAAAGAAGTATTAGGAAGAAGAACAGTGGATGCCAATGTAGCATAGTTGACTCCATGTTTATAATCAGATCCTATTGATTGTAGATATGGACTCAAAAATGGAATTCCAATAGCTTGAGCTGCCAGAATCAAATAAATAAAAATGTTTGATTGTTTGATACATGATATTATAGCTCAAGCATTAAATTATGTCTCTAATCATGGTAAAATATGAAAGATTAGTGAATGATGTCACATAACAAGATATACAGATACAGCCCATCCTAACAGTTGATAGAGTTAATATTTATTTTCTTGGACCATAAAAATAGTAAGTTGAAATTAATGGTAGAACAAAAATGTTATGTCATGCATATTTATGACTGATATAAGATACTGAGTACTGACTATTCCATAACTAATCAAATATTTCCAGCTAGATGTCTTGTCTTGTAAGGAAAACTATCCTAAACATGAAAAAAGGTGCAAACAAAATAAAGGCAAAGTCTCTATTGTTTTATAATAAGAAGAAAATATTAATAGATGCAAATAATCACAGAAAATTTTTACACAATGTAGGATTGCATGATTTGCAAACAGATATTAGGGGGCACTTAGCACTACATTTTAAGTGGTCCTCTAATACACCCATAATTTTTAAGATTTTAACAGTTGAATAAGAATTTATCTATATCATCCAATCAATTGAATTCACCTGCTTGCTTATTTTAGCACCCTGCAATAAAAATCATAACTCATCAAAGAAACAAATCAATAAGTTGAATTATATGGTTGGTTAACTCAGCTGGCTTGACCTAAAGGTTAAAAGAGTTGAAGGATTGCGATTCAAACCCGTGTTAAAGAGAAAATACTAACAATTATTCAAAAGAAAAATCTTGTTCATAATAAACATAATGCACATTTTACAATAGTTAGTAAGGAGTGATATCATTAGAGTTAAGAAAAGCATTGATTAATGTAAAAAATGATGTAGATTGTTGATTACCAATGAAATCAATCACGAGTCTCCCATCAGAAGCACGACCAGCTGGTTTATTGAAGTAAGTCATTCCATAAGGACCAGATTCAGCAGGAAAAGCTGCATAAAATCCACCAGTATCTGAATTTGAATCTCCGAAGTTGAAAATAGCCTTGAAATCACATTCACCTTGACTCAAACCAACCAAACAAGGCAACACAAGCATGACAATGAACAACAATATATTCATGGATGCCATTGAACTCATTTTTGGAACCTTATTCAAAGTCACTGCAGCACTGATGCGTGTGCAGTATTATATCTATATGAAAATTTCATGTTTACATACATTTTGCAAATGTGTACTCCAATATTTGTTGATCATGTAACACATGGCAAAAGTGGCCATTTTGGACGGTGTGGGTAATGTAATTGTAGATATTGCGTACTATTATAGATAAATCACTTTGTTTTGAGATAAGGTTGGTTCACACGGTTATGTGTGTCGTTATATATGGCAGTGGCACTATGTAATGTTTCACCACCTAGGCCCTAGCTAGCTATATTATCTTCTGAGACTGCAAGGGAGACTGAGATTTATCATGAATACTTTGTGTATAAATTAAAGTTTTGAACTAACTGCTGCATTACTTTGTGACTTTTATTTATTGTTGATTAGACTCTTAAGATTAAATATTTCAACTCCTTTGTATCCTGATTTATGGTCAAAATGTTACGTGCTGACTATTGGAAATGGAAGGAACAAAAATTAAAAGGATTATTAGAAGTTTCAATGTCCATGTTTGGACCACACAAGCAAATGCAAGTTTGTGGTAAGAATGTTAATGGACCTTGTTGATAAAAATTCACCAACTTTGGCTTTGAATTGCTGCATTTGCCTGGACCATATATCAAGTGAAGTGAAAAGGGACTAAGCCAAAAATTAGCTCCATGTTAGAGGTAATGGCTTTGTAAGCCACATGAATTTATCGGATTGTACCTCCCAATTGCACAATAAATCTATTGAGAGTTACAACCCAATCGTTGTTATTTGAATCGGATCGTAACTCTAAACATGTTTATTTTCAAGAGGTGTAGCAACCTTATGGCCTATAGAGCAATCATCCATGGCAAATAAAATGGATTGCATATATAGGCTAAGAAATGACAATCTAAGAGCTTGAGCATATACAGCAAACAACAAAGGCTTCTATGTCAAACCATGTTTACAAAATAAAATAAAAAGATTACTTTTGATGTCATTTTTTTACACTCTCAATCAATTACAATTTATTCATTTACACGACTTTTAAGATAGATTTTGTCAACAAAAAAAAAATGGATATAATATAACGGAAGGCAAAAACTTTTCATCATCCAACCATTATAATTGATTGATAGAAACGAATGTCAATATATGTGATTCTAACACTCAATACTTTAATTTGATCAAGAAAATTGATTAGGATTTGTTTATTTGCTAAAATCAATACAAATCAATTTGGATACTTTTAAGAAAGATTATCTCAAATGAACGATTCACACAAATATGAAGTATAGCTAATGTAAACACAATTCAAATAACAAGTATTTACATTAAATTCTGCAATTGAACAATTTATAATGTCTGCACTAAGATCAACAATAACACAAAAGTGAGATTTTTTACTAAACACAATTTAACACAAATTGCATAATTGATTACGTGTGAGAAAAAAAAAATGTGCACTTCTTTAAGCTATGCTTTTCGGCACCACTTTTGAAAAGTTTGAATCTTTAAACAAGATTCTAAGAGCTAAAAAGATGTAAAATATTTCCTTCAAAAAGATTAAATTTTCTTGGCTAGCAAAAACAAATTGAATTGGGTAAATTTGCAAGAAAATAAAGAGACTAAGAAACGAGGACACTGTAAGTTTCTTGTGTATATGTATACATTATATTAGTGTTTAAATTGGGTCACGTGTATGAGTTATACATTCTTTGGATAATTTTGGTAGTGGGGATTTTATATGGAGTTTTTTTTTATATATACTATTTTTATAAACTCTTAGTTCATTTCATTAGCAAATATCATAATTATCCTCCAAAAATGAGTTATTGTACATATACTTTTATTAATACAAAGTCCATACACTCACTTATATTTTATTAATATATAGTTCACATTAAATTTAATAAATAAACATATACCGACATATTCTCGTAAAAAAAAAACAAGTTCTCTCATATCAATATATCTTTTTTTTTAAGGGGTATTGATATATCTTAAAAAACATATATTAATTAACTTTTATTTTTGAAACATATAACATTGAAATTAATAAATAAATAAGTTATATGAAGTTTTTTATGGTTTCTCAAAAAAATGAAGTTTTTTATGGTATTAGTTGGTTAGCTGAAGTATTTTAAAAACCTAAATTTTATATAGTATTTCTATAGAATCTTTTTTATATGAGAAAATCCTTTAAAATATCTTCGAATGCAAAATTTAATCAATTGATAAGTAATAAATATGGGTCCCGTATAAAAACATGTACACATTTGTTTTATTAATATATACCCTTTCAAAAATTTATTCAATGGCATAAATAAATAGGCTTAATTGCACTTTTTCCCCTATCTTTTGTTAATTGTGCGATTTGCACCCCCTCTCTTTTTTTGAGCGATTTTGCACCCCATCTTTTTATTTTGATGGACCTTTGCTTACAACTCATAAATTCGTTTACTACATAAAATAAAAAATTTAACCCTCATCAACAAGAGCATTTACAAATTATATGAATATTAAATGGAGGAGCATTTTAATAATAATATATTTGACTATAATAAGCGATATGATTTGACTATGTAATATTTATATAAATTCCTAAAAAAAAGTAGTAATATTTATATAACACATTTTTGTAATATTTTTTATTAATAAAAAAAGATAAATGGTAGTATTCTCCCTAAAAAAATGGTAGTATTTAAAATGTTAAGTTAATGGATTTGTATCGATTAAAAATTTCAAAATATAATTTTTGTTTTTATTTTATACAATTGAATATATGTCATCGTTTTATAATGGAATGAGTAAAATATGACATGTCGTTGAATAATTAAATGATTGCCTAAAAAAAATCAAATAATTAATTGATGTTATACATAGCTCAAAGACAGCTGCACCTTAAACGAAATCATTTCCACACAAAAAAAACCTTAAGTAAATCAACTACTCCTTCCGTTTCATATTATTTGTTATTCTTCCTTTTCTTTTTGTCAAGAGATTTAGTGACTAAAAATTAGGGATGGCAATTAGACTCAAGTTCAATAGGTATCCGAAAAAAATATCTACGATGAGAGGATAAATACTTATATTTTTGGGTACGTGCTTGGCTAAAAACCCACAAATTTAAGCGGATATGGGCGTGAGTACGGACACTCTTGTGCTCAACCCGCCTCATGGATGCATTATATATAATATAATTATAACTTTATGTAATACTAAAATTAGTTAATTAATCATTAATCTTTCATATCTACTGTAATATGCACTTGTTTTATGTATTTAGATCTTTTAATTTGGCTAAATATTATGAATTGTGCAATAAATTATAAGTTGATTTAAAAGATTTTAGATGATGTTTTAATTAATTTGTGTTTTTTTGTTATTTATTGTCCTTTTGTTGTTAAAGTTTGGATAATGAACGCATGTACGAGCTCTAAGATGCCTACGAGGGAATGAGATCAAGTACAAAGACTTTTTTATAAACGTGGGTACGAGGATGGTCACACTAATACCTGCCCAAATGGTATCGATTGTCATACCTACTAAATATTCACATTTTTAAGCTAAATAATTGAGGCGTCTGGGGTTCTTCAAATTTTTTATATTTCTCAAAATAATTGTCGTTTTTAAATACTGATGCAATATTTATTATTTTACTATTAAAGCCAATTTAGCCTTTCATTTTAGTTTTAATCGTGTACAATTCAAATGAAACAATTAAAATAAGAGAATAATTCAGAAAAAAGGCAAGGGCATACATGGAAAGAAAAATGTTATTTAAACAACTATTTTTAGAAAAAATTGTGAGACAACAAAAATATACCAAATGATATTGGTTTTTGAAACAAAAGTCAAAACAACAGAAGAAAAAAAATCAATGAGAAAGAATTGTTGTAAAAATTGTCATAAAATAATTGTTTAAATATATTTTTTATGTGAAAAGGTATATGATAAGTTGGAGAAATGAAAAGCAAGGTGAGAGCACGTGGCGAGTGGGGTGTCACCATCTTGAAAGGAGCCACGTCATGAACAAGTGCCAGCCGTCGATTAAAAGGTCAATTAACGGTTATGCGGTTTTTCGAAAAATTTGGTGACATGATTGGTTATTTTGTTTTGTTTTGGTGTACACATCACACCGACAATATTACGTGTCCATTAGGCACACACGCAAGCCAATGTTGGGACCAGTGGACGTGGACCTCCCCCACCATATCTCATCTCATTTCCTCTTTATTTTTCTGTCCAGCTCACTACCACTCTCTTTATTTAATTTAAATAATTTTTTGACAACCATACTTTTTTTATGAAATGTTGACAATATAATTTGTTCAATTGTACACACTTCAATTTTAAATAAGAATTTAATTGTGGTGGATTGACGGTCCAAAACAGTTTTGCACACACAACCAATTAAAACATTCTGAATTGTCACATTTGACCAACATAAATTAAAATCATTAATTGATTTACCAATTCAGAATGTTTTGATTGGTTGTATGTGCAAAACTGTTTTGACACTTGGTTGATTCTGATTAGCTGTCTCGTTTTTTCTCATCTTAATAATTTGAACTCAATTATTTCATTGCAAATTAATTTTTTTTTACCAAAATTCATGATTTTTTTTCCTCTATAAATAGATACTTGGTTCATTTGATTTGGACACAGAAAAAAAAACCAAGTTTTTCACTATCTTAATCTTATTATTATCTTTCTAAATAGAGACTTGGTTCATTTTTATTGCATTTTAAGTTAAGAAAATAAAAATAAATTATTTAAATAAATTTTGTTTTTACAAAAAACTAAAAAATAAATTGTTAAGTGTTTATTATTTTAATTTAATTATAATTGATAATTGTAATTTTATGTAATTATAAAAACAAAAATATAAAATTAAATAAGAATAAAAGAAATAAAAAGTGGTGGGATAGAGTGTTGAATGAAAAACCATTGGAGAGGGTAAAAGTTGAATGAGTGTTGAATAAGAGAGAGAAAATGATGTGGAGTGTTGGGAATTGAAAAAGTGGATGTTGAATGGTGTTGAAAGAAAAAACCATTGTAGATGGTCTTATATGCAACCTCCTAGTTTGTTCACGAGTCTGACCTTTTTCTTGAGGTACCCATAAGTAACAATTTTCCTTAGATTTGATACCTCTCGTTAGAATCTCTCCTTTCTCATTAGTCACAACACATTCAGACTTGCTAAAGTTTACATGCATCCCTTGATCACACAGTTGGCTTATGCTAATCAAGTTAAAGGTTAGGCCTTTTACTAGTAGAACATTGTCTAGTTTTGGTAATTCATTATTGATTATGTTTCCAATGCCTAGAACATTTCCTTCTGCCCCATCACCAAAAGTCACATAACAAGTATTGTAGAATCCCACAGTGTCAAGAATTTTTTTTATCTCCAATCATGTGTCTAACGCATCCACTTTCAAAATACCAGTCTTCCTTAAAAGATGTTTAAAGAGAAGTGAGTGCCATTAACCCTACATTGTTAGATTTTGGTTTTCACTCCTTCTTAACATTCTTCAGTACTGGTTCATGTAAATTTTGCTGATACTGATTAGGATACCCATACAACTTGAAACAGAATGGCCGTATATGATCCTTTCTTCCACAATAGTGACAAACCCAAGGTGGTGATATCTTCTTGTTGTTAGAATGATGTTCCTTAGGATGTTGCAACATTAATTTGTTCATAGTGTGATCATATTTTCCACCAGCAACAATAAATTTTATGTCATGAACTTCCTCTTTCTTCCTTATCCTACCACAATTTTCCAAAGCACAAGCAAAATTCTTGTTTTGAGTTTTATGGTCAAAGCCTATACCTTTTGGTTTTCCTTTGATTTGGCCTTCTAAAATTTCTTCAACACATCAGTTCTTTTGGTCATCATTTTCACTTGTTTCTTGATATGCTCAAGTTGTGAGTTTAGTTAAGTTACCTTATCAATGAGTTCAAATATTTTTACCAGATTATCACTTCTTTCAGCATGCAGTTGACTGATGTCCTTTTTTTGCATTTCTTGAAACTTGCAAACTTCTTCACTTCTGCTATACAGTTCTTTGTAGGAGATGGCTAACTCTTCATAAGTTAATTCTTCATCACAAGATTCAGCACCAGACATGTATCTATCAGTTAAGGCAGTGACATTTTTAGCAGAATCATTCTCCACTTTTTTTTTCTTTCTGAATCTTCATCTGACCAGAAAACAATCAAACTTTGCTTCTGTTTCTTGAGATACGTAGTACATTCTGTTCTAATATGCCCAAATCCCTCACATTCATGACACTGAACTCCCTTGGATAGACCAGTTCTTGTTTTCTTCAAATTATCTTGTTACTTACTGATGTTGAACTTGATGTTCTGACCATTTGACCTGGGTCTCCAGTCAACTTGTTTTGGAATCTTGTTAAACTGTCTTCCAGGAAGTACTAGTGCTTCTGACAAGCTTTCATCACCCTCAAAATTTCCTTGACTTTCTTCAGTATCAATATTTGAAGCAAACACAATGCCTTTGTCTTTCTTGTGAGTCCTGTTAATTACACTTATTTCAAAGTTCTGAAGTGACCCTATTAACTCATCAATCTTCAGACTTGAGATGTCCTGGGCTTCTTCAATAGCATTTACCTTCATATCAAATATCTTAGGTAGAGATCTGAGAATTTTCCTTACAAGCTTTTCATCAGACATTTTTTCTCCAAGAAAGTTAAAAGTATTGGCAATATCAAGAATGTTCAAGTGATAATCATGTACGCTCTCATCTTCCATCATTCTCAGATTCTCAAATTTTGTAGTAAGAAGTTGAAGTCTAGCACTTTTTACTTTAGATGTAGCTTCGTGAGCAGTTTTGAGAATATCCCAAGCATCCTTAGCCACATAGCATTTTTTGATTAATATGAACATATTCTTGTCAACCCCATTGAATAATGCATTCAATGCTTTGGAGTTACCAAGAGCTAACACATCTTCAGCAGTAGACCACTCTTCTTCTGATTTTAGAACAGTTGTCGTATTCCCATCTGCATCAAGAACCACAGGATGTTCCCAACCCTTTAGAACTACCTTCCACGTCTTGCTATCTATGGATTTAAGGAAAGCACTCATACGTGATTTCCAATAATCATAGTTGGTCCTATCCAACAAAGGTGGTCTGTTCACAAATCCTCCTTCCTTGTCTATAACGTTAGTCTTCCGTTGAGCTCACCCTAATACAGGCAGAGTGCCTGCTCTGATGCCAATTGAAATTCTAGCACGTTAGTTTTAAGATGTTCTATGCGATGTTCCAACACCAGACGCACAAATACGAATATTGAACTTAATTTTTCGACATAGTACCAACTAACACAAATTACGTAAAAGTAAAAGACAAGAAAATAAAAGGCACAAGAGAATTGTTAACCCGGTTCGGTGACAAACACACCTACTCTGGGGGCTACCAAGCCAGGAAGGAAATCCACTTGTGTAGTCCTTATTCTAAGTTCTCAGCAAACTCCTCGTTTACAACTCTAGACCTAGGACCTACCCGTCTTGACTTCAACCTAGGAACTCCTAGATCTAAGATCCCATCTCACTTTCCTCAATCAACCACATCCCCTGTGATTATCAGATTACAACTCAATTTGGTGAAGTTACCTTCTAAAACAAATTACCTACGTGCTTCACAACTTTGGAGTAGCAACAACTTACAACTCAATAAAACGGTCCTAAGCTTGCATCAAGGTGATACAAGAAAGGCTCACAATTAACAAACTAAAACTCAGTCCTTATCATGAATCAAAACTATACAAGAAAAGGCTCACAAATAACAAAGACTAAAAACCCTAAAAACTCTATTCTTTGAATGACGGCTTGAATGAATAATTAGGTCTTCTAGTCTTGTATATATACTGAAGCACCACAGGCTTGATAAGCTTGTTGGGCTTCAGAACATTGTAGATCCTTCAGCTGATCCACGTAACAAATATAGCAACTCCTAAAAAGTTGGAACATCTTTAGGAACTGCCAAAGACAACACCAAGGAATCCTAAAATATTATCTATACTTTAGGAACAAATCACCTAGAAGATTCTGGATAAAAATACGCTACATGGTGAACAAGAGATAAGGCGAGGTTTCCTTAAAAAGATAAAGCGCGTGAAATCCAAACCACAAATCCAGGGCACAATGAACCGTGCCAGGATGTTGGAACATCATATCCAACATCGTACAAGATGCCAGGATGTTGGAACAACATATCCAACATCATACAAGAGTATTTGTTTTAGCAATAATGAAGCCAATACACCAAATACCCAACACCTTTTCTTTAAGTTTCTGCAAGTTAAACTTAATATGAACCTTTATCAGTTTTCAAACCTGTTGAAAGATACCACATAGTCTCGTCCCGTTCGTTAAGCAACCTACGAACTCGATGAACGCACAAGAACAGAATGCACAACATGTCCTATGATTTCTAGTCTGGTCCTTCTTGTTATAATCAAAACCAGTCGGTATTTGTTTACCGAAAACACCGGTAAATAGCATGCAAAACACCCTAGGTGCATGTGAGTGTATCACATTGCATGCCCTAGGACCATGAATGATCCACTAGGCACATGAGATGTGAATTTCATGCTCTAGGCATTTTTTTCCATGCTTTTTGTAATTGTTGTGATTGTTCAAGCTTGTTTTCAATTAGTCCAAACCTTTCAAATCGATTTTGATAATGCTCTGTAAAACTTTTTCAAAAATCTATTCACCCCCCCAGCTTATAACCTTATTGGCCATATAGACCAACATGCTTATCCATTTTTCTTTTTCAATGCTTTTGGATTAATTCAATAAATCTTGAATTATCATCGTATTCTTCTTGAGGAGCATGATGACTATTATCAAAGGACACATGACTTTAACATATTTGTTAGATTTGAATTTCATGTCCTTGATAAGATCCATTCAAGAGGACACATTAAATAACAACATAAAATCGTAATCTTAATTTTAACACAAGAGTTTATTTATCATTTAAAAACAATTTAAAAGGGATTTGTGGTAGATGGTTAGAACAGCGGGCGGCGGTGTACTTGCATGCACTCCGGCGCTCAAGTCGGAGTTTGAGAAAATAAGGGGGGGTTAAGAGTTAGATATATTGTACATTGTTAAAACTATTTAAATCTTTTTTTAAAGAGGAGGTGGTGGTTGTTAGATTTTTATAGCTGAGAATTGTAAGTCGACAATTACAGATGGTGGAATCCATAAAATTTGAGCATTACTTAATGGTGATGGCATAAGCAGTTACAATTCGGTGTTTAAATCGTCGCTTTCTTATTGCAGCGAACAAATCTCCTCGTGATGGAAGAATGTGAATAATGTTTGGTCCAAAGTGAATTTGGTGTAGTTGTTTGACCCTGGACTGCGAGAGTAGGCTTTTGAACCGTCCAGAAAACACTCCATTAATACATATATATGTTTTCAAACAATATTAGTCATCTTTTGTGATTTTTCTCTTTCCTATACAAAAGGTTATAAAATCATGAAAATTTGGTAA
>Ga0228711_1006606_pt1 | contig 17145 bp, 7 predicted proteins | sample MedpolnodulmetaG_2_FD_177996 | JGI IMG/M metagenome (GOLD analysis project Ga0228711, IMG submission 177996) | Root nodule microbial communities from Medicago polymorpha collected in Santa Monica, California, United States - brown nodules | ecosystem: Host-associated > Plants > Roots > Nodule...
AAATTTAATATAAATAAAATTATTGGTATAATATATTTAATGTGCGGGCATGGGGCGGGGTGGGCACTAGAGTGCCCGTACCCGCACCCATACCCGTTCAAATTTGCGGGTAATTACCCGTACCCATGCCCATACCCAACAATGCGGGCATTTACCCGTCCATCATGGGTATTTTTTGCGGGTGCCCACTGGACTTGGGTCCAATTACCATCTCTAATCACGTTCTCTCTCTTCGGCACCTTCCATGATCAACAAAACAAATAAAAATCAACACTTTGAACAACCCTTTAAGCAAAAACAAAGAACCAAATACTAAAGTCACAATTTTTCAATCAAAAAACTAATTTTTGAATCATGAACTATTACATGGATCAAGATTGTTCAACAGGGTATGTAGAAAAACACTAAAAAATGATCTAATTACCTTCAATGAGTTGAAATGTGATGAAATAAATAATGGGGTCAATGAAAAATTGCTTCTAATGAATTAAGAACTATGCTAGTGTTGGATAGTGAGGTGAATAACAAACAAGGTAGAATCTGAGTGGTGTTTTTGTTCAATAAGTTTGAGGAAATGATGATTGATGAATATTGGTTTGACAAGGTAGAAGCTCCAGTTTCATATGATTTGTGTATCAATCTCAAAGAAGGGTTGAATCAATTGGCTTGACAAGGTAGAAGTTGCAGTTTCATATGCTCCACGGTAGTTAACTACGTTGGAGTTTTTTTTTTATGTCTTTTTCTTTTAAGCTGTATTGGTAATTAACTACCTCCGGGGGTAAAAACGTCATTTTCATGTGTACGTTTTTGATCGTTGGATAGAGAAGCTCTACAATTTGTTATGGTACAACGACAACATGAAATCCTTTTTCTTAATTTCATTTCCAATTATCTTATTCTCTCTACTCTACTCAGCATCTCTCTTTCTCACACAATAACTCAAGATTGCAGTAGAACAGGCGCGTTCGAATGGCTGATGACGATGAGATGAAGACTGGGGAATGCACAATCACCGATCTTTCGTGTATTCACACAGCCACTGTCCGAAACCACGCCGTTTTTTCTCAACCACTGTCTGAAACCACCGTCAAGAACGAACAGCCTCTTCCTCCGACCGGCGACGAAGCACCTGTTTTGCCGGTAGAAGTCATCTTCGATATCCTTCTGAGGCTTCCTGTGAGATCCCTTCTCCAATTAAAGCGCGTTTGCAAAACATGGAAAACCCTAATCTCTAGTTCACAATTCGCAAAGAGCCACCTTCTCACCTCAACAGCGTATCCAAAATTGTTCTCCGGAGACGACCGTGAACTCGTAGCTTATCCTGTGAAGCCATTGTTGGAAAATCCATCAACCCTTGTTCAACCCGTTACCATAGGCATGACGCACAGATACAGTATTCTAGGTTCGTGCAATGGGTTACTTTGTTTGTTTGATGCTTGTCAATCTAATTTCAGATTGTGGAATCCTTTTATCAACTTCAAATCCAATACATTTCCAATTGTTGCTTCTTTTCATAACAAGATTATTACATATCATGGTTTTGGCTATGATCAAGTCAATGACAAGTACAAGTTGCTAGTTTTTGTCCACAATCGGGATGATTTTAGTGAAAAAATAACAAGAATTTATACCTTTGGTGAAAATTCTTGGACAACACTTCCAAATTTCCCGTCTTATCCTGGTTCGTGGTTAGGGAAGTTTGTGAGTGGCACTTTGAATTGGATAGTTGGTAAAGATGGTGTTAATTCCAATCAACGGGTGATTCTTTCGGTTGATCTTGAGAAAGAGACTTATGGGGAAGTGTTGCTTCCCCAACATGATGATTACGGTGTTTGCAATCCTATGATGCATGTTTTGAGTAACTGTCTTTGTGTGTGTTCTGATAATCACGCGGAAACTCATTTGGCTGTGTGGATAATGAAAGAGTATGGAGTTGCTGAGTCATGGACTATATTGACAATCATCCCTCATGAGAAGTTAATCTGGGATTGTCCAACACAGCCTATTGTTGAGCCCTTGTTTGTTTCAAAAGACGGTGTTCTTCTACTGAGAACCATGCGTTCCAAACTTGTCCTGTGTAACTTAAATAATGGAGGGGTTGATTATCCTAGGATTTCAGGCATACTTGAGACTGGGAGCGGGTTGCATATATACTATGAGAGTCTGGTATCACCATTTTAGGCATACTTGGGCGGGAGATGCATATTTACCATGAGAGGTGCTATCACTGCAATGATAAATCACATTTCTGGAGTCTTCCAAGTTCTAAATGCATGACTTCTGATAAAAGTAACTATATCTTTTGCTTCAGATCTTTTTTGGTCTTAACATTAGTAACATGGAATATGTAGCGTGAGTTGTTTTGGTGTAGTCTCATCTTTGCTATCTCTTATATTGTTATCTATCAGTAATATTGTTGGTTGAATTATAGTCACTAATTTGTAGTATTAAATTAATGTTTGTTGTGACCTGCTTTTTATTTTATTCAGGAAGTATTATTATGTATGGTGTGAGAGACTTGAATGGTATTACTAGTTATGCTTTACTTGCAAAAACAGAGGATTCACAATTTGCAAGAGTAATTTGTTTGTTAGAAAAATTGAGCAGTCTTTTCGTTATGCCGCTCACCAGTAATCACAATGACAAAGGATGATTGGTTTGACAAAAGTCTTACATAGTTCTTTTTTTTTTTATTAGGTTGATATTATTTATTGGATCAATGGTATTTAGAATTAGATAAATAGTGGTATTTGGTATCTTACCCTAGGATAAGGTTTTATTGGTCTCAAATTGAATATGACTATACGAGCTCCCAGACAATGCTCATTGAAATTCTGGAAGAAATATCTACTATGATTAAAGCAATTTGCAACAATGTAGCTAAGTTATTAATGAGATACTAGGTGGTAGATTTGCTTTGATCCTGCCTGCAACTGAAGAACAAATTAGTTGTAGTGTTGGCTGCTGCTTTTTTCATAATAAACTGTTGCATAGTTACTTGCTGGTAGTAGGTTGTGGAAATTTGGTACTAAAAGAGTTGAGATGGTTTTTGTTGATTTAGTATTGACAAGCTAAAAAGTTGTTAACACACCAAACTTGGTTTTAGATTTTTGTTGCTGTCAACATTATTTGTAGCTCATCTTGTGCAATGCTTGTGCTCTAGTGTAACTTTTTTCTCCTATTAATATTTGATTTGGCTTATTGAAAAATTACTCAGGCCCCGTTTGGTTTGAGCTTATGAAAAATAGCTTATGTAAATAAATAAGCTTTTATTTTAATTTATAAACTCTCACTGACGAAAATTGTATCTTCATAAACGGGTTTTTCATAAACTACCTTAAAAACTTATAAATAATACATAAAAACTTATTTATTTGCATAAATTGTTTTATATAAGCTCTAAAATAAGCTAATCCAAACGGGCCCTCAATCAAATTGCCATGTTGGTCTGGAATTTGAAGTAATCTTCATTTAGGATTATTATGCAACAGTTTATACTTTAGAATTTACTTTAACATAGTATTTTCATGTTTTAATTTGAATTGACATTTTTTTGGTTTCATCTTTGATTTTGAACGGTTTATGTTATAGGCTAGAACATACAGAAAAACAAAAACAAAGACAAAAACAAAAAGGAAACAATTTGTAATCAGCAAGAAGGAAGTTTTTAAGGATAGTTAGCTAAAACAAATAAGCAAAGTTGTGCCTTTTTCTGAAGACTTGAATCAGCTTAACAATCACTTTAATGTCCAAGTGCTATAAACTTATCAAATTATGATCTAACATAGAAATTCAAGAGATGCAACTCTGCAATGGCTATAAACCCCTCATCAGTAGAACATACACACCTATCACATAAAATTAGATACAACTCCATTACGTTCATCATAATAAAATGAGATACACGGGCGATACAAGGTTCTTGCATTTTGAAATACATTTGATATGAAAGATTCTGTAAAGTGTAAACCAAACTTATTTCTATTAACCGTCTGCATTAGATAAGGCTGTGCAGAGAAATCTTTTAAGACTTAATATTTTACCTGGGAACCACATAGATCCAAAAACGTGTCAGAAGACATATTTTCCTTTAAGCTTCATCTGTGAAAGAGAGGCATTTATATGTTGAAATCAAATCTCGGGTTAAGACAACAAAAACTTAGATATGACGCTGTATAGGGATTCAAACTTTGAAAGAGTCATTTGTGCAACAAACATAAATTATGGTCATGTGATCATGAAGAGTGAAAATTGATTTGGCCATGTTTGAAGTTTCTCAATTAGATTGCTTTTGCCTTTAGAATTGATTATAAATAATTTGAAGTTAGGATATATAGCTTTTGCTTGCAAACATGAATTTTACACTAAAATTGTTCAAGTCACTATTCACATGTGAATGGATCTAAACTTAAATATTTTACTTTAAACTCACTTTTATCAAAAATCATTTTTATAATTAAATCAAAATAAACTTTTGCCATCATAAAACCCGAGTATGCTCTATTGTACTTTTGGAGGATGCAAAATTAATTCAAGAATTGTATAATTGATTTTGATATATTTGAGTGTCTTCCGGTAGAATATACTTTAATTTAGAATTGAATATAAATTAAAGTAACCCACTTGAGTTGCTTTGGTGGGCTAGAAATATATAATTCATACTGATACTTAGTTTTAGAATTATTGTTCAAATGACTTGTCGCACGTCGGGTACCCAAGGAACACAGAATAAGCATGTCCTATATATACACACACACACACAAAGGAAAATGCTGAAATACACGACAATGTTTGTCGTGTAATTTGCACGAACAAGTTTATAACTATGATTTACTATTTCTGTAAAAAAAAACCTACGATTTACTATTTTTTTAAATTTGTATTCAACAGAAAATAACAAATTTTGCCTGTGCTGTATATTTCCTATGAGAAATCAGAAAACATCTCATTCGGTGGTCTAAATATGTGTCTTACCTCACCATTGCTTTGGTAACTTTTTTTTTTTTTTTTTTTTTTTATATATATATATATAATTTAATATTGGAAATGGTTTTTTTTGAAAGAATATTGAAAGTCGGTTATGTATGTCAGTATTTACTACAATATACAAAAACATCAACAAAAAAAATGCATTAATAAAGCGAATTGGGTGCTGTTCAACATATCGTGCGGCTTTCGTGTGTTGAGTTTGTCGTGCTGTTTAGCAGCGCTCATATATAAATGTGTCGCGTAGACCATTGATATATGGTCTATACTCATTAAGTAAACGGAAGTCTAAAATTTTATGCTATGTTTAGTTTAATAAAAAATATAAAATTTATTTAATTAAATATAGCATGATATTATGGATTTCTAAAAAAAAAACGAGTATTAGATTTTCGATAACTACATCTTTGAATAATGTTAAACAAAGATTTGAATAATACTTCTTTTGTTGTAAAAGAGTAATTATGAGTTATTTTAGAAAAATAGTTTTCACTAATGATATAGAAAACATAGATTAAAAAAGTTAAAAACTGATAAAGTAATAAATAATAAATGATACTTCCTACATTTTAAAATGAGTGTTTCTATAGTAGTAAAAAATTGTTTCAAAATAAATGAGGTTCACTTTTCAATGTAAATTTACAAATTATACCTTTTAATTAATATTGTGCACACTATTTTTAAAGTAATATATTATACTTTTGTGGGAAACACATCAATAATTATTAAGGATAGTTTAGTAAAATGGTTATGTCTTTTTGACAATTTTTTATATTTTTTAATATGTATGCATGAACCTTAATCATATTTATATTTATTAAGGACACACATTTTTTTTTCTCAAAAAAAGAATATGTGTTTTTCAGACGTGACATGTATTACAAGGTTAATGTAAACAAATTAATCATATTATTTAAAATTATTGAAAAGAAATAGAGAAAGGGGTACAAATAGAAAGAAAGAAAATCGAAGAGATAAATGTGTGAACAAAACAAACCCCTTCTCTCTCACGATCACGATCACGATCATAACAACAACAACTTGTGCTCAATCGGTAGTAGGTACGTACGTTGTCGATTAACCTGGCTGGATATATAGTGTATTAATTTTCTCTCAATTTTGACTCTTTGATATGTCTCTGTATTTTCAATTTCATACGTAAGAAAAGCTTATTATTGTCTTTTACAGGATTTGAAATTTTCATACCATTGCAACCTCAGCCACCATTTGTAATACAGGTTGTAAATCCCTCATTGTTGCATTCTTTCTCCTAAATTTACAGTTTTAAGTTCCAAATTCCATGCCTTCCTTAGATATACAAAGTGCCAAGATTAGTTAAAGTTGATATATGCTTTCCAAAAAAAAATACTGTTTGTTGTGCCATATTGCTAACACAACACACACCACCTATGAAGCACGGATACAGACACCGGACACACACGAACGTTGACACCGCTAATAATTTGACACAATATCATTATTCAGTGTAATTATATGTGTAGGTGTCAGTGTCGGATACAACACGTGTCCGACACGCCTAATCCGAGGAGTGTCCGTGCTTCATACAGAAGCAAGCACACTATGGTTCATTTTATTACAGCAACTGTAGTATTTATGACAGACTAATAATGAAATGCATATGTCTGTGTAATTTGCCTATCATATCAATAGCATTTCGAATGGAAATTTTACTTTACTTTGTTTTCTTCTGTTGTAATTTATCTGAATGTTTCTTTTCTGAACAATGTCAGGGATGAACAATAATTTGTCTTTGGGAAGATGCATAGATTCTCCACTGTTGATGGTTTTGTGGAGATAAGTGAGTGTTTGGCAGAGATGATTAAATACGTGGCAAACGAACCTTCTGCTGGTCTTTTCTTCATCCAACAGCATACTCAAAATGCAGTGCCCAATGTCATCAAGCTTAAGAACAATGTTGTTAAGAAGTCTCATGAAACAACTTTGCACGCAGAAGATCTGGAGGACTCTGTCACAATGGTGAAATCAATGAAAGAGTATGGATTCCCAATAGTTGATGAGATGATTGGAGACATTAAAAAAACTCTGGCTACTATAATATCAAAGCAACCAAAAGGAGGGATACTCCGTCGTTCAGCATCAAATTTTCAGACAGAGAGAACGAGTTTTTGGAGTAATTCTGCAGTTGATCTCCAGGAGGGAAGTGAAAAAAGAGGAAGCTATTTTTCAAGTGTTTTTAAGTTTTCAAAACAGAAGGAAGACAGTCTCAAGTCGTCACCTCTCAAGTCACCACAACTTGATTCTACAGGATCAATAGATCCCAAGACTGAGAAGTCAGAGCTGTACCCTAATGTGCCATTGCCTGTGACTAATGCAAGCAATTGTACATATTCGAAAGCTGATGAGTTGCCACTGCCAAGTCAGGTTGAAGACGAATCTCAATCTGAACAGAGTGATACTATTGATATTGAGAATAAGTTATTGTCAGTGACAGAAAAATATGATGACTTTAAAGCTACTAAACAAGCTAAGCTGGAGGAGTGGCTGGGCAAGTCATGAGTATAGGCCATAGCTAGGCTATTCTTTGGATATCATACAATGATTCAGCCTGTATATATGATGTATAGTATTTTATTTGCCTGACTTACAATCATAAAATTAATATATAATTAGTAATGTTGTTAAATGTACTTCAAGCAATTATGATACCATGTGTGAATTAGTTGATTGTAAACTGTGATTTTGCAATCAAAAGAAACATGTTATTATTGCCCTAAATTTCACTTGTTCAAACGTGTGTTTCGGGCAACTTGTTTCTTGCAATGTTTGAAAATTTGAGAATGGCTATTGTAGGAGTAAAGATCCAATCATTGTTAACTTCAAATAATTCTCTAATGTTTAAATATGTCATGAATCATGGAGTTTACATTGTTGGAAGGGTTTTATCTTAATATCATTATCGTTTTAGAGTTGAATATAAATTGATATAAATTTTCGGGCTAAGACCAAAATAAATGCATCCGGTAATTGTACAGATTCACAAACCAAGAAATGGAGGAAAGTGAAACAGAGTGAAGCCATGTATTAATAGATAATAGCCCTTTTTATCAGCAAGGAATTTATTGAAGATATAAAAGATACTTAGCTAAAGCACAAGGTGTGGTTCAACAACATTTTGTTTCAGGAAACTAGTACAAACCAACCACACTTTCTTCACAAATTATGTTTAAGCTGTAAAGACTAAAGAGTAAGATACAGTCCCCCACGAATACCCAACCAGGTGATCCCCCAGCTCCAGTCCAACTCTGAGAGCACGATTGCTACAATAAGTCAATTGCAAGTTTATGTCCTCACAATCAAAATGACCTCAAAATTGCATTGCAAGGTTGTGTAACATCTAGTTACCCGAATTAATTTAACTGTTTAACATTAGTGGAAAAATTTAAAAACAATTTTTTGAAGAAACAAAGCGTTGATTAGTTTTCTATAAAATAAGTTAGTAAAATCCATAACTAAAACAAGTGATATGAACACAAGTAAAATACTTGCGAAGATGGAAATTTAAGGAGCACAGTTTTCAGATCATAAAATATAGATTACAGCTTGCTGTTTCATGTCCTCATATATCATACAATAAGAACAACAAAAAAGAACTTATACAAACTATATTTTCTTTTCACCAGTTGATTCCCTAAAAAGCTGCACCAAAACAAAAAGGACAATGGCCAGTCTCAATTTGCAAGACACACGAGCATGTTGAATAGGGGTGTTAAAAAAATCCAGTTAATTGAACCGAACCAAACTGCATTGAACCATATATTAAACTGAACCATTTCATATGGTTTCAAACTGAACCACTTCTTAAAACCAATTTTAAAACCAGTTTAGAATCGGTTTGTATTTCTAAATTGGTTTACAAATTTTTGTTGCTTTCCGATCGCAATACATTATCGTGAAAAACTCAAGGATCCAATAACGAATTTTGTAATGACTTAACCACGTTTTCAAATCCAGTCAAATTTCTCAACAAAACACCACAATCCAAACTTCTATTCATGAAATTCGCTTGATTTTGTTTTGATTTCCCCGGCCACCGGTGTTGATCCACTGGCCAAGAAATTGAATTCGAATTCTCTGTATGACCAGGATTTCCATTCACTCTTCCTCTTCCAATTACCGATGTTGTTGCCGCTGCCATAACCTTTCTCCCCTCCATCGTATTTTTCCTCAAACTCTGTAACCGTCGCCGCCGGCGTCAATCAAATTTATCGTTCTATTCACCAACAGAGAGTTAGTTCTTCTCGGTGGTTACGAAAAAGACAAGGACGGCAAAGAAGATGAAAACATGTAACGAAAAGTTTTCAGTAATTAGAGAAACAGAGTTTTGTAGAGAGAAGATAAATAGAGGGGGGATGTAGAGATATAATAGGACAAAAAAGGTGAAAAAGAGATGAAAATAGTTAGAAAGAGGGAGAGTTCTTAAAACCATTTGAAAAAAAAAAACAGATTTGAATTACACCGGCTTTAAAACTGGATCATAATATTAAACTGGTTCATGTCAGGAAGGTAGGCTACTTAGACCCAGGCAATGTTAATACTGTAATCGGTGTTGATTACTTGCCGTTTATGGCATCAAAGTGCCGCCAGCAACAAATGTACTTGCAAGTCAGAGCCATTATGGAAAAAGAGCACTGAGATGATCCACTGAAATGGAAAATATCATACCACAACCAATGAAAGCAAATCAAGCTTGATGTAGAAAACTATGATAAACAGCGGGTGCCTTACAGTCAAAAGGATTTATGTCTGGTTATAATGCAAGGGACTGCTCCAATTTCGAACAAGATCTTGCGTTTAGTAGTATGATGGATAATCTATTCTTTTACATAACCTTATTTCTTTATAAGTTACAACAACAATCAAATGCATTTCTTAGAAATACCATTTGTTAAAAAAAAATAAAAAAATGAAGAGGTGTATTACAAACATTCCATTGAGGATTTACAAAGAATGACTCCCTTAAGATCCGACTGAAGCTCTCAGAAGAACAAGCTGAATAACATTTCCGTCTTTCAGCAAATTAATACGAAGAGTTAGGCATAAGTTAAATCATACATTTGAAATACAAATAAAAAAACTATCAGAATTAAGATTTATTAGGCATTTCTCACCTGCTAGATGAAGAAATGTCATCCATTTACGGATTTGACTTTGATAAGTCATTTTGATTGTTCCCTGGAATATTTTGGAAGTTAGTATTTCAGTAAGACTAACTGGATAGCTTCCTAAAGAAAACTACAATAAAATATTAACACATGCTAACTTGAAAGTTGAAGTTTTCTTTTTACATTTGATAAATATGCCAGGGATACTGTCAATCATTTAATAGGAAAAATTGTAATGAATGCAATTGAGTATAAAGTAGAGTGTGACTAGGGAAAAGATAAATTATCCTTCAAAACATTTTAATTGCCTAATTCATCCATATATTTCCCCTAGGGACGACTTAAGAAAATAGACCCTGATACCCACTACCCACAATATCGCTAACTCATATTTTTTTCCATTTGTAGAGAAGGAGCAGGTGAGAGGAAATATTGCAGATCCAACCTTCATCTTTAGCCTAATCTTCACATGAAAAATATGAAACCAGCAGCATATATAAAATAAAGGGGGAACATATATTCTGCCTGATGACAGACAGCCTATACCCTTCAAAGAGGGAAAGTCTCGCAGAGCTTGACATGAACATAACAAATATCATAAAAAGCAATTGGCATAACAACTAAATTTTTCAGATAGCATTCAGGTTAGAGTTCTGACCATGTATAAATCCACTAAAATATGCAAATTAAATGTGAACAAACTCTCCCCAAAATATTCATTTCTCATCTTAAACATGCCAAACTAATGATCCATATTCTAAAAATGGGCAATGTGATAGCGTTTCACAACAAAATCAAATATCATATGGAAACTGATACCTATAGAAAAATTGAAGAATTTAAAAATTTATAATGCAATTATCACAGCTCCAGATGGTTCATTTCGAAAGGAGATACTGAGTATCAACATATATTTTTCTTTATAGAACAATTACCTGAAACAGGCACGTCAGGAAGCACTTGATCTATTATCTGATTCTCTTCTGGTACTTTAGAGGCACTCCTCACATTCATGCTTGCATGGGGTATGGATCTATTGCTTTTCTTCACCACCTTTGCCTTTCTGAGTCAATCAATATTATTAAGTTAAAATTTCATATCAAATAGATCAGCTTATGATTTGAGATGACAAGATACTATAACTTATGAATATCAAGAAATTCAGCTCAAACCTGATTATCTTCCGTTTCATAATGTCTGCTTTTAGATTTGACACACCTTATATAGACCATGGAAGATATTAATTAAATTGCTGCATCTATGCATAAACAGAGGAGAAAGAATCAAAAGAAAGATAAATCACTCACCTGGTTTAAGAGCCATAGAGGTTGAAACAGGTTTACGATTTTCCCTCTCAGCTTTAATGGAAGCAATGATAGAATCAGCATTCGGCCCCAATCCTTTTCTTCCCACCAGCTTCACTCCTAGCTTTTCAGAAAGGTAATTCAATCTTATTTCATCACCACCCCTTACTTCTCTTAGGTCAAGAGCCTGTTGTCTTGACAGCAAAGTGTAAATATGAAGCTGCTGCTGCTGCTGCTGATTAAAATGCGACTGAAGCTGCTGAAAAAGTAATTTGTTTGAATGTTGTTGTTGGTCTTGTTTGGAAACTTCGTGATACTTCTTTTTATGCTCACCAAATGTTACCCTCAAGATTGCAGGTGACTTTGGGTCTCCATTTTTCTGAGCAAAAATGATAGAAAAACTCCCAAATTCTACATCAGGTTCTCTAAATAAATCCGCAAGAAGGGAAGCACAAGAATAAGCGCTTGAAGGGGTCTTTTCAACCTTCACATTCATTGATCGAATATTCGCATGGTGGGCCATATTCGCTGCTTCTCTTAGACCACTTAGAAAAGCCCCATGCATGGTAGCAGGATACCGCCTAGTAGTTGCTTCCCCAGCAAAAAAAAGTCTACCATCCCCCACACTTTCGGCTAAAATATCATAATCATCACCTGAAGCTCCAACTGCAACATTAGAGTAAGAACCAAAGCAGAAGGGGTCACTCCCCCATCTAGTACAGACTGTTTGGATAGGCTCAGGAACATTGATTCCTTTTGGTTCATAAATACCTGCATACAGAGAAAGCATTTTTCTTCACACATATTTCTTAAATAAAATAGCAATCAGATCTAAAAAATTATGACCAATTTGATTTGACTGAAATTCAGCTAAGAAAACATGATCAGGATCTTTTTCTGACAATTCAAAAATAATACTGCTGAAGCGATGATATTAAGGCATATTGGATGAAATATTAAAAAAACATGTACTACATATCAGTATTGTTAAAGAATCAGAAGTGAATATTGGCAGTTTTATATAACCTAAAGTAACACATTATTGTGGCTTAAAATAAACCTTTCCCTGACCAATGTGAAGAACCTATCAAAATAGTTGAGAATCTGAAACTGATTGTGATTTGTTTCTATATTCATGAAAAATGCTAAGTAGTTCACTGAATACGCTTTTCTCTAAGCACTAAAAGAAGCATTTACAGGAGATTGCATGCAAGAAAAATGAATACTCCACCTATCTCATTCTATTTCTTATTTAATGTAATACACATATCTTAAGAAAATCATTAATTATACTCATTTTCAAAGTAAAATAATCTTTTATGACTAGAATGCCCTTGTTGTAGCAGGAGTTAGGTAGAAAGACTAATTAATATTGGATAGGTTGAAATACAGATAAATAAGGGAGTTGATTTTTTTTTTAATAATTCTCGATATTCTAAAGTAACAAATCATTTGAGACAACTCTTTTTCCTAAGAGTAACAATTAAATAAGACAAAGGGAGAAAATACTATGAACAGAACTGACAGCCCAAGACACGTTAAGGAACTAAGGAAAACATCAAAAACATTTAAGGGACTTACAATTTATTATGTTGTAAGTTGTAATTTTATTTTTCGGGAATATTCTTATCATGTAATTGTATTAGTTGATTTATGGAGCTGATGAATTATGATGGAAAAGAAATATTAATACTGTAGCTTTTACATAAAGGTTACCTTTCAGAATTTGAAGAACCTTTGTTACTGCATCTGTAGGAGGCATGCTCTCAAATTTATGTGCAGCTTCCCCTGCTACTAAAGCAATCAACAGGGGACCACCAGCAACAGTTGCATAACTGTAAAACAGGAAAAATTCCCCGCGACGACTTGGATCATCAGAAAGATGCCCGAATGTGTCGAGATCCATCTCCCAGAACACATGAGGAAAGAGCATAGCAACCTTATTAAGTAGACCAAAACCCAATCTTTTAATTCCATCAAGTTTTCTTTGAGGCAACTCCGGTATAAATTTGATAGACCCTTTCTTCAACACACCCAGCGGAACAGTACACAATGCCATATCACCCTCAAATACCTGACTTCCTGCAATAACCTGCACTCCATCACTACCGTACCTGATCATATTTACAGTTTTCTCATATAAAATTGGCACATTCTCAGCCAAGGCTTGAACCAGCTTTACGTTTCCTCCAGGCAAAAAGCAATGATCTCCTCCCATATCATACGGATCATCTTGGTCCCAAAATGCAAGTGAAAGATGTGATAGTAAACCTGCATTTGCATATTCCAAATTTGCAAGGTGCCAATTAAACAGCTTCATCTCCTCATCACTCACAGCATCCTTATACACTTGGCTGAACGTTTGCAGCGCTGCACCAAGAGACACGTCAACAGAGACCTCCCCCATTGATTGCCTAAGTCTGCTTATCTTATCTAACAGACGATTAAAAGCAGATTCAACCTTGACATCCATATCAGGGTCAACCGGCTTTCCGTCCACACTATAAAGGGGACACTTATCTCTCACCTTATGAAGCACATCACCTAATTGCCTAGCCACAATCCCAAGAGGATTCCCTAAAGTACCTGTCAAAACACTCCCACCTAACTCAGCAACCGCACCAACCCTACTCCCTACCTCCATTTTCTTAGTATAAACCCGTCCACCAGCCCGTTTCCTCCCTTCCAACACAGTCACTTTAAACCCAAACCGCATCAACTGCCTCGCAGCAGCCAACCCAGCAAGACCGGCACCAATGATAATGACACCAGGCTTACTCGGTTCGGTAGGTGTTTTATCCTTAATAGCGGAAGCAACACCAAAATTGATATAACCATGTGATACAAGATAATTATAAGCAGAGTCCAAAAGTGAATGATAATGCTGAGGTATATAATCAATAAACATTGCCTTAGTAACCCAAACCGAAACATTCTCACGCCATTTCGCAATAATGTGATTCCTAACGAGAGTGTAATTCACCTGTTCAATCCCTCCAATGACAGGGATAACTCCGGCTTCAATCTCCTCCTCGGACAATGAATCTGCAGGAAAACCAGCTGTCAGTGCGATCATTGCCTCAGCTTTGGCTTCTTTGTTTATCATGATAATGTCATCGGAAAAGTCCTCAGTCGATGGCGGTGGAGGTGCAATAGAGGAAGAGGTGAGATCATTGTTGAGAGGTGAACGGAAGGAGGAGGAAGGATTGCGTTGGGACCTGCCGCGCCTTCTCTTCTTGGGGACGGGTAAACCAAGGTAATTGGTGAGGTTAAGGTTAGGGTTTTGGTCCAAAATGGGGGAAGAATCGGATTGAATGTTATTAGTGTTAGGGTTAGGATTTAGTTGAGGTGATGATGGTGACAGGGAAGGTGGAATGAAAGAAAAATGAGGATCCATCACACTCACCCTACGAAAACGCCAGCTCTTTTATGCGCCGCCGTCCATCACCACTACTGCCACCGTTCAGTTTCACCGGAGTAGAAGGTTCAGTGTTTTTCGAATATTGTTACCGAGTCTATTTTTACTTAAAAAAATAATAGAAATATTTAATAATAAAATAAGAAGACATATGAAAATCAATATTTATATTAAAAAAAAAGCATATGAAAATTTAAATTGATGGTCTGAAAAATAAATTAATTAATAACATCTATGAATAAATTCATATAATTGAAAATTCATAAATAATTGCAATTATGAAAAACTAAACATTTAATATCCTAATCACAAAATAAGGTTTTGAAGATTGTATTTGTAATCATTTTCGATGGATACTCTATACACCGAAACAATTAAAATTGGTTGGAAATGTTTTCAAGAGGGATGAGTCAAACTCAATTATGATGGGGTATGCAAAGAAAATGGAGATTGTTTGGGTTATGGCGACCTGCTTTCGGATGCTAACGACAGATGAATCAAAGGTTTTGTCCGCAAGGTTGACACTTGTGATGCTCTTCATGCAGAGATAGGGGTATGTACCTAGGTCTAAAGTTGGCTTTGAAGGACGATATTTCTCAGTTGTGCGTTGAAAGTGATTCAAAATTTGTTATTGACATGGTTACACATAATTGCAAAATGAATGAGACAACCCCTATGCTCATTCGACGTAATCAAAATATCTTGAATCATAGTTGGCACATTTAGGTTCAACACACTTTGAGAAAAGGCAACATCTCTGGGACTTCTCTGTGACTTGTATGTCTGGAAATGTTCATTTAATTGTGGGACTTGTATGTCTAGAAATGTTCGTTTAATTGTGTTAGTTTTATGTTTTGGGCTTTGGGCCTCTCTTGTACAAAAAAATGGTGAGCTTCTTAGCTTCCAACATTCTCGGCAATCTCCGCCTCAATCTCAATCTCTAAGAAAACACTATAGTGAGATCAGCTAGATATGTTCTAGGTCGTCAGGAAGGGCATGCTTGTTACTCGGTTGATGTGTCCAAAATTTTCAGTTGGGCAAAAAAATCCCAATTTGGGGACTTAAAGGCTCCAAATTGATTAGTGCAAGAGTGTCTTACAACCATGGAGGGGATTTTTCTTTTGAGTTGTTCAAGGCACTTAACTAGTGATGTATCCATGATTCACTAATTTTGCATAAAAGGAATATGTACATATCTCAGAATTCATGCATCAATTTTAGAGGTCCTTTGTTTTTACTTACTCCCAAAAGTTTGGGAAAGGTCTTTTTCTTGTGTTACAGGAACATTGATCAAGGGTCAAGTCGAGGATGACGCTCCACAATAAGCCCCTTAGAAATATGAGGATATCATTAGTGGAAGTGTGTTGAAGGCGTACAAGAGGATGGCAAACAATTAACCTCACTACTGCCTTATCACGCTTGATCGTCACGGGAGACCACTCCTTGAACATCATCCTAGAAACACCGGGAATAAGGGAGTAAGTTCTCGGTATTCAGTAAGTAATTTCTATATTAGGTATATGTCTTATTTCTCTACTTGTTCCCATGTTTTATCTTCATGTGCATCATTAATATGATTGTTGCTACTATCTTGTTTGATCGTTGCACTTCACCATAAGTTTTAGTTCTTAGAAGTTCATTTACTTACATTTTAGATGTGTTGTTATGATATTATAAATCATAAAAGTTCTATACGTTTAGAATCCTTTTATTTGTAAATCTTGCATGCCTTAATTGTAGTTTTGCGCATGTGTTTTGTGTGTATGTTTGTCTCATGTTGCATGCTTTCTCATATCTAAAACGCTTATATTGCATGCTTACTTGTATTCAATTACAATTGCATATTTGTAATTAGTTTTTGACATAATCTATGTTTGTTTTCCATCAAGTTATTGTTAATTGTTGTTTCACAAATGAGATTGCCTAGTTCCGATGTTGTTGTATCCCCTTTTTGTTGGTGCCAAGTGGAGAGATTGTGTTGCTTGTTTTTGTTGAAGGTGAGAATAACACAAGAAGGAGGGGGGGTTGAATTGTGTTTGCTTTTTTTTCTTCTTCGTTTTCTCCTACTGAAGTCACTGTTCAAAAGCAGATAGAATTCAGCTTCTGAAGTGATGTTCAGAATCTAAATGCAGCGGATAAAAGCAGAGACAGAGAGAAGAAAAACACAAAGCAATTATACAGGTTCCTTCCACAAACCGGAAGTAGTCTTGTCCCCCTTGCACTTCCAAGGAGAGTTCACTAAAATCAAATATCTGATTACAACTGCTCACTGCTAAAACTAGCAAGAGACTTC
>Ga0228711_1006607_pt1 | contig 17144 bp, 10 predicted proteins | sample MedpolnodulmetaG_2_FD_177996 | JGI IMG/M metagenome (GOLD analysis project Ga0228711, IMG submission 177996) | Root nodule microbial communities from Medicago polymorpha collected in Santa Monica, California, United States - brown nodules | ecosystem: Host-associated > Plants > Roots > Nodule...
TATATATAAATTTTCTGTTTGTAAATGTGATCCCTCAATCCATAAGTCAAGCCCTCTTCTTGCCCTCTTCTTTAAGCAAATAGGAATTGTTGGAACAAAATGAGTTTAACAATGCCTCTTTAAGTTTTGATGATAATAAGGTATTAAAAGTTCAATTGGATATGTTAATATTTGTTCAAGTGTGCAGGACCGTACACTAAAATTTATAAGTCTTAAAACAAAATATTGGTTATGGAAAAACAAATGAGAACAAAAGAATTTTCAAGAGAAGCTTTGGTGCAAGTCAGAGTCTGAAGACCATCAGAAGCTGTCTGTCAGAGTCTGAAGGTCACCCAGAGTCTGAAGATCAACAAAGTCTGAAGTGAAGAAGCTGAAGTTAGTTATATTTTGCAGACACTAATGTGCAAAAGGAATAGAAGACTAGAGCAATGAATATTTCTGAAGAATTAGAAGACATTGAATGCTTATCCACATAGAAAGGACAGTGAAGGACAATAGTACAATTGTACAACTACTACTCCACTACTCCAACATTTCTTGTGCATAGTACAAGATACAGTTGTGTCTCTGCTGGTTGATTATCCATACAATGAATGATATTCAAATTATTCCCTCATAGGACATTAACCATATCAAACAATAAATCAATGATGATTGATCAAGCTTATACAACGACTCTTTGATGCGTTGGCAACTCTACAACGTCTCTTTAATACTTGTATATAAATGAATGAAGACTTGAAGATTAGTAGAGACTCTACAACATTTAAATTGTGTCAAAACTCTGCTAAAATTGTTGTGCATCAAACACTTAGAATTTCTTATAAACTTTCATATCTTAGAAATTCATAAGTTTTAGAGTCTGAACAGTTTTGTATTGTGAACACCGCTGATTGTATATCAAGTGTTCAAACCAAACTTATTTGTTTGTTTAGAAGTTTCTTGCCTTTGTACTTGAGCATAAGAAATCTCTTTCTTGTGTGTTTGAGTATTTGAAGTCTGTTGCTTGTGTGCTTAAACATTTGTAATCAGATTGGATTATAGTGAAAATCTCCTTGGAAGTGAAAGGGGGACTGGACTACTTCCGGATTGTGGAAAGAACCAGAATAATTATTTTGTGTTTCTTTTCTCTCTCTCTCTCTCTCTCTCTCTCTCTATATATATATATATATATATATATATATATATATCCTTTTATATCTGTTGTATTAGACTCTGAACATTGCTCCAGACTCAGAACTCTGGACTTAGTTTTTAGACAAGAAAAAGTTAACGCAATTCAACCTCTCTTCTTGTGTTTTTCTCACCTTTAGGAACCACTCCATGCCATAACCACTAGGAGGTTATTTCAAATAACTCCCTTGTAACCCCCGTCCAAATAACTGCATTTTCGTTGATTGTTTCGTCGATGTGCTTGGTTTTCCTATCTCTGACCTTCCTACTCACCCATGTGTGAGGTACATGGTTTCTTTAAGCCATTAACGGATCTTCCATATTTAGGATGGGGGTATGAAACTAAATGTTATATTATGGTCTACAACCCCCAAGAACGAGGCTAAGACTTAGGTGAAGGGATTGATAAGTGTAATATTGTTCATGTATCAAGGGTAAGGAGCTAAATGTCATATGATGTCCACATACCCCCAATGATGAGGCTAAAACTTAGGCGAAGTAATTGATGACAAAACTTTAATGACTATAAAAGCAAGTAGGTCGGATATTTAGCTAAAGTACGATCTAAGTTTTTATCTAACAATTGTTATTACTAGATCTTTTAAACTTCACATACAACAGTTTTCTTTTGATTTGGTTTGTGTGTTAGGTTAGATGGTCGTTGTTACTTACTGATAGATGTCTTAAACATATGCGATCTATCACGTCTCATCATGTATGTTGAAAGCATTGACCCTTTGTTTCCTATTGTCCACTCATATTCCTACTTCAATGTATGTCTTAAAAGGTCTGTAGAATGAGATCAAACAAGAGTATCTGGGAGAGGTACACGCGGAATTGAGGGCAGTCTGCCAGTCACCTCATTCACCAAAAGAGTCGGGGGCAAATTCCAGCCACCATCAACAATAATTTCCAACACTTTTCCCTTGAAACCAGCATGAAAATACGAATCAATATCAAATAAATCAACAATAGGAGTACCCAACTAGTTGTCGTTCCAAATAGAGATATTTTCACCGGTTCCCAAAATCCACAAAGAGTTAGAAATTACAGCACCAATATGAATTTTGATACCTAACCAAATAGAAGATTTAAAGTAATGATCAACAGGTTTACGATTCGAGAAAAATCTTTGTTTGAGAAGGGCTGCCCATTGCGAATTTGTAGCTAGAAGGTTCCAAGCTAGCTTCAAAATTAGAGAATCATTAATCAAGCGGGTTGGCTTTAAGTCCAAACCCCCCTCCGCCCACGGACGACTAAGACAATTGTAAGAAACCGTGCAAACTTTTTGAGTAAGAACATCTCCACTCCAAATGAATTTTTTTATCCAAGTTTCCAACATTCGGAGCAGCCGTTTAGGCCACATATAGACATGGAAAGAATAAACAAACATTCCGTGAATAATAGATTTAACAAGCTGAACACGGCCCATGACTGAAAGAAGAGAACCCTTCCAAGTTGCGAGCTTCGTTTTGATCCTGTCTGCAATCATTTGAAAGTGAGCAACCTTCGAATTTCCTTGAAAAATAGGGCACCCCAGATAAATAAATGGAACGGTTCCCACAATAAACCCCAATAGAGCAGAAATCATCTGGACACGAGCAGCAGTCATAGCACCTGTGTAAAAGCGACTCTTGGCATTATTAATAATTTGTCCGGAAACCTCTGAAAAATATTTAGAAGTCCTCGAATATTACGCTTTGTTCATGTACAAAAAATCATAACATCATCAACGTAAAAAATGTGAGTGGGAATCGAAACCCCACAACAATAAGTCATAGGGGTAATACGGCCTACAAAGCCGCCATGGATAAAGCTCAACTGAGCCCCTCTTCCGCAAGATAGAAAAGGAGAGGAGACAATGGATCCCCTTGCCTAACACCACGAGAACAAGAGAAAAAACCCACAACCTTGCGATTCACAAGAACAGAGAGCCGAGCTGATTGCAAAATCAACAAGCTCCAAGTCACAAACATTTCATCAAACCCAAACCTTCTAAGGACCGCAAGCAAAAAATTCAGTCCAATGTGTCGAAAGCCTTAGCAATATCAACCTTCAAAGCTATATTACCACTGTACTGACGCTTATCAAGTAAATTAATAGCTTCATATGCCAGAATCACGCATTCAGAAATTTTACGATCACGGATGAACCCACGTTGCTCAATAGATATAATCCTCACAGTAATAATTGCCAACCAGTCTCGAAGAATTTTAGTGATAACTTTGAACTGAAAATTAGCAAGAGCAATAGGACGATAGTCCCCCATTACTCGCGGACCAGGAACCTTCGGAATGAGCACAATGAGATTGAAAAATATGTGAAAAAATTATCTCAATTTATCATATCGATTTTCGTGCTAATAATTTTTACATAAAAATTCAAATGAAATGAATATTTTTTATTTCTTGTAACAAAAAATACTTTATAAAACATGATAACACACATAATTTGGTCAAACAAATAATGTGTAAAGAATTTACTTTCTCGAGACACTAAAGGCAAACTCTAATAAAATCCTCCAACTTTGAAATATCATCGTTATACTGAAGAATTATATCTTTACATTCATTAATTTATTTTATTATTATATATAATAATAAATTTGGATTTGAATTGTATTTATTTATTTCTTTTGTGAATAAATTAAATATATTTTTATTATAAACATTGGAAATAGAAAAAACTAAATGTCGTAGTCATAGTTTTAAAAACTGAACCAATCATCAACTCGACAAGGTTATTTGATCACTGAGTCATTGGTCGAAACACTCGATCAATGGTTGAACTGCATGAGTGAATCAGATTAAATCGAACGACTCATTCATATGACTCGACTCTTTAAAAAAATACATATAGATATTAAACCAGATTGATTTAGATGACTTGGCGTAAAATAAACATATAGCACTTATTAAAATTCAAAAATATTACTAGACAAATAACATAATTTTATTTAGAGTGGGAAAAGGGAGAAAATAAGTTTGGAGTTTAGAGTAAGAAATTCATATTGATATTAAATATTTTAATATTGAATATAATTTTTAGATTATGTTATATATAATTGTAAAAATATAATTTTTAGATTATTATTTAATGTTTTTATAAAACCATATTAATAGACACAAAAGCCAAACACTTCTTATAAATAAAAATTTCCAAGGCCACTACTATGAAAAAGACCAACATTCATTTCAAAACAAATAAAAGGGCTTTTGTGTTTTAAAAGTAAAAAATAAAAAAGTCATTTGTCAAAAAAAAATAATAATAAAATAAAAAAGGTCCATTAGTTACATCACTTAAAATAAGAAAAAGGCTGACGTACGGTAAAAATAAGAGAAAACAAAAAAAAACATAACAAAAGCCAATATAAAAGAGAAGCAAGTGAGAAAACCCTAATTTTCTTCTAACATTTGCAGCGCCGTCGTCCATCTCTTCCTCCCATCTCATATGATGATTATTTCTCATTTTTTTTCAGTTTCTCTCTAACTAGTCTAATCCATCTCACCTCCTCTAATATTTTGGACTTAGTTCCTCCCATTAAATTTCTGGTGTTATTCAACGAATTCACACAACTGCTTCTTTGTTTTTTCCCATTCTTCAGATCTACTGCAGACCATCTTGGTTGTCTCACTTTCTTCATCTATTTTTTTCAAATCTAGACTTACGCATTGACCCTGTTCGGTTCTGCAAACCGGCCGAGTCATCGATTTTGGCCGGTTTAGACCAAGCCGGTTTGAATGCATGCCTGATCCATCATTATATATTTTTACACTTCATAACCTCTACAATTTCTCAGTCTGAAATCTGGATTCATACTTAAATATTCACCATCGCCATGAACAACAACAAACAACTATGGGATTTGGTGGAAAGCATTTCTGATTCTGAGTTACGTGACAAAAAATTTACTGAACATTTTATGCCGTGTTACATTCATGGATTACTATCAAATTTAGCACCACAATTTTATAACCAACATAAATTGAACGAAATTCAACATTATCATCAATTTATTGAAAGGTTATTGAAGAAAAAAAGGGTAAGAAGCAATTTGTTGTCACTCTTGGCGCCAAAATCAATGAAAACATCAACGTCAAAGAAAGCATCAGTTTCAAAGAGGGCCTCAAATATGCCGCCTCCGATGGTAGTTTTGGCTTTGCCGGCAAATCATGGAGCCTAAGATTTGTGATTGTGTTTTTGTGGTTCCATTAAAGATTAGATATGTTCAATTCGTGTGTGTGTGTGTGAACCAGAAAATTTAATATGTAGTAATCAATTAATATTGTTTTTTGGTTTGATATATATGCTAGCATGTAATAACTAAAGTTTTATATTTTTGAATGTATTTAGGCTATACAATGCCTTCAACCGTCCACTCCCACCCTCATCTCCCGAATCCTAACCCTCCCCACTTAAGATATAATCATGGTTATTGGTGGTGCGACGAGGTACAACCTCTGCATCATCTGAAACCCCATCTGGTGTTGTGACCCTCTGGGGTTCTATAACCACCGATGCACTCAGATTTGGTTTCATATCGAAGATATATGCTTCTATTTGGTTTTACCTGATTTGTGACTAGGAGTTCGTTCCAAAAATGGTCTCGTTCTACTTGAAGGTTCTTCTAATCTCTCGCTGTTGTGAGCTCCACGACAGCAACATTTGGTATTTGTGTTATCCTTTTTAAAACCAATGTAGTGTTATGGCTCATGCAGAGGTTGTAGTTTTGACAGCTATGTTAAGACTCGTTGGATCTATTTGTGAAGTTTGAGGCCATTAATAATGGTGGATGGGTTTCATCAGAGGCATGTCATTGTCGTAACGTTGCGATAATGGCTGCTTTGTGAATCTGGACCTTTGTTGGTTTGGATTTATTGGTTGTATATGATTATTTCTAGTTTTCTGGCTTCGTTCCGTCTTTTGTTGTTGATAGTATTAGTTAGGGTTGTCGCCAAACAAAATTAATAGGTACCTGGTTCATTCTCACACTATTTAGATCAATGATATTTCCAGATTTATTGAAATCTGAAGGTTTTAAGGGGTTAAATTTACGCATTAGTGCCACCCTAAAACCATTTTAGGATTAGGATTTCTAATCTTGTTTGGATATGTGTTCGTCTTCTTATCCAAAGGCATGTTATTACTTGTTAAGGTTCATGCACAGAGATGATGTTAGCTGGATCTATGTTTGTGCTGGTGGGGTCGGCCCTTTTGCCAACTTTTAAACCCTAGTTGGTGCTTGCTTGCCCATTTGCCCTTGTATGTGGGTTTGTTGGATTGTATCCGTGATGAATGATCATTTGTTAGGATTAATTAGGGTTGGTTCACTTGTATTGATTTTTCACTCTATTTTATCCATTTGGGTAGACTACACTGTTGTGTCAACTTTCTTAGTCTTTTTTTTTTGTTACAATTAACTTTCTTGGTATGGTCTCATGCTTCCGAACCTCTATACTTTTTTGTTTTTATTTAATCCATATATTGGCTTTGCTTAGCAAAAATAGAAATGAATTTTTTTTTTGGCTTTCTTAGTGAAAATAAAAATGTATCTACTCTGTAATTTGATGATTTTGTTTGATTTTTTTTATTTTGTTAGGTAAGAGGGGTGAAACAGCCTTAATATAACTACCGGCTTCCGTGTGCTCAATTACAATTTTAAAATCTGATTTTGGAAATTTGTATTTTCTAAATTAATTTAAAAAGCGCTTTTGCTGTTTTTAAAAGTTAATTTCCTAATTTTCTAAAGTCGTATACCTTTTTCACTCTTTCGATGCGAAACCGGTATCAAAGTGTTTGTACTTTCGTAGTAAACTTTTAATTAGAAAAAAAAACCAGAATTTTCGGACTAAAAATATCCTTCTCGTTTCAATTATATAAAATAAAATTTATTAGAGTATGAATGGTGTGATGATCCTCACATTTTGGACTCAACGTAAACTACTCAGACATGATAAATTAATATTCTAAACCTTTTTTTTGATGAATTCATATTAAAGAACGGTAAAAGAAATAAGCATATGTGATTCATGGAAACTTTGATTAAAGTGAACAACCACGACAGTAGCAGTTCAAAGTAGTTGGAATCAAAACAGAATAGCCACAACAAACATCAAATTGGTTGAATTGGAAATCAATAATAACAGTTAGGGCTGGAAAAGAATTGGGAAATCGACCCAAAACGGCCGACCCATTGGGTCCGAAACGTGTCGGTTCAGGTTAAGCGGGTCAAACGGGTTAGGCGGAGTAAAAGAAGTGGGTTTCTTTGGTTTGGTTTGGGCGATTTCGGGTGGGGTGGATAGGCCCAACGAAAGCCGAACCCGCTCGATCCATACTTCAGTCAGTTTACATCCTGGTTTTCTGCATAAGTCCAGCCCAAATGGCAGCCCAAATTTAGCAAGGCCCATACGTATATAATCCTAACTCGAAGAGAAAAACCCTAGTTTGCATAATTTCTCTTCCTGCCGCCACTGTTATTGTTGTTATTCTCTCTTTTGAACTTGAGAACAAGAAACGATTCACACAATCCTTTCCATTAATCACGATCCTTTTCAGAAATAATATCTATCACCATCCTCTAAACATCAAACAAACCTCACTAACAACAATTTCAACCATCTCTTTCTTTTCAACATACTATAATTCCCAACATTTCAAAAGTTTCAAGGAACAAAAATAACTATAGCATTTGCATCAAATATGCTCAAGGTTCATAGATCTACACATGCTTCCGTATTTGATTCAAGAAGACAAGCTGCAACCGCAACTAGATCTGGCAGGATTTTCACAATCATTTGCATTTTTGTTTGTTGTATATGTTAACACATTTGAATTATTCTTGTTTGTTTGGATATTTGTTACAAGGAACAATGTCTGAAAATCAGTTTTTGGAGTTTGTTTTTTCCTTAAGATTTGGATTTGCAGATTTTTTTTTTTTATCAATTTTTTTTTGAACGAAAAACCGACGCTACTAAACCGCCTAGCCGCGAAAACCATCAATCCGACACCAAAAAAAACCGAATACTCAATTGGACGGAAATGGGTTGTCTGACTATCACCGTCGGCTTGACTAGATTGAGGGATTGGGACCGACATCCGACCCTAACCGTCCGATGTCCAACCCTAATAACAGCCACGATAGTGAATGAATTTACAAGAAACAAATTGGAACTGAAGATGAAACTTTTGCGGTGCATCGTGGATTCAAAAGAAATAATTAAAGAAAACTAAAAATCGAAAAACTATTTAAAATAAGGGTTATGAAATTTATAATATAATACGGTAGCAAGAGATACATAAACTGAGTGTTTGGGTTCTTTTATATACTAATTTTACAACTGAAAACTCTTAAAATGGTGTAACAGATATGCACCAATAGTTGGATCGTATAAAAAACTTAAAGTAATCTAGAAAAAATTAGCTTCCGGGTCAGTGGTGTCAGGCATCCTTTTTGAGATTTTTTTTCTCCGTTTTCACTTCTAACCCTCAAGTACCTGTAACACAAGGAAAACACTAATTGACTTTTAAACAAATGGATATCAAGCTATTTAGACAGTGTAGTTTGCGTGTTATCAAAATGCAAAGAATTACTCTAAAAACATCATATGTTCTTCCATTATCACAACCTCAAACTTAAACTATTGCTTTTCCTCGAGCAACGAAACAACAAGAAGTTAGAATTTACATGAATTTTGATGATGGAACATACCTTTCCGAAGATTGTGCTCATATTGTCATTCTTCCCACTTTCAGACTTGACTGCCTTACCATTTCCAAGCAAGTGGGACAATCTTAGAGAAAATAATTCTTACTTCCAACCACTTACAATTCCAAGATACATGTATGTACCTCCTAAAGGCAGTGGGTTTGTTCAAGGAACTTGCCATACTCCAGTTGTCATGTGATTGTACCTTGCTATGAGATTTAAACAATTCTAAACATACATTCAAGGTAGATAATACCACACAAACATATATAGGTCTTTTCCAAGGTTATAACATTGGCTTAAGTTAAAGGTGGGATATAATTGAGAAAGTAGGCTAACAAAAATTTTGGAGTTAGTCTCCTAAGGATCCCTATTTGAAATATTTTACTTTCAACCTGTAGCTTTGATTCACAATAAGTCACAACCAATGTTCATGAGGCACTAGCTTTTTATTTCAAGAAAGAAAAATCTGTACAAGAAGGACTTCTTATTATGTTTTTTTAAAGAGACCAAACTTTTGTTGGCTCTTGTTTTTCAATTTTTTTTTTGTGTGTGTAGACCATCATTTTTTATGTATTTACATTTTTCTATTTCATTTTTTTCTTTTGATATCCAAGTTCTACTGGTACCCCATCCCTGCAACAAACCATTTTTTGCTAGGATTATTTTAATTATTATTTATACGTATTTATGTGTGTTTATATGTGATTAATTGCTTATGTGTATATTTACATTGGGATTAGTGGATTTTTAACCTAAAAGGGTATTTTAGTCATTTTTAAGACTAAGGGGTATTTGGTCATTTGGCAAGTAAGGATAAATTAGTAATTTTATTAGAAATGTTATTTTTTAGTACTTTAGTTTGAATAGTTATTTTTACTAAAGTACTATTGAGTTGAGGTAAGTATTTAGTGATAGTAATTATTCGATGTCTTGGCGGATTAATGAGTAGTAACTTTTTAGAATTAAGTGACAAGAGTTTTTGAGGCCCAATAAGAATAGAGTTGCCCAAGCCCAATGTTGTGGTATAAATAGATAACTCTAAAGAGAAAACTAGGGTTTTTCCATTCATTCAATTTCTCATAACTTTACAGTGGCTAGCGAGCGAAAGTAGAGAGATAGAGAGAAGAAGAGAAGAGGAAGAACTAGGAGAAGAGGAAAGCTAGAGGTTGCAAGCTAGAGGAGATAGTGAAGCCATAACTAGAGACTTTGAAGCTTTGAGGTAAGGGGGGTAGTTTCTTTTCATCAAATAAGATAGAAATCTTCTTTTTCACTTTTGGGTCAGAAGCACTTTTGAATGAATTATGATTTTGATGATTTTGAATGATGATTTTCGTGCTCATGATTATGTGATAAATTTGAGTATGTTAAATTTGTTGGAAACTTGTTGTGGGTGCTTAAATTTCATGGTTTAATTATGTTGAAATATTAACTTTGAAGTTTTAGCTTAAAATGATAAAAAAAATGATGTTGTTGTTGTTAATTGTTGGTGAATTCATGATTATATGATATGAATGTTGTTGAATTGTGCTGGTGATGATAATTCATGCATTGGGTGTTGATAAATGTGTTCTTGTGGTGATTTTATGACTTTTGTGAAAATGAGTTGAAAATGGAGAAGTTTGATTTTGGTGGATTTGAATGAATTGATGAAGTTGTTAGAAATGAATTAAGTTGATTAGAATTTCTGTTTTTGATCAAAGGTTTTGAGTGTGGAATCGTTTGGGAGAAAATCAGGTTTTTGAGAAAAAGTCGTTTTTAAGCACTTTTGTGAATAATTCATTTTGGGGGTGAGTTTGATTAAGTTGTTTTGAGTTGAATTCCCATGTTTTCAACTGTAGTTTGGATGGTCTAAGTGTTTGGGACGCACTGGCGAAAACAGAATCAAAATTGGACTTGAAAACAGATTTTTACACGGGAAAACGCATTTCCGCTCACCTGCAGAAGTAGCACGACCATGCGCCCCTTTGCACGGGTCGTGCATGTCATTATTCTAAGGATGGCACGACCATGCCAGCCCATATGTGCCCAAAAACCTCGTTTTTTTCCTCGCTTTTTTGTGTATTTTTAAGTGTACCAATGGTTCCCAAACATCTAAACCTAATGTATTAATGTATAATTGGACTTCTAAGGGTGTTTAAACATAGGTGTTCATTAGGATTGAAATTGGTTTTGAAACAAGTTAAAAATGAGACAAACTTTGAGTTTTTGAGAAAATAAACGAACTTTGTGAAGCCAAAATGCCATGATTGATTATCCTAGATGTTAGATGATACGTAGGGATGTTTTTAATAGTATGTAAGAACATGCAACTCTATTTTGTAGATAAGAGTGGAAATATACGGTTTTTGAAAAATAGACGAACTTTACCGAAATTGGGTTTAATGATTTCAAAACTTGCAAATGGATTTAGATACATGATAATATGATGAAATAAGAGTGAAATAATGATTGTTGGGTGTTTGGATATGTTGATTATCATGATGTAGTTATAAGTCGTCTTTTATGAAAATTGTGTTTTGTGAGACGATTGTATTTTACTTATGGTGATAAATGTTGATGATAAACATGATGATGAATCTTTGCTGATTTATGACTTGTTGAATTGTATGGATGTAAATGCTTGATAATGCAATGGTGAATTTGGTGAATATATTATATGATGATGTGGATTGTATAATATAGAATTGGTGATTGTGCATTGTCGAGTCTTTACGTGAAATGTCCATGTATTCATGTATTCATAGTCATATCGAATCTATGGTGAAGAACGCTTTCCGTAAGGAATGATGTTGGTTATGGTGAAGAACGTAATTGTAGGTGGTTATTACGTTGGCGGATTCAAACGGTAAAATTATCTCCGGAATCCAATTGGTACCACATGCATCTAGAAGAGTCTAGAACATTGCATGCACTTGATAGTTGGCGAGTTGTGTCATACTTGACTATGTGAATTTGTGATTATGTGCATTGGTGAAACTTGGTGAATATTGTGAATATTTGGAACATGTGAATTTGTATGCATTACTTGAATGTGCTTGTAAGCTTGATGAATAATGCTAATGTGGAATTTCATTGTGAAATATTTAATTAAGTGTATAATTGATCATTGAAGATGAGTATGTTGTTTTACCTTATATATATATATATATATATATATTATATATATATATATATATATATATATATTTGTGGAATATAAACTAACCGCCAATGGTCGTTTTGTTGACCGCCTACCTTATTCGTATGGATGAGTAGACGACTTGAGGCTTGCTTCGGAGCTACCTCATTTCCTTTTATGCTTGGAGTCTAGTTCTAGGGCTCTGATTAGGGTGTCTTTCTTTATCATTTATTTTCCATGTTTTGATGAGATTATCACTCAGTATGTTGAGATTTGAGATTTACATTTGGTGATGTATTATGATACATGTGACATGGCTATTTTGGATATTTTATTATTTGTTGATGAGATGGTATGATTTCATTCCGATGTGAGTTTTGAAAAATTATTTATGCATGTTTTGGATTAATTGAAGATGTAACATCTAAATTCCTTGAATGATTGTATTATTCGTGTGATTTATCACATTAAGGGTTTAAGGTGTTACAACCCCAAACATAAGATGTTGCTAACTCCAAAGAGAAACCCCAAACTTAATTTCAAACCATGACAAGTATTTCACTAATCAATCTAACTCAAAAAGAAATCAAACATATGTATCATTATAGGGTTCAAAATTTGTCACATAAGAAACGAGGAAATAAAATTTGCATGGAGGCACAATGTGGTTTCATAAAGGCTATAGTAATATTAAACGGTGGCTTAAAAGGGTCAAGGTACCAAAACAAGTGCCTCGTGTGTATGATAATACAACTGATAGATCGTAAAGAGCGAACACAATTTTGAGCAAAAATCACAATCCACATGGAACACACAAATATAAAGATAGTAGAAATAATGGAATATATATTTGGCTCAAAATCTTAGCAGTTATGCTATACATAATTGTAATGGTGAATATTTATGAGTATCTTCCGCAGCAAGTCCTAAAAGTTATCGTACTCATGAACTTCAGAAGTAAGCTAGCTCTCTGTTGTTTATGGTTGGAATAATTCTCCGATACTAAATCAAAAATTTTGAGTTTTTTTTTCCAAAAAGGAAAGGTTATGCAATTCATGTAAATACAACGCACCTAGTCACGAGTTCGCAAACAATAAAAGAAATAATTGTTAGATGGAATGCAATGTAAAATGAAATTGAAATAATTGAAAAATAAATATATGGGTTTCCTCTTATTCAGTGACATCAAAAATAAAAAGATGGGCTACCTCCCATTCAACACTTGTTTAGCATCTTGAGCTTGACACATTTATCTAAGGTGAGCTTGGGATTCCCAACCTTTCAGGATCCTTGTCTTCATCTTCCTTATCTCCTTCATCTTCTTCATATGTCCACCAATCTTCATGAAGGTATTCTTCTTCAAGTTCTGACTCATATGACGTTTCTTCTATGAGGGCCTTGAAGGCTTCCTAGTCGTCTGCTACTTCTCTAGCCAAATTGTATACTTCAGGTGGTGGAGTTACCTTGTAGCATTGATAATAGACATTGAACCTTATGAACACTTCCTTAAGCTTTAAGTCCACTATAGACTTAGAAGTTGCCATGAATGATCTTCCTAGAAATAGCGGGCAGTCTTGACCTTCATTGTCGTTAGAGACAATAACATCGATCTCAAATTCAAATCCTTCAATGTTTATCTTTATGTCTCTCACCATGCCTAAAGGTTTTGTTATAGTTCCATTTTCAAGACCAACATCCATAAAGAAAGCTTTTACCTATAATCCTCCTATCTTCTTGAATGTGGCGTATGGCATGAGGTTTCCAGCAGCTTATAGATCGTATAAAGCTTCTCCTACATAGAAGTTTTATACCTTCACATGCACATTGAAACATCTTGGATCTTCTTCTTTCTTAGGAACTTGCATGTTACAAACAACACAACAGTTTTTTGTTAGAGCAATAAACTCTTCATCCGACAACTTCTTCTCAAGTTTCAGGATGTCTTGAAGAAATTGAATGCAGCAAGGGTTTTCTTCAAACATTTACCAAATTGGAATGTTGACCTTAAAACTTTCTAAGGCCTTTAGGAGTTCTGTTGGAACAAAATGTGTTTAACATTACCCTTTGAGTTTTGATGATAACAAGGTATTAAAAGTGTCAATTGGATATGCTAATATTTGTTCAAGTATGCAGGACCATAGACAAAATTTTTCTCAATGCTTTGAATTAAGTAAAGGTTTTGGAAGAACAAATAAGAGCAATGGAATCAACAAGAAGGAACCTTGTGTTGCAAGAAAGAGGTTCTGAAGACAAGCGGTTCTGAAGAAGCTGACATCATCAGAAGCACCTCTTCAGAAGCAGTTCACCAGAAGCTGACGTCATCAGAAATTCTGAAGATCATTAGAAGCTAAAAGACTGAAGCTTTTCAGATGTTGTTCAAATGATGATTTAATCACGCCTATCATCAGACAAGACTAGAAACATGAAGCAACGGCTAATTCAAAAGGATTTGAAGGCTTTGGATGCTTATTCTTTGGAGAGAGTTGATAAAGGACAATTGTACGAAGTGTACAACCACTATCTCCACTATTCTAATTTTATGTCTGCTAGTACAAGAACAACAGTTGTGCCTGCAACGGTGTTCCTCCTGACTGGGAATGGATTTGAAATTGATCCTTCATAGGACAATAACCAAACCAGGAAACAGATCATTAGTGATTTGATCAAGCTTCAAACAACTCTTTTTGATGTGTTGACATTATACAACGTCTCTTTCACACCTCTATATAAAGGAGTGAAGAAATAGAGAATTCTAAGACTCACACAACAATTAACAAGTGCCAAAACTCTACTGAAATTGTTTCACATCAAAGTTGACTTAGAATTTCTTAACAACTTTCATATCTTAGAAATTCTAGAGTCTTAAAGAGTTTGTATCTGATTTGTATTGTGAACACCACTGATTGTAAATCAAGTGTTCAACCTCAAACAATTTTCTTTGTAATTCTGTTTGAATAGAAGTCTCTTAATTAAGTTCTTGAGCATAGGAAGTCTCTTGCAGTTGTGCTTGAGCATAGGAAGTCTCTTGATTAAGTTCTTGAGAATAGGAAATCTCTTGCAGTTGTGCTTGAGTAATTTGAAGTCTCTTGCTAGTTTTAGCAGTGAGCAATTGTAATCAGATATTACATTTTTAGTGAACTCTTCTTGGAAGTGCAAGGGGGACAAGGGGGAGTAGATATATAATATTTATAGACTCTAAGCCCCATTGATTTAATTTTAATCAAGTTAAATTAATAGGACCTTCTTCTTATCTCTTAGTCTATTAATGTGAGATTATTCTGAGTGTTATTTCGTTTTTAAATGCTGAATTTAATTAACATGGATAGAACTCAGGGGGGAGTTTACAAACCTCACCTTAAAGTACTATTAGACTCAGGGGGAGCTTACAAACCTCATACCCTTAAAGTCATCTTGTTAATTAGATTAACAACAATTGAACATTTTAAATACTAGTGTTTGTCATCATCAAAAATGGGGAGATTGTTGGAACAAAATGTGTTTAACGCTTATTACCCTTTAGAGTTTTGATGATAACAAGGTATTAAAAATTGTCAATTGGATATGCTAATATTTGTTCAAGTGTACAAGATCATAGACAAAATTTTCATATCTTATAAGGTTCTGAAAGAACAAAAGAGAGCAAAGGAATCAACAAAAAGGAAGCTTGAAGCATCTGAAGAAAAGTGATTCTGAAGTCAAGTGCTCCTGAAGTGATGACGTCATCAAAAGCAAGTTCATCAGAAGCATCTCATTAGAAGCAATATCACCAGAAGCTGAAGTTCATCAGAAGATGAGAGACTTAAAGCTTCAGAGGGTGTTCAATGGATTGTATCTCGTCCAGCATTGCAGAAGACTGAAAGAGTGAAGCAACGGCCGACTTGAAAGAATTTGAAAACATTCAATGCTTGTTCTCTAAAGAGTGTTGACAAAGGAAAATTGTACGAACTGTGCAACCACCTTCTCCACTATGAAAGAATTTGAAAACATTCAATGTTTGTGTCTCTGCATCAAGAGAAGAATAACAGCTATGTCTGCAGCAATGTTCCTTCAGACTAGAAATGCATTTGAAATTGATCCTACATAGGACAATAACCATATCAGGCAAAAGATCATTGGTGATTTTGATCAAGCTTCAAACGACTCTTTTTAATGTGCTGGCAATTTCCAACGTATCTTTCACACCTCTATATAAAAGAGTGAAGACCTGCTGGTTGGATATGCAGAAACACACAAAAACAAGACTCATACAACAATTCACAAGTGCCAAACTCTGTTGATATTGTTTTGCATCTAAAGTCACTTAGAATTTCTTATCAAAGTTCATATTTTAGAAATTCTAGAGTCTTAAGATTTTGTATCTGATTTGTATTGTGAACACCACTGATTGTATATCAAGTGTTCAAACTCAAACAATCTTTTTTGTAATTCTGTTTGATTAGAAGTCTCTTGCTTGTGTGCTTGAGCAATAGAATTCTCTTGCAGTTGTGCTTGAGCATTGGAAGTCTCTTGACTGTGCTCAAGAGCATAGGAAATCTCTTGCAGTTGTGCTTGAGTAATTTGAAGTCTCTTGCTAGTTGTAGCATTGAGCAGTTGTAATCAGATATTACATTCTTAGTGGACTCTCCTTGGTAGTGCAAGGGGGACAGGACTACTTCCGGTTTGTGGAAGGAACCTGTATAATTTCTTTGTGTCTTTCTTCTTCTCTCTCTCTGTCTCTCTTTTATCCGCTGCATTTAGATTCTGATTATCACTTCAAAAGCTAAACTCTATCTGCTTCTGATCAGTGACTTCAGTAGAAGAAAACGAAGAAAAAGTAAACACAATTCAACCCTCCTTCTTGTGTTTTTCTCACCTACATGTTCATCAGATGTTATCAATTTCCAACAAAGGTGGAGAAGAGTAGCCTTGTTAATAGCTAAAGGTCCTTAACATCTAATCCACCTTCACAAAGGGGTGTACGTATATCCTTCCTAGAGACTGTATATATCATTTATTGATTTACATCAGTGATGAGTCAATAATTAGTGTCTTTTATTTAATATTTAAGTTTATTTTAATTAGATTTAATATGTTTTTATTTCCTTCTAGAACTATTTTACTTCAATTGCAAGTTATTATATTTCAGGAACAAATATTCAAAAGATT
>Ga0228711_1006610_pt1 | contig 17140 bp, 10 predicted proteins | sample MedpolnodulmetaG_2_FD_177996 | JGI IMG/M metagenome (GOLD analysis project Ga0228711, IMG submission 177996) | Root nodule microbial communities from Medicago polymorpha collected in Santa Monica, California, United States - brown nodules | ecosystem: Host-associated > Plants > Roots > Nodule...
ATTGATCAGTATCTTTAAACCATCCCTTGAAGTAACCTTCGATATTGCGACGTACAATTGTCCATGTGAAAAAACAGGAAATGTGCTAAGCAAATTACTCTTGAGAAATTACTAAGTTATGGAAACAACAAACAACACTATTGTAAATGTGTTGTTTCGAAAGTTGTTAAATAGTTTTTTCAAACAGCACTACGAAGTTTTTTCAAAAGTTGATGAATAGTTTCGAAAGTTTTTTCAAACAGCCCCATACATATAGCAAACAGTAAACAGCAAACAACATATAGCAAACAGAAAACGTTCGTGACAGGAATAACAGAAATTTGCCAAGAATAGTTGTTGAAAAATCCCTATAGAGTTAGTGGATGAAAAACGTATCACTGCCTAAAAAATTATGATGTTGTTTGATTTTTCCTATGTCTGTACAACTTTCGAAACAACACTATTCAATTTTAGAAACAACATTATAAATATTATACAATACAACGAAAAAGAAAGTATACTCACAGTTTCGAAGTCGCACTCGACGATGTATGTTTTGTACTTCACTTGTAGGTTGTTGATTGCCTTGTCATATTCTGAAACTGGGTTTTTGAGTAGAGGACCTATCAAAAACGAAAGTGAAATTTCTATTATGTATAAACCGCAAGAAAAAAATAATTATATTAAATGAATATGTGTTCAAATGTTTACCAGTTAGGCAGTGATACAACAGAAGAGTTTCAATATTTCTGCCGACCATGTTTTCTAAAATAGAATTAGAGTTAGTTGAGCAATAGAGATTTAAAGTATGACATGAATTAGTTAGATGGAGGAAAGCATGAAATAAAGTGTAGAAATAAACAGAGATAATAATTAATCATTGAAGGGAGAATAAAGCGGTGAACTAACTACATAGCAGAAGCATTTAAAATAAAGCGGTGAACTAACTAAATAGCAGAAGCATTTATAAATGGACGAAAATGTTAAAATAAAGTGAAGAAGCATGAAATAAAGTGTTGAAATAAACAGAAGAAATAAACAGAAAAAACAAAGTGGTGAAAAGGAAAATAAGGAAAATAGGGAAGATTTGTTTTGTTCAAAAAAAATAGGAGATTAGGTGTGATGTGTTGAGAACATTTCAAAAAAAAAATAGGACATGATTTTGTTGAGAAGAAAAAAATAGGGTTAATAATTAAACAGGGTATTAGAGTAAAATTAACCATTAAGGTTAGGTTAAAATTAGGACAAACATTTGCTTCCGGGTTAACTTTAATAAATAAGAGATAATTATGTTTCTAATCTCTCAATTATTCGATTCGATTAATCAAATGGTTGAAATATAATTGTGTAGAGGTTGAAACTATTCTGTGGAGAGGATCCACATCCGGGAATTTTTTTTATCTCCTTTCGAATGGCCATTTAAGTTGATTTATGTTTTTGAATAGAAGCATTTGAGAGTGTTATAACTCATACAAACCTACACTCCAGAAAAACTCGTACTAACCTTAGACCTAAGAAACAAAGGAGCTAAATAGAAGAAACGGAAAATTCTAGTACTAAATTTTTTACCTGCGAAACACGTTTCATGAAAAGAGTAATAACATGTTTGGATGAGAATTTGTAATTTATGTTTGAATCTTTTTTTTTTTACTCTTGAAACATGATTTTCAACTCAATTGTAGCCAATCCGTTCAACAAAATCAATTATTTGTGAATCTCATACCTAAAATCAAGTCTACTCAGTTGAAAAGCTAAAAATAATTGCTTCTCTAAGACACTCCTACTCACTTAAAGGATGAAACAAACACACAATATGAAATTCGAGATGCAAACTGAACCCAATCACACCCTTGGAAGCTTTTAATTCCTTCCAAGAAATCTACAAGATTTATGTGTAATATGTAATATTAAGAGAATCCTGCAAATTTACTGTTATGATGTACTCCAGATTACAAACGTTTGTCCAAAAGAGAACAGTCAATTTATACACCGAGAAAATGTTCAAACATTAAAGTAGTTCTCTTTACTTCACCACGTCAAAAGTAGCACGAAGATTGGATATCATGACTGGACACTCTCCCTTTTCATCATATTCAGCAAAATCTCCACTTGACAAGTCAACATTCTCAAACTTTGTTCCCTCCAGCTACAAAATACAAATTGCATTTAGAAGAAAATTGGACAAGCAAGTAGAAAATTTATAATGCCACAAACGTTGAAGCAGGTCCATCAAAATGGAAATGTGGGAATAAAGGATGGGGAGGGAATGTAGGAATAATAAGAATACCTAGAACTAGAGGATAGATCATATACAAAAGGATGGGGAAGTAATGTAGGAACGAAGTATGATACAAGTTACATGTAAAAGAAGAGAGCTGATGCTTATATGCTTAAAGCAGGAAAATAGAGGTCCCATCACTAGAAAAATCATCTAGTGTACAACTATAGCATGAAACTTGATTCAAGAGGGCAAATTGGCATTGCATATCTGGCAAATCTCACAATAATTTAGACTTAAAAATTATGAAGATTAAAAAATGAAAATTACTTTGAACTTGCTCATCTCATATGATTACTGGTTTGATTTCCGAGATAGTAGAGTAGAATTTGAAGTTAATCACATCAAATTCTTATTAGTTTGAAGTTCTGAAAGTAAACTTTTCAGACAGATATGATACCATGGAAAACACATGTCTAGTTATCGACAATAAGCATCAAACCATATAAAATGTGACATCTAACTGCAGCAAATACTGAATAAATGCCAAGCAAACTAACAATAGAGTATATGAGCAATTTACCATATCCAGTTTATATATAAGCAACATGGAGCAATGAGAGGAGAATATCGAAGATATGATGCCAAAAGTAATGAAAACATCAAACAATAACAAAGAAACTCACCGACTCAACTTTCCATCCAGTGCCAAATACAAAATCTATCGGCTCATAGCCCCTGCAGTCAAATAACATCAGAGGGGAAAACTTTCCTGATTCAGTTGTTTCCTGGGTGAGTGGTTTTCCTTTGCCTGGGATCATAGTTACAGTGCTCTCCCTGGCACAAAACTTGCACTGCGTATCAAAGAAAGGTTGTCAAGAAAGCACCACCAGTAGACAATACAGGTTAAAGAATACGACATCCACATGAATAAAAATAGTACTTATCACTTAAAAGTTATGCAGCAGAATTATATATAACATTTCCAGAATGTGGACATAGATGTAACATAACAACAGAAGAGTAAACATAATATAATTCTGCTCAGTCATAACAAGTCAGACAAATAAAAACCTAAGCTCAGTTAGCTAATAACTGTATGCAAATTATGAGCTGAATCTCCTTTGTGTTTCTGGAATAGAGTTAAAGTATGTTTGGGTTCACGGCCTTTTACTCTTTCTTGTCTCTCTATGCTTTAACACCGTGGACTTGCAGAAACAACAGATCATAGAGTTAGCGAAGCACGCGGTCTCAACGTGATTACTAAATTTTCCAAACACACAATTATTCTACCTAGTTGGATAAAAAGAAGTTGCCAATGATAGATCCATAAAAATCAAGTATGTAAATAATATATTGGGAATTTGGGATAATGCTGACTTTCCTTTTCTCTACCATACATGTAAAAAATATAGGGGGAAATACTAAAACTTTGAAATTGTGTATCTCCAAACTTAGAATTGATTTTAGGTACAGAGTAACAGCTACAATTACTAGTTAAATGGGGAGCTCTCTGAATGCAGATGTTGCTAAATGATCCTTACTAGAGAAGATAATAAAATGTGAATACAAGTGAGGAATCCCTAAGTCATAGAAGTAAACCATCAATTTAGTATCTATAGACAACAACCCGCTTTGGATTAGATCTAACTTATGGGGTCCATATCAACTAAAATAAGGTTCTGTTTAGATAACAGCTTAATAAGGCACTTATGGCATAAACAGTTACAAAATATAAGTGCATGTATAGACGATTTTTTAACAAAAAGATAAAATAAAGTCAAACTGTTTTTATACAAGTCATAAGCTGTTTTCATAAGCTATCTTGGAGAGCTTAAGGAAATAAGCTAAAAACAACTTACAGGCACGTCATAAGTTGTTTCCATTAGGTCTCTCAAACAACCACGCAAATGTCAATGTCAATAAATAAACTCAAAGAAGTGAATCCAAACGGACCCTAAATATTAGGTTTGCAATAAATAAGAAAACCCCTTATAAATTTACTGCAGCGTATAGAGAAGTCAGACACAAGAGTTTCTGAAAAAGTACAAAAGCTAATTCCAACTTATTAAAAAATTAATGCTATTGTTTAAAAGAGTCATAGCAAGATTACTTCAACTTTTCCTTTACCCATACAATAAGTGTTTGTTTAAAAAACTATTGATTATTCACAGAAGTGAATGATATTACTATAATGCGACGCATTATGGCCTTATTTGGATAAAGAACTTAATGTTTATCATATAAGTGCATATGTATAAACTATTTATATACCGAAGATAAAACAATAAAATTCTTTTTATATAAGCTATAAGCTGTTTTCACAAAGTATCCTGGATAGACATGTCATAAATTGTTTCCAAAAGCTCTCTTAAACATTCTAACAAGTATTTCTGTCAATAATAGATAAACTTAAACAACTCATTTCAAACAGACCCTAAATGGACTTAAGTTTTGGTTTTAAAAGAAGGCTAACAACTGGAATTTGGACCGCCGCAACAGTAGGGCTTTTGGATTGGCTTATTTGAGATTATCTACTGGTTTAAGCATTTCTGAGATTATTTGGGAGAGCTTATAGAAACAACTTATGACATGTCTATAAGTAGTTTTCAACTTATTTCAATAAGCTCTCCAGGATTGCTTATGAAAACATCTTATAGCTTGTACGAAAACATCTTATAACTTTATTATATCTTTTGTCATAGAAATGGAAAATACATCAACAACTTAATTTGCAGCTTATATCATAAGCGCTTATTATGATAAGCGCTTATATACAAGCTATTTCAATAAAAAAAAAGATAAAATAAAGTTAAATTGTCTTCAAACAAGCTACAAGATGTTTTCATAATGAAAATAAGCTGAAAACAAGTCATGAACCTGTCATAAGCTGTTTTCAGAAGTTCTCCCAAACAGTCTCACAAGTGTTTATACAGGTAAATAAGCTCAAATAAGACAATCGAAACATTCACGCACAATCGCAAATGAGCGATTTATGCAACTTAACTGTTTGATGAAATGCGTAGCTGAAAATTAGAATACCTTTTGAACAAGATGAGTAGTGCCTCTACCAGCTGGAAGAGGAACGGTGTCGTTCAAGGAAACACAAGTTTCTTTCTGACTCACTTCACCACATCTTCCACATTTCAACTATCATAAAAAAAGTTAATAATAACGAAATTAACAACAAAAAAGATAAAGATAAAAGCTATGTTGAAGAAAAAACCTTGAAGAAATAGGAGAAATTGGGGTCATCGACGCCACCTTGAGGTTGAAGATTGGTCAAATTCTCAAGCTCAGCGCTGATCATTAGCATGAAGTTCACCATTTTTTTCTTCCTGTTAGCGTCAAACTCACTCGTTCTCTCTCTCTCTCTCTCTCTCTCTCTCTCTCTCTCTCTTGCTTTGTGTTGTAAGAATTTCTAACTGAATTGGAATTTCGATGGATGGATGATTCTAGAAGGAATATATATATAGAGACAGAACTCAGAAGATGTAGCGGCGAGTTTATTACAATATTAGAATGAATTAATTATTTTCTTAATGAAAAGGATGATCAATTATAAAATGGCCATTTCACATCAAAAAGAATTATATACATTTTTTTTTTTTGAGGGAAAAAAGAATGGTTCATATATCAACCAAATCAAATGATGCATATATCAAATTCAACTTTTATAATCAACAAACTCAACTTTGAGCTCAAAGTTCATTACATTTTGGCTTTTTCAAATAAAAATGTGAAATCCTAATGATATAGTGCAACTGCATGTGGCCGCAACTCTCCACAATATCAAAGATAGTGATGCCAACAAATTAAAACCTTGATTGTGTGGTAATTTTTCTAACCTAATAAAACCCTTGTATTCTAATTTAATAGTTCACTTCAAATTTATCCACTTATGCGACTTAACTGTTTTGAGAAAGTATAAAACTGAACATTATTCTTTAATGAGATTTGCTAACAAGTGTTACGAGAGTATTGTTTAAAGAATCCAAAAAAAGAAAATTGTCTTGAAAATACAAGTCAAACAAATGTAAAGTCATAACTACGTAATTTTCAACTTACGCTATTGTATCGATAAAAAAATTGTGGCTCGTCTTATCTTTGTTGTCATTGATTGTGTTTGAGTGACTCGGTGGAAGATCATGGTAAGCTAGTAGTTAGGTTTTAGACGTTGATTTAATCGTGCCAATTGGGCACTTGGACACTCCATATGTATTGTTATTCAAGTTATTCATGTATGGTTAGGCTTTAGTGTTAGAGTTTCTCTTTTAATAACTTAATGTGTGCACTCCCCAAACACAGGGTTTGGAGTCCGTTGTTGATGTGTGGACATCGTTGCTAATATGTAAGTATCTATATAAGTTCTTTGAATTTTGAAGCTTTTGGCCTTAGTGATCTTTAAACCCAATTCATCTAAACTTTGTTCTTATATAAAATAAAATATTTAGTTATTATTTTTTATCCTTTAAAAAATCTCTAACTTATTCTATCATATGGGAAGGTGGATGATAAATGAAGCATGCATTTGCATTTCAAGGATGAAACAAAATCGTGATGTAAACAGAAGATGAATGACAAATATACAGACGTTAACTCATGCAGATATCGCTAGCTAACTTATAGTTAAGCAGTGTACATATATAGTTCATGTTACCAATAAATGTCATGTATCTGTGTGTATATATATAGAAATATCTTTGTCTTCCATTTTGTGTCAAAATAATCAATACCTATATACTATAATAATTAGCTCTTACATGAACTATATATAGGTTTGATTGGGAAAGATATTGTTCTTTTTAGCCATGGGATCCAAAGTAATATTCATGCTCTTGGCGCTTTGCATTACAGTTTATAGTACTAACGATGATGACTCTTTCTCAAGACAGAAGATTATGGAAGTTGAGAGAAAATTACAGCATCTTAGAAATCACTCATTAAAAACCATTCAGGTAAAAAGTTTTCTTTGGTATACTAGACAATATCTTACACTGTTGAATGTTATTGTTGAGTGAGATTTGATATTGTTCAGATTTTCTAAATTGTCACACAAGGTGCTAAGTTTAGTTATATTTTTTTCATGCTTGTAGAGTGAAGATGGAGATATTATAGATTGCATTGACATTAAAAAGCAGCCTGCCTTTGATCATCCTGCATTGAAAAATCACAAAATTCAGGTGAATGTTCTTCATGTCATTCCTTTTTTTACAATACTTTTTTGTGCTAATTAATAGATTCTACACTAGTTGCTTGTTTCGACTTTCTTTTGTCAAAGATCAAAGCGATTCTAAAAGTATAAAATTAATTTTTACATTTTTTTGTAACCATGTAATTGGTGCAAAGTATCCACCGACTTTTGCCGATTACTAATCTCCGCATGGAACTTGCTTGGCAACCTTTGACATTATTAAGTGTTCTTGACTAAATTGCTTTGGGCATCCAAAGTTTATTCTAATTTGAAGTTAGAATTTAGAGCTTTTCCATTCAAATTTGATTTTTAGTCTCAAATTTATTGTTTGATTCACTTTTGCGTAAATTTATATGAACATAAGTAAATCATTTTACATTCTACTCATTTTTAATCAAAAGTTTTTCGTCAAAATCAATTTTAGACCATGCAAAACGAAACATACCAATTACAACATGTTTTCTTATATTCAACTCACTAGTACTACTCGATGAATCTTCATAAAATAACATATGCAATCAGATGGCTCCAAGTTACAATTCAGCTAAGAAGGACACCACAGAAAGCACTAGTAATAAAACTAAGAGTGCCATGATGAAGGAAAGGGATGAAGAGTCATATGTGAAATTAACCTCCAAACAAGTGTGGCAGAAAAGTGGAAGTTGTCCAAAAGGAACAATACCTGTTCGAAGAATAGGAAAGAGAGAGCTTCTCAAGGCTCCGTCCATCGATGAATTTGGAAGAAAGAAACCAAGCTTCTTAAACAGAAAAGTTAATCAGCTTAATCAGAATATTGATTCCTTTGTACTGCTAAAAAACCACTCTGTAAGTTTCTATGCATGCTACAGCTACAAAATGTTGGATCATGATTTGACATTATTTCTCAAACACAATTTTTTATTATACATTATGCTAATTAAATCAGACGATTTATATTCTGAATTTAAAATGAATAAATTAAAAATTGCTAGTAACTTGCTTGCTTTACAAACTTTATGAGCGTTATAAAACCAACTTCAGCATTATTTCTTGTAGTTGAAGCTACAAACTCTTCTACTTTGCTGATTTGATATTTATGTGAACCAGAAGGCAATGTTGTTCGCAACTGCATTCCGCTTTGTGGGAGGTAAAGGAGACATTCAAGTGTGCAATCCATTTGTTGAAAAGGATGATGAATACAGCACTGCACAGGTCTCTCTCTTAACTGGATCTTTCAATGACTATGAGCTTGTTGAATCCGGATGGGCGGTAAGAAGCAATTGTCTCATATTATTTGTCATTTTAGATTACCAATGAAGTATTAATCATTGTTTTTTAACTACTAAAATAAACTTGTTACAGGTCAATCCCAGTGTATATGGAGATAGGAACACTAGGTTATTCGTTTATTGGACGGTAAGTATATGAAATTTCATCAACCTTAATTAAGAGGAAACCAAAGTATTGTGTAATTTCATTAATTTGTTATACTTTTTGGAGCACCAATTTCTGCAGGCTGATGGTTCAAAGAACACAGGTTGCTTTGATCTGACTTGTCCTGGTTTCATCCAAACTAGCAATGAAATTGCCTTAGGTGCTGCAATTTATCCCATATCAATTCCTGGTGGTCTTCCATACCAAATAACTATTTACGTCTATAAGGTGACATGCAATATAGTATATCCATTAGGGATATTTCCATTTTTATTTCTATTTCTATTTTCATTTTAATCATCATTTTCCTTTGCTTTTAGGATCCATATACTAATAATTGGTGGGTGCAATATGGTGATAAGACCAACATAGGTTATTGGCCAGCTGAACTATTCACAACAATTTGCTACAATGCTGATGCAGTGGAATGGGGTGGTGAAGTTTACAGCACAACTGTTGGACATACTCCTCATACCAAAACACAAATGGGTAATGGTCAATTTGGTTTGCCCAGATTTTCAGCCTCCATCTTAAGGATGAGAATTCATGATAATTCTGCGACCTTGAAGATCCCAGACTTTGTTGATCATTACTCGGACGAATATAACTGTTATGATGTTGCATATGACGCAGATTATGTGGAAGATCCCGAGTTCTATTATGGAGGGCCTGGTAGAAACCCAATGTGTCCTTGATGACATTTTGAAAATTACAAACTCCAATCTGCAGAAAGACTATGTTGCCACTATTTCTTTGCATTCTGTATGTTTCCATTTGTAGAACAATTTAACTCATTAATTTAATGGTACAAGACACATAAATTTTTCAATACACTAACGAGTAAATTGACATTATAGTTCTTGAAATTGTAAGGGTCGGTCAATTTAATCCCTCAACTATGTTTTAATTAGGTCAGCACAAAAAGTAAAATAAAATAGCCTGATACATGACAGCAAAAATAGTTATGAACTTGATCCACTTTATAAACTCAACTCAAAGGTTACACATCCATTACCAACACTAGACTAGATCATATCGTTTTCTCTCTTCTTGGATCGACTGAAAAATTCTAGCAGCTGATACTGTTGCAGATCGTGGGTTATGTGGCACAACTCTGATTACCTGCGGTTTTTGTGTTGTTTCAAGCGATTTAAGGACTTCCTCTGATACTATTGGAACCGTAAAGGAAGAAGAAAGTGTGTCTCTTCCTTCAGCAGATTTCTCTTTTATTATTTCTTGTGCCTTTTCACCGGGACTACTTTCTAACTCTCTTTCCCTAGATGGCTGAGGTTTTCTGACATGTAATGTGGCTCCACTTTTCTGATTTGTCAAATTACACGAGCTTTGATTATGAGTGTTAAAATTGGCTTCTTCTAAAGATGAATTACCATTTTGATTACGAGAACCATGTGCGGCAAACTGGTTTACCTGTTCAACAGCTGACACTGATGCTGATTGATACATTGCCGGCACGCCATGAGGAGGGAAGTACGGATAACCACCTGGAGGAATGAACGGTGGCACCGCAATTGCTTGATGAAAATCTGGAACTCCATAGGTAGGATTCATGAATGTAACATCAGGAGGACCTTGTCCAAAAGGCCTGTATCCTCCATACACGGCTCCGGTATATCCAGGACCGGGATATGGCTTGTATACAAGACCCTCAGAAGGAGACATAACAGGAATTAACCACTGATGTCCAGGTGACTGATTAAAACATTGGGAACCGACATTTGCCTGGTCTGAAATTCCAGAAAAGCGGGTGTAATTTGAAAGGTGGCTACCATATTTTTGGTATGAAAACGATGTTTTCTCTACTCCTTTTTCGGCAGAACAATCCAATCTATGGTTTAGGCTTTCAGAATGGTCTTGTTGTTTATGATTTTGTGTCTGAGGTTCAACAACAACTTCCAATGAGAGGCTTTTAGGAATAGATTCCTGCAGAGGAAATTTTTCCAAAATAGCAGCAGCGTCGAGCACAAGATTTGATGATCCAGCAATCAGATGTTGGACCTGTTTAAATTAAATGAATTAATCGGTATGAACATGCTTGAAGGGCGAATTACTCAGTTTGATCATATTTTACCTTTATCAGTCTGTGCAATTCAAACACTTGGACCGCAAACGCTCTCTGTTGACTGTAGAGAGGAATGGGAGTTCAATCAAGAAATTTGCACAATACTTATCCAATATGGGACTTGAGACACATGAATAAAAGAAAATGATACATTTGGAACTAGATATGATTACATTGAACAGTTGAAAGAACAAACATATAAACCAATAACTAACAAAATCAGAGATTCTCCTGTCACCTCAGGTAATCGGTTAATCAAGCCAAATATCTACCTTTGTAGAACTCATGCATATAATTTTTTCTCAGAAATATTAATATTATTGTTCCAGGAGGATTGGAATGTATTAACTAGACACAAATCTTATACCATGGCTGATGTATATAATTAATATGACTATTCAGTCTATGGTTTACTATAGATCAACGAGCTTTCTCACATGATTTAAAAAATAAAAGCTCGGGAATTCCAAACGAAACATAGTTGTGTGTGCAATTGAATTGTTTCTGGTTCAAAATAAATAGGAGGAATGAAAATGAATAGTCAGGATAACAATAAAATTATTGATATTGATGCATATAATGTGTTGAAGAAAACAAAACAGTAATCCTTAATCATACTAATATTGGACTCATACTCCTAATTAAGTGATAAACAATTCATGAAAGCATGACAACTAATTATAAGATGGGTAATGCGAACAAGTTCCCTATGGGCATTTTAAGGAATACAAAAAAGAAAATTTGTCTTTGAAATAAAAGTCAAACACTTGTGAAAGTAATCAAAACATCATTTTTTATACAAAATTTACCTCTTTTGATTCTTTAAACAATGTCCTAAAGGCACTTGTTAGCATCCTCCTTATAAGATATAGTCTAAATACTCAACATATTTTATAATAGAATAATGAGTTGATAAGATCCTTTTTAGATATTGTAATAGTTATCTTCTTTTGGAGACCACAACAAAAGCAGATGACACAGACAACTATTGATACTTACTTGGTAATTTTTCGTCTTGCTTTCCAAAAAAGTTGTTGACCTAATATCTGCATGACACCGTCGGGAGAAAGTTTCAGGCTTGACAAATTTTCTAGAGTCGAAATATTGGAAAGATCACCACTTCCTTCTGAGTTTCCCGTCTGAATTGGGCTGTCAATGTTGGTATCATGATACTCGATATCATTGGCAGCTTCAAGTACAATGGTTCGGTCTACTGTAGAATGAAAGCTCTTTCTGTTATCTATATCCATTGCGGCGTCAAGGAGTCCATCGCTATGTTCAATGTCATTGGATTCCTGCCGTGTACAAGAATCACCCTGAGGAAACCTGTTTATATTTGACACAGAACATTCTTGATCCTCTTCATCCGGAATCTTCTTAGCTTGCCTCACTCGACTGTCAATAATTTCTCCTGTCAATGCACTTTTGACAGATATTACTGTTTTTTGTCTACTTGGAATTACAAGAGTGATTTTTTCCCCATTGAAACTGTTCGTCATTTGATGATTAGATTGACCAATCCTTGAGTGATCATATGCACGACTTTCATCTCCATCTACTTTTTTTCTCTGTTCAAGTTGGGTTGACAAAGTATCCAAGTTTGCTCCATTAGATTGGTGAGAAATATAACTTTTAGCTCGATGTGCGTCCGCTTGTGAAGGTAAGCGAACTGGGAAGATGTTGCTTCTCTCAAGGTCATTTCCCTTCAAATATATTGATTCATATTAGAGATAACATAGTCATTCATTTACATTCTGCACAAAGCTTCAGTTTTTGAGAGGCCTAATTCTTAATATGATAACACAACCTCTATAACTAAATGGCGAGTTCAATGGTTGGCACACCATGCTTTTAAATGCAAACTTGGATTTCCGCACATGATAAAAAATAGCAAGAGTGAATCCATTAGATTCTTGTATGAGGGTGTATGTGATATAAAAACATTAATGAACCTTAACAAATTAAGCTCTTGGTATAGTTTTTTCTTATCATGGTCAGAAAACCTCTACAACAACTAAATCAATGCCACACCATTCTTTTAAATAAAGAGTTGGATTTCGGTGTACGATAAAAAGAGAATGTGCAGGTTTAACGGGCACTTGTGTGAGGCATAGAGATACTAAGGGAATCTTCTTTGTTAACAGCTCATTTTTGGAAGATTTGATTCTAACCTTAGTAACAAAGCCTCTACCACAAAATCATTGTCACACCATTCTTTCAAATAAAGTGTTAGACTTCAGCGTGAAATAAAGGGGGGTGTAGAAGCCGAATAGACTCGTGCTTTGGTTATAAAAACATTAAAGCACCTTTTTTTATGACAACTTATTTGTCTTTGGTTTTCAACATACACACATTTTGATGCTTCTGTCAAACACAAAAACAATGGCTCCTCAATTAAGTTCAAATTAGTTTTTCAGCTCAATATTTTCAGAAATCCTTCCATCCAACTTCTCCACAAACACCTATACTTATCAACTTATTACAACCTCTTATTACAACCTTCCTATAAGTGAATAACCATTTGAAAAATTAAGTGTAGCTTCTTCTGTGCTATTTTTATCAAAATTCAACAATATAAATAGAACCATTTGAAATTTCAAATATAAATTTAACTAAAAAATTAAAGCTATATAACATGCTATAATTGGTAAGTAGCACATATAGATCAACAACTATTTTTTGTCCAAAATCATATTCTACTCTTATCATAACTATCATTATACTATATCATGTTCACAAAAACAAAAGGGTCTTAAAATTAAAACTAAATAAATCAAAAACTTACCATGGTGGATGAAGGTGTTAGAGGAATTGAATTAGAAGAAGTTGAATTTGAATTGGGGTTGAATCTTTGAAAAGGAACACTAAACTGTTCATAAAGTGCCATCTTATTCCTGGGTGGAGCTCTTGGTCCTCCTTTCTCCGTTGTGTCATTCACATGGAGTCTTGGGAACATGGGTCCCACTTTCTCATCGTCACCACCCTTTCCTCTCTTCATTTCTCGTTTTTTCTTTCTTTCTCAATTTTGTAATCTTGAATAGTTGAATTATTACAAACACAGAGAGAAACCCAAATGAAGAAAATGAAAGATTGAGCAAAAAGTAGTTTGTGTGAAGTCAACAACGGTAGAAAAAATATACTTATGTTAGTGCTCCTATATAACCAACCAATCATAAAAAAAATTATATCATTTTTTTATAATACAAAATTTAGATCAGAGAAGACACGTTATAATCCCGGAGGTTCTTTAATCTATTGAAGATTTATGATAAAATTTATGAATGATTTAGCAAAAAATTAATCTTAAATTATAATACAAGTTGTGTGAACCTCCTCTAAGGGTTCATTATGTCAAAAGCAAGAGAAAACCCAACTCTCTTTTTACGTATTTTGTCTCAAGTCCCATGGGACGACATGGGACAAACAAAAATAGCTCCTATCAATTTGTTATGACTTAGGAGTTGGGATAATAATCTCATGAGCTTAGTCTCACTTAGCGGTAAAGAAATGAAAAGAGACTTCCATCTAAAAAATTAAGTAGTTCGCTTATTTTACTTGGGTGTGCAACAATGTCAGGTCAAACTACTCAAAAAGCATTATGTCAATCATAACAACAAATTTTGTAGCTTCTTTAAAAATACATGAATAGTGAGACTAACAAGTGTACTAAATTATTGTCAAGTGATTGAATTTCAATTGTATTAAGATAATTGAGGGATATGTATTGATAATATTATTTTTAGATCAACAAATGAATAAATAAATGTGTGAAGATTTTTTCTCCTTTGATACGATCTCTTTTGATTTACAATACAAGCAAGTTACTAAAGTACACATGTGTTCGAAGTAATAAAAAAAGTATAATTTACATAGGGAAAAAATATGAAAGATAAAGAATGGGGAAAACAAATCATTTGCAACTAGACATCGTACAAGACTCATTTACAATTTGTATTAAACATCATTAGGTATACATTATAAGAATCTCCCTCGTGCACAGTTTTATGTGAAACTATACATAATCAAAATTGATATCAGTCAATAATCAAAAAATATTTTACAACCTGGTGATACAAAACTCTGCTACTGAGAGGTATATGGAAGGGTTGGGCCTAATATTGATTTGTAGTAGACAACCTTACTATTGATATACATTTGGAATGATTTGTCCTTGACCTCGCAATAGCGGGAGTTTTATAGCACCAGGTTGAGCTAACCTCTTTTGATAACAAACTAATTTCGATGGTGATTATACATGGTTTTCACAATTAAGTTGTATAAGGAAAGGATCAAAAGAAGTTGATTGGATCCCATTACGATTATCTTAAACTTTGAAGGTAGGAAATGATTTCCCTCTTCGTGTGTGTAGCATAAGTTGCCACTAGCTTTCGTTTCGTGCGCTTGATCCCGCATATGATTGGGATTCCACTTGTGTACCATTAAGGTATCAATGGTATATACCATTGATCAATTAGAGTGTGCCACCTACCAATGTTACTCTATAAATGCTTTATTTGATATATTTTTTTAAATAGTGTGCCATGTGGCACATTCTAATTAGGTAATGGTATATACCATTATGATACACAAGTGCTATCCATATGATTGGCGTGATACTGAATCTGTAATAAGAAAGAAAAACATATACAAGTCCATAAAATAAGTCATATATACACTCATTCTACATAAAATAAGAATTTCAATCAATAAAAGTGTTTGTTCCATTACATAAACTTTATAATAGTCAAATACTTGAATGGAAAATGCATATAGTTGTACTTTGTAATTAGAAAATTCTAATAGTTTCAATTTCAGATCTATATAAGTTCAAAGCAAAGAAAAATGCTTTGTACACCAAATCAACAAAGAAAAAAAGGAGGGGAAATGAGAAAAAAAATTGCTGAAGACAATATTTGTAAATAGAAGTGAAAAGATGTTGAGGAAAAATCATTTCAATAGAAATTCATAAAGACCACGTAATGCCTATCAAATAGTAAAAGCAATGTAATTTTTCAAACAAAATGGAATACATAAACCCACAGACATGTTCAATATTTTACGAGTTGTTTGATTCATAGAAGCATATTTATATGAAAAAAAGCTAACTAGCGCTTTTGGAGAGGGGCACTAATTAAGAAAACAAATATGGATGTGTGAATGTGAACACATTTAATGTGTACACATTTTCACTTGATACAGATGTCGTATCATGTGCATGTGAACATATTTAATGTCCAATATTTTCTACTACAACAGTCACAGAGTGCATGTAAATACATTTATTGTAATATTGAATAATTTAGATCTCATTATATTAAATTAATATATTTACTTTTGTGCCAAAAAAAATAATATTGAATAAAAATGAAAATTAATAAACCATTTATCTAGAAAAAAATATTTTTCTTCTCGAGAAAAATTATCTGTCACGTTATGAGGTTTTCATTCATAAGAATAAATGTGTACACATTCAATTATGAAGATTTTTTATATTTTTTTTCCTATGTTAGACCCATTAAATATATTATTCATAGTCAAAAGTACATAATAGTATCAACAATTGGTTAGTCAAGTGATAAGTACTTTGACCCTTAAAACAATAGTGGGTGTTTGATTCTTGACTCTTGCGGTGGAAACATCTTATATCATGGTCAGTGACGGAGCCAGGAATTTCGAAATTATTTATTTATTTATTTATTTTCGATATATTTTAGAGTAAATTACACTCCCCTCCCCTTAAAGATGCTTGAATTACACCCTCCTCCCCTCTTATGTTAAAATATACACTCCCCTCCCCTCTTATTCAAAACATATTAGAAAACTTTTCACTCCTCTCCCCTGAGAGAAGCTTGAATTACATTCCCCTTCCCTCTTGTGTTAAAATCTACATTTTACTCCCTCAATATTTTCTTTTTATTTCTAATAATCTAGCAAAAAAATTATAATTAAACACACTTCGAAAAAAATAGTATTGATGGTCTATTTTAATATAATAAAATTAAATAGATATTTTTCGATCTTTTATTCACAATTTCATTAACACGTAGTTTTAAACCCTATTATAAAATATGAAACAAGCCAAAATAAAATTAAAACATGTGAAAAATTACTAAAGACAATAAAGCATGATTATTTAAATGTTAATTTTATACTCTAAATTATTAAATCAATAGCAAAATATTTAAATTTAATTATCATTGACATTTAAATTATAAAGAAATGAATTAATTTTTCTTAAATGGTGGTTCAAAATTAA
>Ga0228711_1006611_pt1 | contig 17140 bp, 8 predicted proteins | sample MedpolnodulmetaG_2_FD_177996 | JGI IMG/M metagenome (GOLD analysis project Ga0228711, IMG submission 177996) | Root nodule microbial communities from Medicago polymorpha collected in Santa Monica, California, United States - brown nodules | ecosystem: Host-associated > Plants > Roots > Nodule...
TTTCTCTCAATTTTTCTGATGAAAGCAATCAAATAAATAGTACTATAGCACTTACATAGTTGTTGAAGAAGATTATCATCATTATTAAAACTATACAGGTTCATAAAATTTATTTAATCCATAAGTATACCTATCTAAATATGAGTATATAAATAATCGATGCTGAAACATAACTGTACATCTGCATGTCCTTGCCTCTTCATTTACAACCATTATCATCAATCGACTTGCTTTAAAAGTGATGTTAATGTTTTATAACTTATAAGTCATTTTCAACACAGCGGAATAAATAATCTTATTCACTCATATGTATATATATAGGGATGACAATGGGAACATATGAGAAATTACTTCAATACTTGAAATCTTAGGTAACTCGTATTTGTACTTAGTTTAACTAAAATAAATTGATAAATAACAAATCAACATTTCTTGTCAAAAAAACATTGTAATGTTTGTGACTCTATTTTTCAATTATTCAAATATTTGTACTAAATTGATATTAAGTACATTTCTTTGTAACATCCTCTATTCCCTTTGATCATTAAGTAATGAGTAACACTTTTCACTGACTGCGCTCTACCAACAAATAGACAATAAAAACATTTTCCACGCAGTTAATTTAGATTTGATTTTATCTGCAATAGGAATGAGATGAATAGACCTAGACTTGCTCTTAAAAATAAGAGAGAAAGTGAAATATAATTAAGGACAATCTTTATTTATGAATTGAAAACAACTTAGAGACTACGCTTCGAAGACAATGTTGTATAGTATAAGTCTTATATCGGTTAGAAAAGTGAAGGTTGATCACTTTATAAGTACAAGGGTCCATAAACCAATTGCTTTAAAGTTTTAGATAAAAGTATGGTGTCTCAATTACTTGTACGGTCGCTCTTGCTGAATGTGGGAACCAGGTCCTAGGAAGTACTACATTTTTTGTGTGTTAACTCTCTCATTTTCAAAGGGGTCCTATTAGTCTGGAGTTCGGATGTGAGGTAAGTATAGTCTCACCAAAAATTGTTCCACCTAAGAATCGAACTCGGGTTCTTCCAAATGATTCGTCATTTAGTGGAGTTCATTAAGCTTAATTACTTGATTGATTAGTAAATTTTTATGGCCAGAAGCAACTTAACTCCATTGATGCTGGCTCAATTAGTTGTTAGCCCGCTAAAATCTCTCCAAAGCAATATATTAATTAAAAATAAAAACAATTGTCGGTTCAATCGGTTGAACGTAGTTGGTTAATTTGTCGATTGGTTTTATAGAGTTTGGTTGAACCGATTAAACCATAATAAGTTAATCATATCTTTATTTTTTTACGGCTTTTTTATTTTATTTCATGTACTTCCTATGATCTCAAATACAAACAAATATTCATTTAAAAGCTCGTTGAATAACTGATGTTTATGGTCTATGTTATAGACTAGATACATTAACTATTTAATAAATACTCCCTTTGTCCTAAAATAATTGACCTTGTTTGATCATGTGCACTATTCATATAACATACTTTCACCAAATGATACCATATAAAATGTTGTTTGATTTGTCTAAATGAATATTTTATAATATTTAATAATAGTTAATTAAAAAAATTTAAATTATGCATTGACATGTGTAAAACAGTCAACTAGATTAATTATTTTGGGACGGATGGAATATGAAAAATGAATCTTTACTTATTTTTAAAACTAGATAAATTATGTTATTGTTGTTGCTGATAAGAGATTAGTTGGCTGGTTGAAGATTTGCAGCTATTTTATGCGGTTCTGTTTCAAAAACTCGAAATGGAATCTAATTGTTAACCCGAAAGGGTCTATTTGATTGCAACGTATTAGACTCATCTCATGATCTGAGTTCTAACGCGTCTGATTGAAACTATTGTGGTTGGTAGTCTGACCTCTTCGCTTCTCTGATGCTGCAAAATTGTTGAGGTCTGCATGATTCAAGGTGTCATGTTTGCCTCCACTTTGGTACCGGATACTCATCTGCCTTAGTCTTTGTGACTGTTCAAACTGTTAATGCTCGAAAGAGCTTTTATGCTTGTTGCTTTGTTCAAGGAATTGTTTGCGCATGGATTTTGTTACCGTATTGACAGTCGATCCATACAAATCCTGAACTGTTCTTTGCAATTGTTCACTCTTCATCTTTTTTATAATCTGGTTTCGCGCCCATACACAGGGTTGCTGAATTGCGGTCGTGATGAGTGAGTATTTGTGGTCTGATTTACCACAATATATTTCAGTTTGGGTTGTACCTGATCTAATGTTCCTTGGTCTTTGTATCTCGTTTTTAAAAAATATAAAAAGAACAGATACAGTATGTGATTTGATTTAATTTAGCCATACCATAACCCAGAAGTTTCACTATTAATTTCTGATCCGATTTTAAAAGATTACTTCAAAGAAAGTAACATCAAGAGATTTTACTGCATTCACGAAGCTTTTGAATCATCGCACATGAAGTGTTCAAGTCTATGTTTCTTAACCTACTTGTGCCGACCTCATTGGCAATCACTCTAAGTACTACTTAACTCATTGATTGAAACTAATTAAATTAGAATTTGTCTTGTTCAAAAAAAATTAAATTAGAATTTGTGTTTATATAATTGTTTGATCTATTATTTTTTTGGGGTGATATGGTGTGTCTTTAAACATGATATTGTACGATCAAACGATTTAATGATAGAATATCATAACACATAGAGTTTGATTAATATAATTGATCACAATTAACTTTTAATGAATAGACTATGATTGTTTTCATTTTAGTTTTTTTCTTCTTCTGGTTACTTATTTAAAATACCCCATGTTTTTCTTCTTCCCTCTTCTTCTCTTCTTTCGGTGTCTGGTCTCAAACCGAGTTCCTCCAGGTTAAAGAAAATTTCTCTCAACGAAATGACTTTTCGGGAGACAAGCTCTTTTTAGCTTGAGAGAGAGTAAACTATAATTGTTATCACGATAAACATAAACTTATTTATGATGGAATATACTATCATATCATAATATGATTTACATAATTGATCACAATTAATTAAGAAATAGATTATGATTTTTGTTGCGCAAAAAAAACTCGAATGTTCAAAACAAAAATTAATCCAATTGATAAGAAGTTGACTCATATCTCACAAAGATGTAAACTCAACTCTTGTTATCAACGTAAGTAAATCGGTGATGATAATATGTAAATACTTTTGTTGTTGCTCTTTATGTTTTGAAATATGTTATGACTTTAGTGAACCTTAGAATCCAACTGTTAACCAAACGTTACAAAAACGATGATGTGGTAGAATGATTAAATCGAAAACCTTTACAAACTTAAATGACTTACATATGACCAAAATAACTTAAAAAACTAATCTGTTACAAACCTCTAACTTAAAATACGTGACTAAAATAACTTAAAAACTAATTTGTTACAAACCTCAAATTTAAAAGACCATCTAATTTAACCTATAAAAAAAAGTTAAGATTCAAAGTATCAAAAATATTTCACAGATCAACAACTATCTAAAAAGACTTTAATCCCCACAAAGGGTCATTTTCTTCTTTAAGAGAGAAAGAAGATTGGAGAGCAAACTCTGACTAGGAAGGTGAGAAGGCAGGTCGTGATCACCGTGTGCCTTAAACCACACTTCTTTAATTCCTGACCAAGTTAGATGGTCCAGCCAAGAAACTCTGCATTTCATTTTTTTCATAATTGGTTTGAATTTATTCATGAATTTTACTGTAGATGAAAACAAAATAAAGGGGGAACAAATAAGGATATATTTTCTCTTTATGAGTTGACTTTTTATCAAATTTGCTTTAAATATAGAAACTTACTTCAGGGTAACTTTGTAACTTACTGATTTCACTTTATTTAATTTTATTGTTCTCGGTATACCCTTCAATAGAACAAATTCTCATATAAAAATTAAGGGTCTTTTTTACGAGTGCCCTAATAAAGACTTTTAAGTCTGTTAATCATAATATACATAAGAAGTCATATTTTAAGTCGACTCCATAATTAAGTTAACAACTCAATATTTCTTAAGTAGGGTAATGTTAAGTCGGATGTGAGAGCGACTTATAAGAAGTTATTTTTACTAGAATTAAAGTAATTCTGCACTATTGTTGGTTCAACAAGGTAATACATTTTATGATATGCGTACTATTTATTCTCGAAGTGATGCACCGACACAGCAAAGAAATAGTCGAGAGTATTCAAATGTTAATATTTATAATGATAGTATACATCTCAATGTTGCTCATGACTTTGAAAATATTAATTTGAAGAATTTGAAAGATAAAACCGATAGTGAAGAACCTTTTATAGAGGAGGCCTCTATGGGAAAAAGAAAGATATGTCGCACGGAGGAAGTACAATTACATGGTACACGTTCAAGTAGATGGTCTATGTAATTTGAGAAATTTTTTATTTTTATTTTACCGAGTTAGGTTTATGTCCCCATTTTATTTTATTTTTGTTATAATTTTACCAAGTTAGGTTTATGTTCCCCAGTTTTTTTTTTTATTTTGATTTTCATAATAAATTTTTAGCTATATAAAACAAAAGGTAATCCTGCACTATTATTCATGTTGTTTATTCAAATGTGTGCACCTTAAGAGAAAAAATACAAGAAAGTAGAGCAAAGCTTCTCCGTAAGCTAGAAGCAGCTAATTAATTGCTTCTATAATTATATAGAGGTTGATTTAAATTGATACATATTGCAACTTAGAAGACTAATTATGTATTGTTTTTCTCTATATTGATATGTTATGTACTTGTTGACATATATACTCATATATGACTATTTATTTGTCAAGAAATGTATGACTAATTAATCCATCTATTAAGATAGTAGGTTTGTAAATAAGATTTTAAAAAATTTAATATAAAAAAGTTCAATACTTATGCTATTATTTTATCATCAAAACCGTACGATTTTTTTTTTTTAAAATGAAAAATCATAAGAATTATATATGATATGTTTGGACGTATTTCAAGATATTTTTACTATAATTTATAATTTTTATCATATTTATAACGATGATCTAAGACTTTCAATACTAAACAAAAATACAAAATTAAATATGTTCATATACTTATATGCTTATGTTAAATGAGTCATTTTTTTCCTTAAAAAAATAGTCAATTTTTTTAATTTTTTATATATAACAGTTCAAATTAAAATAACGAACCATAAAATTGTACCCTTTAGTAACCAAAAAAAGAACCGTAAAATTGTCTTTACCAGACTAGAGTTTAATTATATGCATTGCAATAAATTATAACACTATAATATTTTTCCTCTCAAAAAAATAAAACACTATAATATTTTTGTAAAAACCATTGAAGTTATAACACTAGAGCTTAATAGGAAAAAAAAACACTAAAGAATAGAAAAAAAAATCTCAAGTTCATTCGTGTGTTCTCTGCCACAAGAGAAGTTTCAAGCAATATCAAGTATGAAAAAACTATAATATTTCACTTCATTTTCAATTTTTATTTTTCGGAACTCAATAGATTGCAATTATTTCCTATTTGTTTCGTTGAAGTCATGTGGCCGGTACAATTTTTTTCAGTTTCATTATTTATAGTATTTCTATGCAAAAACCGTTGAATTTTAATTGTGAGTGGTTCATCATATATGAATGAGTAAAATGTTGGATATATAAAAGAGGTTATCCATATACCTAATGTCTTAATAAGGAATTTGAATGGAAATGTGATGTCTCTCTTTTATGGTCGTGGCACATTGACCCATTGTTGCTTCCGGTGCTCTTTTGGTCTCTCCAACAAGTGATATAAGAGCTTTGTTTCGGCTTAGTGGTGGAGCGTGAATGAAATCTTGGCGTTTGGATAAGTATATAAGGTGGAAGCTCTCACTTGAGGGAAAACTTGTTTGGTTTCATGTGTTATTAATTATTCCTACATTGTTCATGAACGGTAAAATGTTGGATTTATAAAAGAAATGATTCCATTTATCTAATGACTGATTTTAGGAGAATATCCATCTCTTATGGTTCTTAAACATTGAACCGTTTGCTCCCGACATCATTGTTCAAGGACAAGACCAAAGTTTCTCCTTCCAGTTTCAATGATGAATCAACATTAATATCCTAATTATATTATCTTCTGGATCCAATATATACCGAATGATTGAGTCATTAATTAGCCTCATGTTGTTACAAATGATTAGAGTCATGTTCATAATTTTTAGACATGCATGCATGGCTACTGAATATCATTTGGAATTCAAGAACATATATAAATCCTCTCCATTTAATCTCTTCTTCATTTCTTCCATTTGATGGTGGGACCCATTTAACGATAGGATCCACCATATGTTTTCTGTGTGTATCTCTTTTCTAATTGCAATCTGCATTTATTACAACAAATGAAGAGGATTTCAACCTATATATTAGATAATTGGCATATTCTATAATAAATATATGAGCCAATGTGTCTTGTAAATAATAAATACTTCAACTAAAATTAAAGAACAAAAAAAAAAACAGTTCTCATCATATTTTGGTACTATTAATGTCAATTATCTATTTGTCTCTTTTCTTTTACTACACTTTTTGTGTGTATACAAGTTCTCATCATTTTTTGGTACTATTAATGTACTATGAACTCTTTAAAGTCCAAACTCTTTGCTTGTAGGTGCCCATCATCATTATTTCTTTTATTATCATAATCATGATGCATGGGAAGAAACATATGTGTAGAGCAAGAAGTTAATATAATATGACAATTTTATGATACATAAATAAGATAAGTCTTACATTATGTACATGTTTATTTTCGCTATTGAATCAATAAGTCTATCTTACTATTAGATCAAAGCATGATGTGATTTAGTGGTTTAATGGTGAAAAATAAATTTATGTATTGTGAAAGAATAGTTTATTTATACACATTAGACAAAACCATATAATATTTCATACGTCCTTGTTTAGAAGATTCTCTAACACTTTTCATGCATAACAATTAAGAGAAGGGTAATGTTTTGTGAATACTTCCATCTTTTCATCCTCTCTCCATGCTTTGTTTCTTAGAGGATGTAAATGTGGGTTCTATCCAAGGTGTCAAATAAATGGATGGAAGTGTCCACCAAACATTACTCTTAAGAAAATTTAATTATATGATTAACATGTATAATTTGTGTATATATTTTTTGTTACTAAAAAAACTAATAATTTTCCTTAAAAAAAACTAATAATTTGTGTATATATTTATTATTAAATTATTCTTTATGTACAAATATATTTAATATTAACATTTCATATTTCAAGAAAAGTTGATAATACTAATAATGAATTAATGCATTTTCTCCTCAAAAAACAAATAATGAATGTATTTGGACCGGTATGAAAGTCCATACCATGTGGATTCTCCTATACATTGACTATTCAACATGAACAACTCAACTCGATCATCTAGATCACGTGAGCTCCACCTGCTTAGCCCAGTTCGATCATTCAGGTCACGCGAGCTCCATTGTCAACATCGCTAACTCTCTCTTAAGTCGTTGTCCAAACAACGTTGTGGTCCTCCTCTTGAAAGTATCTCATAACGTGCCACACGTCATGCACAGACAAGTGACGTGAGATGTGTACCCTTGATTGTTCAGGTCACGTGAGCTCCATTATCAACATCACTAGCTCTCTCTTAAGTCGTTGTCCAAACAACGCGTGGTCCTCCTCTTAAAAGTATCTCATAATGTGCCACAGGTCCTGCACGGACAAGTGACGTGAGATGTGTACCCTTGAGTCCACGTGCCTTATATGAACGAGTAGTGTAAAGAAACATGATCAACTCCACGCGTCTGGTACAAATGAGCCATATGGACGTCAAAGGGTTAATGGACCTGGACATGCAAAGAGAGACTCATTAGGTCAAGAAAGTGAGACCTATTAAAAGGAGACACCTAGAGAGCAGTGAGGGGAGGGAATTCATTTATCTCAATCAATGTATTTTCATCGAAGTCTTATTCATAGTGCACTTAAAATTCCACCTAGGATATTTCACTCACCTGTTTTAATTAACTTATATGTTTACATACATGAACAATATTTTAAAATTAATAATAAATGTATCTAAAAATGCAGAAGTGTATTATATTAACAGAATAAACAAATTTTTTAGTTTTATAATTAGAGACCCATAGAGTAAGACATAATTGAATCCATGCTAGTAGATCAACCGACAATATAGCTAATATATAGTATATTAAATGGCTATGTTCATTGTGAACAAATTAGAAATGTTAGCTAGGTTGTGTAGTATTCCCCAACTGCATGCATGTTTCTGGTTATATATAACGTAATAATATATGCATGAAAATGTTTCAAACGTACAAATTAAAGCACAATTTGTTGTCAAGAGCTATAACAGCTACTCCACAACTACCTTTTTATGTTGCACTTTAAACTGCAAGGTTGTAATACATCTGTGAGTGAAGTCGACCAATTAATTAATTGGTTGAATTGAATCACTAAGTCTAAAAACTATCCTTCAAAAAAAAAGTCTAAAAACTAGGTTTTTGTAAAAGAACATTTTATGATAAATTGTAAAATATTGTTATTTACCTTATGTTCATTATTTTATTGAGATGAGATAAATTCTTGAACTTTATATACCTGCTAAAAACAAATTCTTATTTATTGGACATATAAATATAAAAATATAAAGTAAATGTCTTCTAAGTTTCACTAGAAATTAAGTAAGTTTTTTTTTCCTCTTTGAATAATTATGTAATTATATTAGAGTATTATTTTTTCCATCCTGTGAGCATACTCAGTTGGTACGACAATGCATTGTTATATGTAGGGGTCGGAGTTCGAACCCCAGACACCCCACTTATTCACCTTATAAAGTGAATTCCAGCCACTAGGTTACCTGACATAAAAAAAGAGTATTACTTTTTCCACCATATGCCTTACTAGTGCGCCCTGTAATTTTTCCAAAAATGCCCTTGAGCAATCCGGATTTTAAAATCTGGACTGGTGTTTTCCTTTGTAATAGGGTGAAAAAATGAGTTTTTCACCAATTCGGATTTTGTAATCCGAAAAAATCCGAAAATCTCAAAAAATTGGGCACGCTATTTGATTTTTTCGGATTATAGAATCCGAACACCCTCTAAACACCATTTTTTCATGGTGCTGTCCAGATTACGTAATCCGGACAGCACCAGCACCAATTCTGAACATATTTATAACATAGATAGTCATTTTAAGGATAATATTAATCTTCTTAGCTTTCATCCTTGTATTTTTATGATCAAGACTCCCTTAAAAGGGACTTCTTACGGGACTCCGCCCTGAAAATCCAAAATTCCATTGTTTAGACCCTTTTTTCCATGGTGCTGATGTAGTTCGGATTACATAATTTGGACAGCACCAACACCAATTCTAAACATGTTTGTAGCATGGATAGCCATTTTAAGGACAATATTAATCTTCCTAACTCTCATCCTTGTGTTTTTTTGATTTTATTTGACATGAATATACCCTATTTTTGGTTGTTTTTAAAAGCAAAATTCAAAATTGCTGAAATGGATAGCCATTTTTAGGACAATTATGATTGCTGATTATACATAAGCATAGTCCGGATTATGAAATTGGAACTCTTCCGGATTATGAGATCCGGACTGCAAAGGGGCATTTTTGGAAAAATTACAGGGCGCGCTAGTAAGGTATAGGGTGGGAAAAGTAATACTCATTATATAAAAAGATGGGCTTAAAAGGGCTTCAAGCATGAGCCCGTGCACAAGATGTGATGGACCAAATTAGGCCTAGCAGAATTTAATAAGAAAACTACTTTTAAAACCCCACTTTATGTTTCTAATTAAATTCCCCCAAATCATTTTTTTACACGTTTTTTGAAAATTTGTTATCATTGCTTTGTAAATTTTTAGATTCATTATGACTTTTAGATATTCTTCATCAGGGTTTAATCTCCATTTCTTAACTCCTCCATTTTTTTAACCCTACCCAACCTTGAGAATCAAAACATTTGTTATCATCATTTGAAAGGACCGTCATCCGAAAAAACAAACATAAAGTGCTAAAACAAAACTATGCAAATTAATATAAATATTTTGAAACTTAAGAACTTTTGAGTTTTCTAGCTTGATGAAATATATTATATCCATCAAGCTTATGATAAGTTATGATTACTGACGAATTTTGATTATTCAAGGTTATTGGATTTCAATTTTCTCTTCTTGGTTCCCTTACCAAATATATCAAAATTCTGAAAATTGAGCACCACTTCTAACAAAATATTACAAAACTACTAACGTTTTCCATTTTTTTTTTAAAGTAAAGGCTTGATTGTTTTTGTTTTGTTTTTTTAGTTGTCAAAAATTAATTTTAAATCAATTTACAGAAACTGTTTTTAGGAAGAAACATTGAAAAATTGTGTTTGGTACCTATTTTAAATAACTGTTTCAGAGATGAGAATATGAGCACAGTTTTTGAACAAAAACTCTTTCGAATTAAATACGAGTTTTTTGTTTTTAACTAAGCAATTGAGCTCAAGTGATTAATAAATTTCTCTAAGGATAAATTGTTCGAAGAACCAAGTTCGATCTTTATGGAACAACTTTTGACTAGATTATCCTTACTTCGCGAACAAACTCCAGATTACTAAGGTCCCCTTCCCTAAGGAAGGTTAACGCCAAAAATTAAAATAAAATAGGAGTTTTTAAAAACAATTCAAATATGCCCTAAAACTTTCATTTGGAATTGCATATAGCAATAGCGTTTTCTCAATGGTAAGTTTAGGGGATTAGCAATCCAAATAACAAAATACTAGCTTTTTTTTGTTTGTATTTAACATCTAGATTAAGGAATGTCATTTATTTTACAAGTCCAAATTGCAATAATGTAGAAAATAAGTAACTTTTACGGAACATTTCCTCCAAAACCTTCATACATACTACTCAACATTAGCTAAGAATGATCCAAGAGGTAAATAACATAAAAAGTAATTCAATATTTGTCTCCTTATCAATAAAAATCCACCTTATGTATGCAACAAGACCATCAAAATAAATTAATCTAAAGATGATAGTTACTTTGTCTCTATTCATGATTATGAAAAACAAAATTCTATACCATATAAGTGTATTTAATTATAAAGGGTAACAAATAGAAGTTTTAGGAGCAAGTAACAAAATGAAGTAGAATATAACAATACAAATACAAATTTATACAATCTTTAGCACAAAATTAGGCTGATGGTTAGCTAAAACTTTCACCACCTACTTGTGACAGTTACCTAATCCCTATAGGTTTACATACAATTTTAGTGCATCATAGCAACAGCCTCTTGCACAAGAGGCTGTGTAACATGCACAAAATGCTCAGCTTCCCTCTCCACTTGCTCCCAACATTTATTGGCACTTTTCCCTTCTTTCATCTTCTTCACAAATGCCACAAACTTTCTCCAATTATCAGGTTGAAACAAATCTTGGTTCATCCTAAGGTATGTAAATGCACACATCTCTGTCTCATCCGAGTTACCCTCGATATTCAACGCAGACGCCTTTAATATCTGTTCGTGTGCATGTTCATCGTACCGAGGCAATGCATTTTCACCGGCTAGATGAACCTGTGCCTTCTGTGTAGCTAAAGCCACTTGATTCACGAGCTTCTCGGGTGCACATTGTGCATCCTGAGGCTGCTCGTGATCACGCATCTCAATACACGTGAAATTGAAAATAGCACTGTGTCTTGCCAACATTTGAGCAATTGGAAGGTAGCCATCGCGGTTACGAGTGTTGTAGTATCCTGCTGTTAACTCTGGAGCATGAGATCTTGTACCGTAGTGCCAATGAATACCAGCAACTTTCACTGATATCTTAACACCAGTGTTATCGAAGATTGATTTTGCTGATGTGAGAATCCTCTCACCATGGTTCAATAGCATCTGAGAGTACCATGTGAGGAAAAATTCACCGTATTCGCTGTCCCAGCCTCCACCTTCTTTGCGGAAAAAGTTAGTGTCTTCTGGCCAGTTGTTGTACTCGCCTGCATCGGTAGGTCCTGTGCTTCCCCATTCTGACTTATTTGCAGCATCAGCTGCAGCTTGTAAGCTACTCAACATATACTGCATTTGAAATAAAAATAAGAATATGAGAAACACAAAGCAAAGTAGCACTTCGAAACAACTAAAAATAAAAGAGCTCAAAAGGGTGAGGGAGAAAAATACAGATGTATAAATATACCTTATCATAGCATTGGAAAGCACCAATTCCTGGGAATTTCCATGTTCCATTTTGCTCTGGGTATGATGGATAACGTAGTTCACCAGCTGGTCCCATTCCAACTTGGATTTCCTGAATTGTGATAGTGATAGAAGATCAAGTAAGGAACAATACATAGTATAACAAACAGCACCATGATATAAAAAACATATAGTGCATGTTGACTTCAACATTGATTCTAACTTGAAGTTAGGATTCGTAGCTTCTGACACTAGATGTGATGTAAGTCCATGTTAAGAATAACGAGTTTAACAAAATCACAATGGCAAAGTAATTTCGTTGAAAGTCAAAAATATAGCTTTTGTCAAAATCTTGATGCTAAATTCATCGTCATTTCAAACATGCAGTAATTCACTATTAACCAAATTGTTCTCACATATTTCATTTTCTAAAGAAAATACAAAACTCGGAAACTTTACTTTGTTTTCAATTTCAAAATTTGCATGTTAATAAACAGTAAAAACAACATATAATAGTAAAAATGAACTGGAGAAAATATTTACCACGATGGTATCACCAAGGAGGTGCTTGAAATTGTCTCTAAAAGCACGCATAAAATCAGAATAACATTGAACTGGACTTCTGCCTTTGAGTACTGGCAAAGTATCACATCCAAGTGACAAATATTCAAAGTTTCTTCTTCCCCATTGATCAGTATATGCAAGATCAGGATCTTTCTCCATCTCTTCTACAGCCCATTTAGGCAACGGAATACTGCCACACATAACAAAAATTTATAAGCTCATAAACAATACAAGACATCAATAATTTACACATGTAATTACAAAGAGATAGATAGATATATGAACAAAAAACTCAAATGTATTAGGCGCTAAGAAGTGGAGTATTGCGGATTCAAACACACTAGGTGCTAAGAGAAGTAGAATATTACATGTTCGAACTAGGTCCTAATATATCAAATGTATCTGCATTCTTTTTCTATCTAGGCGCTAAGATGTAGTTAAAGGAGACCAATGCAAAGTTATTATAAACATAGGCTAAACTACACCAGAAATCCTTTAAGTTTGAGGTTTGTAACAGATACGCTAAAAAATGGTTAGATTGTTGTAAAATACGCTCAGAGACGGTTAAACTATTATAATCTCGAAGTACTAAGTTCAACTATGCTCAGAGACATAATCTCAAGGTTCTAAGTTAAAAAACGCGGTTAGACTATTGTAAAATAATAATTAATGTTACTTGGTTGATAAAAGTCAAACTACACAAATCACAAAACAAGTTGACATATTGGGTCCACAAATCTCAACGTAGTCAGTCTAATTTTGTGGCGATGTTGATGTGATTCATGTGAATTGGTTTTGGTCCACCCTTACGTAAAGGGCCTACTTTTCCATCACGAAACCAAACTCCTTCACTACATACCACAAATAAAAGTAGACTCATTGCATACTTTACACGCCTCTTTTTTCTTCTTTTGATAAAATTAACACGTTTCTTTAACAATAATTCAGACAATTTTTTACACAAATGGCGACTTCTATTTTTTAAAATAAATAGACGAAATAACAAATAACATTTAAACTCATTAACACATACAAGTGAAGGGGTCAGAGTTTGAACTCCAATCACATTGTTTGGCCTAACAATTTCAACATTTTGTCAGTTGAACTCAGACTCATAGACACACAAATAGCAACTTTATAAAACTAATTTGAATTTTGATATACATAATGTAAATATGGTTTTTGAAAATATTGGAAACAATTTTATCACTAGTGTAAAAAGAATGCCAACATACTACAATGAAGAAAAAACGTGAAATGAAATATAAATAACATTCATAATAATCTTTCAAAATACAGCAATTTTCAAGATTCAATTCCAAGTTTCAACTACTTTTTCCTAGTGGTCTTTTCCCTCCTAAAGAAAAGCAAAACCAAGTTTAGAAGCAATATGAGGAGAAAAAAAATACAAAGTCCAACCCCAAAACACATGCAAGCTCATCTTCACACAAAACCACACACTTTTAAATTCATTTTTAGACTTAAACTCAAATCAGATTCGACTAATGTATGATAAACTATATTAGCATAACATAGAATTATTTTTTTTGAAAAGGACATAGAATTATTTTTCGATAAAAGCATATCAAAGAATTATTAAAATCATCATCAAAGGCCGTGTAATAATAGCCGTATATTCCATTCAAGAAGTTGCTTGCTACAACTATAATCAAGTTTGAGATATCTCAAGAACTAAAAAACAAACGGGTTACATTGGGGTGCCAAATTGGTACTAAATTTTCTCCCATTTCGTTTCATGAGAGATGCTAAGAACAATATTTTCTAAAACTCTTTAACACTAACTTATTAGAAAAAATCGATGTGACCTCTTTATGTGAGACCCATTTTAAAATATAAACCCATATAAATTTCACCCGATCATTTTATGTGAAACCCATTTTTTATATATATAACCTATGTAAATTTCACCAAATAAAAAAAAACATTAAAAAAAGAGCGAAAACATCATAATACATTTTTTGTTTTTGTTTTCAAGTTTTTCCAAAATTGATTCTAGAAATTGTAAATTGATCTTATATAGTTGGCTAACTCTAGAGGTTGTACTAGATAAATTCTTATCATATTTGGCTAATTTTAGAGGTTTGAGTAAATAAATTCTTATCAATGTAGAACCAAACATAATCAAGCTCTAAAATTAAATTCTAAACATTTAGTTTTGAATTCTTAATTAGGATTTTGTAAAAGCAAAATTTTAATTTAATAATCAAAATGGGGGTAAAACTTTTTACATGGTCCACAAATCATAATCACGATTTAAATTAATGCCTTAAATCAAATTTGTGTGATTTTATAAGCTTTTATTGCAAAAGTCAAACAACAATTTTATAAGTAATTATGATTAAAAATAATAAATTAATGCCTTAAAATTAAAAATAATAATTCAAATAAATATACATTAATTAGTACTAAAAACAAAATTTATACAAAAATTATCAAAGTACAAATTTCCTAAAAAAAATTATCACATTGTAGTCACAAAACATATAAAGTGGACTATTATTTTTTATTTTTTTTTAGGAAATAAGGTGGACTATGTTATATTTAATTCTAAGATATTTTCATCATAAAATAGCAATTTTTTTTTAGGAAATAAGGTGGACTATGTTATATTTAATTCTAAGATATTTTCATCATAAAATAGCAATTTGTTTTTAGGAAATAAGGTGGACTATGTTATATTTAATTCTAAGATATTTTCATCATAAAATAGCAATTTGTTTTTAGGAAATAAGGTGGTATTTAATTCTAAGATATTTTCATCATAAAATAGCATTAAGTGGAGTTCTCTCCTATATTCTCTTAACATGTTTGCTAACCTCATCTTAGCCATTATCAATTAAACTAATAATTTAAATACAGTTATCATCCACTAGCATAGTAAGCAAATATTAATTATTAAATAATTTAAATAATAACAATTATGATTATTTTAATTCTAAAAGAGGATGAAGAGAGACTCACGTGACGGAATCACCGACGTTACCACCACATTGATGAAAAGACATAACCGCCTGAACTTTAAGCCCATGTTTCTTCGCCATTTCCATAAGCTCCATATACCCACCCCAATTATACTCACCTGGCTTCTCCCTCTCCACCAACCCCCACCACACATCCATCATCACCCCCTCCACTCCAGCACTCTTCAACGCCGCCATCGCCGCATTCACCGCCTTCTTCCTATTCACACCATTCCCCATAGTCACACTATCTAACGGCATCATCACATACACCGGGACTCCACTCTTCTCTTTCTTCGTCTTCCCTCCAGATATATATTCGTTCTCAACCTCAGTTGTAAATGCTTGAGCAGCCGATGTCAGATCTGGTCTGATTCCGGTACCGCTTAGTACCGGTGATCTACACGGACTCATCGGCGGTGATAATCCGTTTTCTATAACTTCTGATCGAGTTACTTGACATCGTAGATTCGTTGCTGGTGTTTTCCATACTGCTGCTGCGTTCATGGAAGCCGTTGCTGGCTCTGTTGATGTTGATTCAATCGGTAACGGTGTTCCGACGAGACTACCAATCTGAGTCATGTTCAGCGCCATCAAACTTGAATGAATTTGAATAAAAGTGTATGAAGATTGTTTATTCTTGTTTTTCTACTTTACTGGACACGGTATTAGAAATGAGAAGAAAGAAGTGGAGATGAGATTTTATAAGGAGAGGGAGGGAGGTTGAGGATAAGATAAAAAAAATTAATATTTTGATTTGACCGTTGGTTAGGTGACACGCGTAAGAGTGTTGCGTGGAGGAATGATGGACGGTAGAGTACGGGAACGGTGGAGATGGTGTGATTGGTTGAAGGAATGAACGGTGAGATATGTGTTACGCGTGAAGATACCAGAAAATGCGATGCTGAAAGATTGGTGAATATGCGAAAGGATGACACGTGTTGGAAAGTGATGGATCACGTGTCGTGACGGTGGTTTTGGATTGTGTATGAGAGAGATTGGAGGGAAGGTTCATGTGAGATTGAGGATTTTGCACGTGTACTGTTGAACCAGTAGAAATAGAAAGAAGGGAAGATGACATCTTTTTATAGGTTTTTGTTCATTTAACATGCTTGGATTTTTTTGAAAGAAAAAACATGATTGGATTTTTCTTTTGATTCATTGATATGTCGACACAAAATTTTGATATCTTGTGTTCGAAATTTTATATATACTAGACTCTAACCCGTGCGATGCACGGGTTTTTTTGTAGAGTTTCATATATAAAATATTAAATTGGCTATATTATTAATCCTAGAGTTACATTTAAACTCAGAAACAATCAAACTAAGTGACAATTAAGAGTGATTGACATGCACAATCTCAAAGAA
>Ga0228711_1006612_pt1 | contig 17138 bp, 8 predicted proteins | sample MedpolnodulmetaG_2_FD_177996 | JGI IMG/M metagenome (GOLD analysis project Ga0228711, IMG submission 177996) | Root nodule microbial communities from Medicago polymorpha collected in Santa Monica, California, United States - brown nodules | ecosystem: Host-associated > Plants > Roots > Nodule...
TGCTCCCCTTTTTTTTTTTTTTTTTGCGCTAACGCATGTAAATTATAAGCAATGTTTTTATGAAATTATAGATATAGATAGATGGTTGTTACTTTCAAGTTGTAACAAATTATATTTATATTTTACCAACAATATGATAAATATAATATAAATTTTTATCCTTTTTATTAACATTAACAATATAACGTTGTTGTTGAACCAAGATGGATTTCATAACAATGTCTCTAAGGTTTTGATTATAACAATGTATAGAAGAACAATTGGATTCTGAAACTATGCTGTGAATGATGTGCTCTGTACGAAGGGTAGCCGTTTATGTACCCAAGACGAAGCTCTTATATGAACATGGTCAACAAAATGTCAAAGTTATGATCAAGTATGCATCAAGTTATGAAGACAAACTATGTTCTGCAAACGAAGCTCTGAAGTCAATGGTCAACACTTTGAAGAACATCTCACCGATTTTGTCTTATGCTGAAGAAACATCATTATCAATGTTTATTATTAAGTTTTGTTCTTGATGAATTAAATGAGGAAACGTTGTAGAAACAGACAAAGTTTTTCCAAGACAAATTAGATGCAACAAATCATTCTAAATGAAGCAAAGTAATTTGAAAGTATTGTTCAACCAAATTATTTCTTAGAGGCAAAACTTTCAGATTTAAAGATAGCTCTTGATGTGCTGGCAATCTCTTCAAACAACGACTATTCAAATATCCTATAAAAGGACCCTGAGCGTTTGAAGAAAGTTAAAGAACTACACATTTTCAATTATGCTAAAACTCTGATCAAATTTCAAGCACACAAATACTTAGAAAATTTCTTATAAACTTTCATCTTATAATTTTTTAAGTGTTTATTATTCATTTGAGTTTTGTAAATTCTCTTTAGTTGGCATGTGTAGTTAAACCCTAATTGGATAGAATTCGAAGATGAACCTCTATTTGTTTATTGGATTAATTTTATTCAAGTATTGTATTAAGTTATTTTATGTACAAGTATTAACTCTTTCACTGGCCCTAAGGAGTGTGACAAGCCTAGGGACACTGATTGAACTTTGAAACAGGTGGAGTTTTTAGATGATAATTTATTCTTTCTCCTTGGTAAGGTAGAAGACATATAATTTACTTTTAAGATTCATGGGAGAAGTTGGAGTCTTTAGAGGATAATTTAAGAATCTCAATTTGGTTGTGTTTCAATTACCTCTACGAGAGTAATGCTACACTCTAACCTTATAAGTGATCAGCATATGCAACCTGACAGCTGGAGGGACTACAATCCCACGAACTCACCACTTAGATAGAAACCTTATATTATAAATGATAATTGATTGTCTTTAATCCAACAAGGAAATATAAGGGATTTAAAGAATCCTTAGGTTGATTGTTTGCAATCAACCTGGTTACTAAATCACGAATGTTTTGCACAATCAAAACAAACTTGCAAACTCCCCCCAATTTACTTGCTTTATTTATTATTGTTTTAAATAAGTAACACTAGTCGCCAAGTTGAAACACCAAACCATGTGGAGACAATCTTATTTATCACTTTATTACTTGAAAACGGTTTGGTGCACTTGACAAATTTAGCCAATCTTAACCGTCCAAAATCACACCCATTCACCCCTTGAGTTTTTGTAGAATTGAACTTTTTTTTTGCAAATTTTCTAAATTTTTACACCATACCAAAAAACTGTTTGAATTTTTCCTAATATTATTTTCGTATATCCAAAACTCTCTCTCTCTCTCTCTCTCTCTCTCTCTCTCTCCCTCTCATCTCTATCTTGTGTTTCTTTATGTTATTATTACATAAGTTAAATAAAAAAGCTCATTCAATTTTGATTGTCTCGTGCCTACACCAGGAACAATAGTAGGAAACACCATTTCCTTGTGTTGATGCCTGCACCTTTCTTATGGAATGAATCACTTTAAATTTATAATGATAAAAAAATTTACAACCTATAGAATGATAAACATGATTTGTATTTAGTCAACCTAGCACTCCTCTAGAAGTGGAAAATGAGGCTCATAAATGAAGGAAACAAGATTTGGAAAGGAATTATGAGTGCTTGCCTCGATCACTTAGGGGAGGCGTGGCTCATTTTTGTGGTTTGCGTCGTTGTGGTGGAAAGTGGTTTCTTTAATGGGTTCTAGTGAGAGTTCCACCTCAGACTGGTTCTCGGGTAGGATGTTGAGGGTGGTCAAGAATGGGATGTCAACATTGTTTTGGGACAATTCTTGGGTGCGGTAGGCTTCTTTGAATATATTTTTTCCTAGGTTGTTTCAGATCTTGAACTAATAACCTTTAGTTGTTGGGACAATGTGTTCTTGGGTAAATGGTTTTTGGGAATGGGGCTTTATCAGGCGATACTCTTTTTTGTGTGGGAGCAATAGTTGGTGGGGGAGTTGATTGTTGTTTTAGAGGGGGTGGTTTTGCAGGCGGTTGTTGACTCGTTGTTGTGGAAGCATAGTGCGGATGAGGTCTATTCGGTCAAATAAGCCCAAACAGATATTTTGGGCACGACTTTATTGTCGGTATTTGGTTTTTAGGTGGTTATTAGCGCCCTTCGTGGTGTTTAAAAGAGTTAGTCTCCCTCCAAACTTCAGTTTTTCTCTTGGCAGCTTCTCCTTGATAGGATCCCTACTAGGTAGAATGTTTTTAAACCTAGGATTATTACATATCATGTGGGTGCATGGTGTTGTCTCTCTAGGGGTGTTCTTGAATCGAGGAACCATTTGTTAGTTTCTTACGATGTAGCCTCCATAGTTTGGTATAGGTTATGTGGGTGGTTAGGTTAGGAGTGGGCTTTACCGGATAATTTGGTAGGTTGTTTCAGGTGTTTGTGTCTTTAGGAGGTGGAAGGCAGTGTAGGCTACGTTTTTAATTGTTTGCCATGCGACTCATTCAAGAGATGGACACCATGGTTTCAAACTACGGTCTATACATGCAATTGCATTTGCTGCCACAATATTGTTTGTGGTAGTCTCTGTAACGACATCATACAAAAATTTAGGGTGTGATATTCAATCTTGTGTTGCATCGTAATCACATCAGAAACTATATCATAAGCTTTTGACCATGTTCTTCATATCTTCTCACCAAAAATTAAAATTTTCTGAACTCCAAATCCTAAACTGCTTCAAATCTAATGAAAATACTTACGTTTAAAGGTGTCCAAAATGTGTATTTCAAGCACCTCTCAATTACATAGCAAAGGGATCATTTGAGGAGGTGGATAAATAATTTAATGGAACGGCGGTACCACACACACATATTTAAACACAATAAAAAATAATACATACAGACACTGTTGAGATAACTAGAGTTAGATAAGGTAGTTAGAGTTGGTTACATGTTAGTTAGAGAGAAATATAGTTAGTTACAAGTAGTTAGGGTAATTGAGGTCTATAAAAGGACCAACCATGTACTCATTCATGTAATCTTTTTCAATACAATTCATAATGAATTCTAAGGGTTTTCCCTATGTTTCTTCCTATCAATCATACTTCTCCTATGAAGCTAATCTCAATCTCTATGATCCTATTATTTCTGATATGGTATCAGAGCGATATCGTTGCGCATCAAACTATAGTGATCATGAAGATGAAGATTTGCCTTACGAAGATGAAGACATGGAACTTATTTCTGACTGTGATGATGAAGTTCTAAGCGAAGATGAAGATTGCTCCTCTGAATCTTTACGCCAAGCATCACCATTCCAAGAAGTTATGGAGAATGGCCGTGTTTCGCAGATGATGAAGAAGATGACTTATCTCTTCCCTAACTTCTCAAAGCAGCAAGATTCAATTCTTGAATCAGGAATCATGGAATGCAAGAATTGGTTCAATCTTCCTCAACTGTTTTCCGGTGCCACTGTGAACAGTTTGGTCAAGATTGGAGAAATCATCGATTCAAGAACCACTGAGTTCTTGTTTCCCATTCCAAGTTTGATTCGGTTTTCACTCTTCAAGTTTGAGAAGTTGGTTTCGGCAACAACCACAACGCTGCTGGAATGCGTCAATTTGTTCTACAATCTCAGCAGCGTCAACATCAAAGTATTCGATTCCGGTTGTAATTTTTACAATTCATCGCCCTCACTTCTGTCAAATTCAGTTTGCATTTCATCTGTTTCTGTTAGTATTTTCTTGTTCGATTCCAACGGCAATCGATTGTGTTCATTGTTGCGTTTATTTCGAGATGGAGGCTCTGCATTCGTATTTGATCCCAGCGGAAAAAATTCATTCTGATCTTCTTTGTTTCTGTCGATTAAGTTTGTGACGATGTTTCGTCTCTTTTTCCTTGCGATGATACTAAAACTCTGTCAATGTTCTTTCTTCGTTTTTGATCCTGGTGGAATATCTGTTATGTTTTCATCGATTATAACATCAGAATCAAACACCAAAATCAAGAATAATCACATTTTGAAATCACGTTTAGGAAAGCTATTTTTGTTGAGCATTTTAGGGGTTGAGTTCATATTTATGTTTCTGAGTATTATCGTGTTTCAGAATCGCGTTTCAAAGATTTTCTTTGCATAGTCATGATTGCAGATAGCGCATTGCAGAAGTGCTTTTGGGATGGAAAAGCGCGTTTGCAGAAAGTTCATTTGGGTTGGAGAGGCATATTTGCAGATTTGCTTTGCGTAATAAGGTGGCAGAATTGCTTTGCAGAAGCGTGTTTGGAGAAGAATCTTCCAATAATCACATTTGCAGACTCAAAGCAGATTCCAAATGCACATTTTTTGAATAAGCAGTTTTTGATACATATGCAATTCTATGTCATGTCTTTGTATACTCTTGATTGAGATTTTGAAAAAGCTGGGTTAGGAAAAATGCATTTTGCATAAGCTAGATTTGGAAAAGCACGTTCTTCATAAGCTGTTTGGTTGAAGAAGCGCGTTTACCGAAAGCTGTTTTGATTGTATAAGTTGTTTGGTTGAAGAAGCACGTTTCAGAAATTTCAAAGGAGAAGGTGATGGTGTTGTGCAGTTCGTGTCTCAATTCAGATTCACGTCAGGACTTGGATCTTCTTTTGGACTTAAGCCTATGGATTGCATCTTGGGTTTCACTCTCATTCCCTATTAGTTTTCTGTTTCGTTTACCAAGTGTACCTCTTTTGTGTTAGTTGCAACATTATTCACTTAGGATTTTGTATTTCAAACTCAAGTAAGAATTCTCTTACCTTGAGTTTGAGGGGGGATGTTGAGATAGCTAGAGTTAGTTAAGGTAGTTAGAGTTGGTTACATGTTAGTTAGAGAGAACTATAGTTAGTTACAAGTAGTTAGGGTAATTGAGGTCTATAAAAGGACCAACCATGTACTCATTCATGTAATCTTTTTCAATACAATTCATAATGAATTCTAAGGGTTTTCCCTATGTTTCTTCCTATCAATCATACTTCTCCTATGAAGCTAATCTCAATCTCTATGATCCTATTATTTCTGATAAACACCATCATATTTCAACTAAACTTGCAGCACATTGAAATATATTATTAATAAAAAATAATAAAAACAAAGGGTGGAAATAAACCTAGCCCGAAAACATAATAATTCAACGATAACTAGGATGATTAATTAAATCTATTACAAAGAAATTCTTTTTTTGGTCAAGTAGCCTAGCGGCTAGAGAAATTCACCTTAAAGGTGAATAAGTTGGATGTCTGGGGTTCGAACTCCAGCTCCTGCATAAATATGCATTATCCCTTAACAAGAAATTCTAATTAATCTTAATGTCAAAGTATAATCTAAATAATACTCAGTTTGTTCCTTTTTAAGTGTCACATGTGAAGAAACTTTTTGTTTCTCTTTAATTGTCGTTTTCAAAGCTCAACGCAACCTTGGCTATTGACTTATCAATAATACCCTTAGCTATTTATCATGGAGAGAAAAATATATGAATGAAATTATACATGATTAAGTGTAATAGAAGTAAACTACAAATATGGTATCAAAGTAACAAGATTTATTAGGTGTCTTGCTATGTGTTAAAATTTACAAAAAAATGCTTAAAGAAATGTTAAAAACTTCAAATAAAAATAAATTTATATTTAATGTTTTTCTTTTTGAAGAAAAATTATATTTAATGTTAAAACTTAAGCAAGGAATTATACTATTATATATAATAATTTATTAAAAAAATGGAGAAAGATTATTTTTTTAACTAAAGTGGCACTAAGTCAATAAAAAAAAGGTTGTACTAATAACCATTTTACGAACGTTTTCATAGAGATTCAAACTCAATATATTGAAGTTATAACACGAAACATTTACCACTAAACTAGCACGCCAAATGTAATATATATTATAATTAAGAGTAATGCTTAATCTCGCGATAAAAAAGATCACGAAATTGTCCCAAATTAACCTGCAACCATCCATTTACATTAATTTTATTGGTGAAAGCACTATTTAATTATTAATTGAGTTATACAAGACCACGACCACTTCCATCTAATCTAATTATTAATTTTATATAGCTTAATATGATTTCAATTGGGTTGAGGCATTGACCTATACAGTGGTTTAAAAGGATATTGGAATAACGGTGTTACAGTGGATTTTTCATTTTTTGAGGGCGTGGCTTTTTTCTTTCAGACACATTTTCAGACACATAACCCGTTTTTTTAAAAATATAATGGCAGTACATATATGAAAGAAATGAAATTATGAAGTTGATGGTGTATTCGGGATAATCGCGAGCAAAATATTTCGGGAGATATAGCATTACCCCTCTTAATTTTTTACTCATATTTAAAGTTTAAGTCTCTTTCAGATAACCGTTATCTTTCACATAATTTTAACTTTTTCTTTATTAATACAGATAGACAGATAGATATAGACACTTCTAGCTCAGTTGGTGGTTACCAGGGATAATTTATGCAGGGGTCAGGGTTCGAACCCCGGATTCTCCACTTCTCCATACATAATGTGTGTGAATCTAGCCACTATACTACTTGACAAACAAAAAAAAAAGATATAGACACTTCAGATTTTCATTTTCAAACCATAACTTTATAGATAAATATTCTCCTGAAAGATACAGATGTAGATAGATTACTTGATTTGATTTGCATTATTTCAATTGCAAGAAACACAAGAAAATTACATCTTGGATGTGCTATTTTTTTTATTAAGGTTATAATTTTTTTTTATTAAGACTTGGATGTGTTGTTTGCATCCATTATTTTAACACTACTCCAAGACGAACACACATCGAAGGAATGTGTTTCCTTCAGATACTTACAGCCACCATATTTTTTTATTTTCCAAATGCATTTTTTGCAGTCATCTCGTTTATAATCGTAAATGACAAAATAATGAAGGTAAGGGCTTCCCGACCAAGTAAAACTACAAAAGAATAACGAAGTTTCCCACGGAATCAATGTTGGCTTAAATGAAAACATGTAATTTCCTCCAAACACGAGTGTGTGAAATCCAAGATTGTTATCTTTAGATTTGCAATGAAGAGTGATACTTGTGGGGGTTGAAACCGGCAGTACATCATTTATAATTGTAACGGTTACTTTACCCCAAAAATAAGCAAGTGTCTCTCTAGCTGCAAAAGCAAGTATTACAATTAGGAATATTGAGAGTTTTATGTTAATTGAGTTTTGATTTGCCATAGCTAGATCCACAATACCTGCAAGGCATATATCAATATGAATTTATAGAGCTAGCCCAACTCCTTTTCAATTTAAAAATGTTTTATACTTTTTTTGCACTTTCTTTAAGAGTAATTGTAATTTAATATTTTATTTTTGTATTAATGAACATTTAAAGATAATACTAAAAAATATTGATATTTCTTTAATATTGTGAAATGAAAAAAAATTGAGGAAGAGGGAAATTAATACCATTGTATAAAGAGAACTTCAATGTTAGCCACCGCTAACTATTTTAGTTTTGTTGAAGCAAAATCTCTTTTAAATATTTTAAGGATTACAAACATTTTTAATCAAATTTATCTTGTTATTTACTAATCAATTTTGTGAGAAATGTTACATAAGAAAGCTCTCAAGAACAATCTTGGGCCATAAGCATCTTCATGGCATTCACACAAAAAGATAAGATTGGACTTTATGTTAAATGGCTTTTCATCATTGAGATTAAGAAACATGAGAAAAAAATTAAGAATTATGCTCTTCTCCCAGCACAACACACTCACGCCCAGCTGTTTTGCCAAAAATATCCCTGTGGTAGTTAAGTCACGTTGTGTGACTTAACTAACACACCTTATAAGTTTAGCGTGACTTAAGTTACGCACCATTGGCCTGTGCGCGAGTTAACTCACGCAGGTTGGCCGGTGGTTAGAACTCAAGAACACACATTTTTTGACTTTGGTCAGCTTTTCAACATTCAATCTACACATTTTTTTGACCACATTTATGGTTTTTTATAACTTATACTACAATTCCCACCTATAAATACCCCTCCATACTTTCCTATTTCCTCACACCATATCACTCTCTCTCCCTCCTCACTCTCTCCCTCTATTTCTCTTCTTCTTTTTTGCAATAGTCTCTAGTATCTTTTTACCCCTTTAAGGTATAAAGTGGTCGGTTTTGAGGTAAATAGTGGCTAGCCGGCTTGGGGAAAAGTGATCAACCCTTCGGATAAAATTCAATTTTCTTCTTTTTACCCCTAAAAACTTTTTGCCGTGGGTAAAAAGAATCTTCTTGGGGTATAAAAAGAACCAAATTTAGATTTATCCCAAGGGTTGATGATGTCTTTTCCCCCAAGAAGGTTGGTCACTATTTACCCCATGACCGATCACTTTTTACCCCAAGAGGGTAAAAAGAAAATAAGTAGATTTAGTTTTTTTTGAATAAATGTATCAATTATTGTATGAATTCTATTAATAAAATGAGATGTTGTTATATGTATTAATTTTGTTCATATCTTTTTATTTATATTTCTTTTTATTTTCTGATTTTGTATCTAATGAATAAATCCGAATAAATATTAATTTAGTTCATTTCTTTTTATTTTAATGAATAAATTGGAATAAATATTTATTTTAAGTGAATAAATAAATTAGAATAAAGTAAATAAATAATTTAGAATAAGGTAAATAAATTAATTAGAATAAAGTAAATAAATAATTTAGAATAACGTAAATAAATTAATTAGAATAAAGTAAATAGATAATTTAGAATAACGTAAATAAATAACTTAGAAAAACGTAAATAAATAAATTAGAATAAAGTGAACAAATAAATTAGAATAAAGTAAATAAAATAATTTGAATATAGTAAATAAATTAAAAAAAATGACTTAAGTCACTGTGCGTGACTTAACTAATGCAGGGGTAGTTTAGGTATTTCAGCTGGGTAATGAGTAGAAATCCAAAATTAATTGTCTCATCAAAAGAAGAAAAAAAATCTTATGACTTGATATGTATAAGACAAAGACTATTACTTTTCTCACCCTCCTCTGTTCTCGTGCGCCCTGCAAAAAATAGAAAAATACTCATGGTCCGGATTATGTAATCCGAACCATATTGTTAGAGATTTCCGGAACACAAAATCCGAACAATTTCGATATGAGATTTTTGGTGTTTTCTTTGATGTCAAAGGTCTCTGTTGATCGTTATATAAGTCGTAGGTCATATGTACAGACAATGAAAACGTGTTTGGCATTCAAAACCGTCCAAAAAACACATTAAAACTCCACTAACCGGCCAAACCTTTGGTGAAACGCACTGTCAAAAAATAATTGAGGGTGTCCGAATTATATAATCCGTAAATGACAAAAACATTCCAGATTTTATAATCCGGACAGCTTGTTTGGGAGATCATCAGACCTATTTATGATCATAGGACGCCACATGTCACCTATTTGAACTTTCCATCGTCTTCCATATTGCGATTTCTGATTTTCATCATCATTGCACCTTTCTTCACAAGATTTCCAAGATTTTATGTCTTCCAAGGCAATTAATTATCCACTATCTCAAGGCATATTATGTTTCTTTGCTTCTTTCCAAGATAGTCTCCTCTCTCCACTATCTCAAGTGACATTCACCATTATAAAATGCCTTGTTGCCTTCTTTCTCTCCACCAAATCCTGACTTTCTTTCCTTTGCATCTTCCCTTCTCTCGCAAGGCAGCAATAAACTCCTTATGCAATGGAAATGCTTCCGCTAGAACTTCAACTCGTTATTGCCATGAAGATCGTCGCTTTCAAGAAAAGGTTTTCAAAGATTATGTAATCTGTATTATTTTTGTTTGTATATTTGTGTTTTTATTTGAATTTATTTTATGAATTTAACATCTAAATAATACAAGTAAATCAAAGTGTAAGCAAAGTGTGAAATTCTGGTAAAAATGTTTTCCGGATTATAGAATCCGGAAATTTATGGGAAATTAAGTATCCAGATTATGTAATCCGGACAAAAAAAAGGACGCGCAATTCCCCCCTTCTCTTTTTGTAACAATCTTTTTTTGGTATATATTTTGGTGAGTGTGCTTCCTGCACCTCACTAGTTTTAAAAAAAAACCTCTACCTTTTTTTAAAGTTTAATCATATTAGGAGGATCTTTTCCTCATTATTACAGCCTTGTGGTGGGATGTGATGACAATTTATGTAGAATTTTAGGTACAAACCTGGGTCATCATATTTTTTTCTTTTTTGGAGTGTGTTTATTTGAGTATGTATTAGTCACTAGACCGATAGCTAAATAATAAAAGCAGATTTGATCAAAGTTAATTACTTATTTGTTTTTTCAAAATTTAAAAATTGAATAACAAAAATACTATTTAATAATATATTAAATATTTATATGCATATAAGGTATTGAAAAAATATTTAATTAATTTTACCATTCATTAAATATAAGGTATAATTGATATTTCCTTAAAAAAAGATATGATTCATTGTTTATGATAATAGCTGATAAAAAAAATTTTATGATAAAGCTATGAGTGCTGAGTATGGTTCAAATTTTCAAATAAGGCATGTTTAAGGACACTAAAATAACATGATTTATTATAATATATTATTAGTGGTATATATCCAATACATGCTATGAGTATTTATACAATTTCGGATATACTTTGATTTTAAAAGGGAAAGGATATATTTTTTTTAAATGACTTGATATTGAATTTAAGTTATAATAAAAGTTACAAAATTATTAATGTAGAAGTTTAAGTAATACAATCTATTTTTGTATAAATGCATATGAAATGTCCACAAGGTGATATCTCGGTTGTAAGAGCTTAAGAATGAAAATTGACCATTGATAACCAGTAAATTTATAGGTTATCACTTTGTACTTATCCTCCATTATGAATGAGAAATTGAGTAAATGCATGGCCTAAAACATTTAATCAGTGAATTGAGCAGTCAAGTTCAACTAGGGTTAGCAACACTAGAGTTTTCACCCAATCTCATCTTCTCCATAGATGAGTATGAGTGCTAGTTCTTAGTGATTTAGAGTCAGAATTATTTAGGTGATGCTTCATACTCACCTCCTTCATTCGTGGATTATAATCTTTTATTAACTCTTTATTATCTATCAATTTAGTTTTTCATGTTTTCGTTTATGTTCATTTCACCTTCATCTTTGTGGTTAAGCTCATCATGAGACTAACCACTTCTTGTGGTTTAGACATAATGAAGTTATGATATTCTTTTCTTACGATTTATAAAGCGACAACTTTGCGCGTCTTTCAAACAAATTGTTTTAACTCAAAATCTTTAAAAGTAAAATTTTATCTCTTTTACTTTTGATGCTATAGTTCCCTGATGCCGAAAGGGTATGAGAACGGAAAATGTTTGTTTGATATGAGTTACGTCCCTGTGAACCGAAAGGTTATGGTAACAAGAGAGACTACTTTGCATGAGTAGTAGATCTTGGAGGAGCATGAAATTGAGATATAACTAGGATTCTTGTCGTATGCAAAAGGTTCACCATAGTGTTATTTCAGTTCGAACTGCTGATGACCTAACCATGCAATGTTGCGTGCTAAGATTATATGAATGTACTCTGAGAGGATGTCTTCATGTGCTTAACAATAAGGCTAAGTGAAACACCTCCTACTGACCACCAGGGTGTCAGGAAGCCATAGAAAGATATAACTCTGTAAATCGTAGCAAAGCTTTGTCATAATTGATTCTTTGTTTAATCCACGCTTTTATCTTTTAGAATTTCCAAGTCTTTTTAACTGTTTTCCTAAACCTTTATCTTTATTTTATTGCTGTGACAAATGATTTATTTTATTTTATTTCAAACAAGTTTTATACTTGATAGTTATAGGAACTTATAGCTCCACAAATACTGTGTGATCGATATATTTTTATACTATAATAACTTGGACATTGTATACTTTACACTTAGTATTTCCACCCTTAAATATTCATAGTGTTTTATTAGACAACAACTATTAGTGTCACTATTATTAATAATCTCTTCCAATTTATTTCTATTTATAAATAAATAAAGTAATGTAATACAAATTTATTGTACCAAAAAAAAAAATGTAATACAAATTTAAGGATGTCGATCATTATCTAGTATTTCTCATGTTAATATTTTTGTCAAGAATTCATATGTTAATTAATATTGTATAATTTTTTTTTATTAATATTGTATAATGTTGGTAAGACTAAAAACTGTAATTAACTTTGAAGTAAATTAATATCACACAATAATTTAAATTAATATTTTAAAACTTATTGTATTTTATATATGTTATATTCCAAGCATTAAAAACATTACAAGGATTGAGATTTTATTAATAAATATGAAGAAAAACCGTCACTATATAATGATATCTATTTCCCATTTAACAAATATGCACTAATAATGTTAATATATTTTACATTAGTAATCAATAACAACCATTGGATTAGCTAGAATTGTACGGCCGACCCTAGTTTTCTAGTGAGAGAAACTCCAACTTCTCTCTAAACTTTCTTTCTCCTTCGTTCATCAAGGAGGGGTGGTTTTAGGTCATTTTTTGACTTAAAATTACCCCTCTATATCTTTTTCCCCACTATTTCAATCTAAATAAGTGGTTTTCACATCTATCAAGTTTTTCGTTTTGTGTTTTTTGTGATTTCGTCGTCTAAGTGCGACGTTGTGTTGTTCGTCGTCTTGTGTGGCGTTTGATTTCGCGTCTTGTCGCGGTGTTTGTTCAGTTCCTATTGGAAGATCTACATCAGTCAATTACAAATTCAACCAATGATTTGGACCTCAACGTTGCAGATCCGGAAGCATGGGTATTTCAGTGACTTAGGTTTCATCATATTATTTGTAGGCATTTTGTCATTGTATGCTATTAAATTAGATGTTGTGAGTTTGTTCGCAGATTCACCCTTTACGTTTTTAGCGATGTTTATATTTGATGTACTCTATCGATTTGAATGAATGAATATCGTTTTGTTTTTGTCAAAAAAAAAAAAAGAACAATTGGATTAATACATTTAAGGTGCTAGCTCATCTGAAAGAGCTTTAAATCCTCTAAAGATGGTTGTAAATGATAATTAGTGTCACTTTAATTAATAAAAATAACTACTGATTGTGAATAAATGTTAACTTTAATATGTAATAGTAGCATTCAGACAAACTCTATGTTCCTGCCTGTTTGCTTTTTAACGCGTGTAAATTATAATCAATATATTATTTTTATAAAATTTTGATTTTGATTAAAATTATAGATATAGATAGATGGTTGTTACGTTCAAATTTTAACAAATTATGTTTATCTTTTACAAACAATATAACAAATTTTAAAATTAAGAAGAAAAAAATTAGAGTTGATTCAACTAAGAACCAGAACAAAAATCACATTATTAACAAGAAAAAGAGACAGGACACTTGGACTTTTCATCTCTCACAATAAAAGTCTTCTTACTTGATACATCCCTAGAAATATACATAAAGGGTTTGTTAACTTACTCACATCTAAAAACATGAAGGAGTAAGTTAGCAAGCTCACTTCCATTTGGCCTGGCGCCGACACAGCTGGGTGGAAGGGTCGCGAGCAGCGTGATAGAGGAAGAAGAGGGGATGTTGAAAGGTTACGTGCGTGAGAGGGGGGATAGGGAAGGTTACGCGTGTGAGTGTGGAAAGAGGATGAGATATCATGTAATTTTTAAACCAAATTAGGAATATTGTAGTAGTTCTCGTATGAAAGCCCTAAAGAAGCTCTGGCCTTAGTGGTTTAGGGGTGGTTAGTCATTTGGTAGCACAATAAAGAGATGAAAAAACTCTTCACCATTTGCAACCGCGGTTAGCAGCATGAGAAGATAAGTTCACCGTCTGAGATAAGGCTTGCATTGATGTGTAAGTCATAGAAGTAAAAGAAACACAAACAAAACATGATAATACAAGATAAAATCGTATTTGCTAGATAGTCCATGTTAATTAATAATACTTTATATTCAATGTATCTGCAAATTTAAAAGGGTGCAAATCTTATAAATGTTACATAAAAATCCAAAGAAAATTACAATAACATCGTTTTCCGAAAATTTTCTTTTAATACCCCTTTCAAAATTTTAAGGGTGTCCTAATTATAATAACAACACTTGATGTAACAGAAATGTGATTTTATCTCATAGATCCATCAGTTGTGGTAAAAGTGTTTACTTCCTTCATGGTAAATCTTAATTGTCCTTTTAGCATCCAAAAAAATAATTGATTAAATTGTCTTTTTTTTTATTTCATTTAAGTTGCATATGTATCTTTTACACCGACACTTTTCTATTTTCACTCATGAATGTACACAGCACAATTGTTGGATTGGATTAGGGAAAAAAATGAAACTGAAGAAACAAATAAGGAGCACATCAAAGCCACATCTCCTTGCTTAGAATACAAAGACATGTCAGCATTGTCTATATTTTGTGTGCCCATCAATAATGCCTATGATCAGAAAAGTAACACAACTCAATTGTAACAATTTATTATTATTATTATTATTATTATTATTATTATTATTATTATTATTATTATTATTATTATTATTATTATTATTATTATTATTATTATTATTATTATTATTATTATTATTATTTTGGATAGATGAGTGTTATTATTTATATAAAAACTCAGATATTTTAGTTATCATTTAAATTGAATTCTCACATTCATGGTGTATTTGGTTTTACATTCAGAGGGGTGTAGCTAACGGGTGTAGCTAGAATTTATGCTTACTTGTAGTTAGAAATTGTAATTTTTTATTCCTAACAATATTTCACATTCAAATTTTTTGTTAAACTTATTTTCGCACTCAAATTTCTCTTGCAATTTAATTTTACGGCCAAATTTTGGATGATTAAAGGTTTTTTTTCTTTTGAAAACCAGAAAGTTAACACTAACAAAAAGGAATCAATATTCATTCAAAATTAATTTTTGTTGCCTCATAACCAAAACATAAACTCAATAATATTGGAATAATAAAAGCATATTAGGTTACAACTGAAAAAGAATGTAAACATAGATTCTTGCATTTTTTTCCTGAACAACCTTACTCTCTTATAACTCTGCCACCTCGACAATGATTGTTTTTTTATAGAAGTTTATGTGGATTTTATCTAAAAAAATGTTCGGTTGTTCACTTCATATGAGGCAAATTTATGATTAGGTATATGCATAATGCATATTTGAATTAGTTGGCACACTGGCCACCATCTTACCCCTACACCAATAAATAAATTACCTAGAAATATAAAAGAGATAAATCTCACTCTTTTTGTTTACCACCATTCATTTTGCTTTTACTTTGAGGATGTGGGGGAGGTTAAATAAATGGTGTTTCTTTATGGGAATGCCGAAGGTAAATACTAACCTATGGTTGGGTGCCATGGCCGATATTAATATATTAGGGTTAGGGATTTACTTTTCCCACCCTACTGCCTTCGCGCGCCCTACAAAATTTCCAAAAATACTTCTGGTCCGGATTATATAATCCGGAACAGATTGTTAGTGCTATCCGGAAAACGAATTCCGGACCAGATGTTATGTGCTTTTTTGTGTCTTTCTTTGATGTAAAGGGTCTCTTGTTAACCGTTATATGAACCCCACACGAGCTGCAATGCAATTGCAGGGTTCATATGAACGGTCAACAATGACCATGACACACCACCAACACCCCTAAAAAACTAATTTTTTTTTTTGAAGAAAATGGAAGAAAAGAGGTGAAGTGAAGAATGAAGGTATTTGTTGAAGATGGAAGCCTATTTATAGCATAAAACAAGTCCTAGGTCATTACTACAGTCAATGAAAACGTGTTAGTGGTTGTAACCGTCCAAACCTACATTAATGGCTCCACACAAAAGAATCCAATGCTGAAGCTTTCCGAATTATACATTCCGGAACTTCCTTAACCCTACAAGAAGTGCCAACTTTTCTCTCGTTCATCAGTATCGTATTAATCTGGAATATATATTCCGGAAAAAACAGGTGCATTTCGGATTGTATTTTTCGGACTCCATCAGTGTCATGGCCGGTGGTTTGCACCACATGTTTTGTCGGTGGTCAAGTCAAAAAAAACGTGTTTTACCACATTTTTTGACTGCATTTACAACCTCCCAACCGTTTTTTGACCCACCCTCCCTATAAATAACCTTCTAAACCCCACCATTTCTCACACCATCCTCTCCCACCCTCTCTTCCTCCTTTTCTTTCTTCTACAACCATGGTTTTCCATCGTTGGCCTTTCATAGATAAGGGCCTCGTTGAAAACTTTCAGGGTTTGTATGAACGGTCAATGAGGATGGAACCGCACTGCAAAGAAGTGCGGTTCATCTGCGGGTCATGTGGGTCAGTGTGGTTCTTAGTTTGGCATGTATGGACGTAAGTTTGAGCACCCCCTACCTCCCTCAGGGGCATTGTTTTCTTCTTCCCTCTTCCCTCCTCCCCTGGTTGCCCTCCAACAGGGAAGCTACTGGTATGTCCTATCACATACCAGTGGTTAGGTTCTTAGGAGATTAGAATTAGGCTCTTAAGAGATTAGAAATAGATTTAGGTTCTTGTGTAATAAGCTTAAAAAGCTTCAACATTATTGTAATGTATTATTCATATATTAATAAAATGAGTTGTTTTTATCTTTTTGTCTTTTTATTTCTGGTTTATATGTTTATTTGCATTTATTTTACGAATTTCAAAGCTTAAAATTCTGGTAAAAGA
>Ga0228711_1006613_pt1 | contig 17136 bp, 4 predicted proteins | sample MedpolnodulmetaG_2_FD_177996 | JGI IMG/M metagenome (GOLD analysis project Ga0228711, IMG submission 177996) | Root nodule microbial communities from Medicago polymorpha collected in Santa Monica, California, United States - brown nodules | ecosystem: Host-associated > Plants > Roots > Nodule...
CACACTAACTCAGTGGAATATATATAATATAGCAATATCAAAGCAAAGGAGAGAATTTCAAAGTAATTTTGATTAAAATAAGGTTGGCTCGTTTTGTTGGACAAGATTTAATATAATTGATTTGGTACTCATAACAGATTGTTTGGTGTTAAACTATTGAAACTACCTTGTTGATGGTGATAGCTAGCCAGATCAAGGTGACTTTGAAAGTAACACTTTTTAAATAGTAAATAATTTAGTGTTGAACACACTTTGTTTTTAGTAATTTTGTACCAGGTGTCACATATTAGTATTACTCTATTCATAATCCATTTCACATTGAATTTCACTTTAGCAAATAAAATTTATTTCAAAATAAATGTCATTTTTACAAGATTAATTATTTATTTTTTAGTTGTACCCCTTATTAAATGCCAAGTATATACTATACCTAAAATATTATGTTTCACTTTGTAATTGGGAAAACAATATTTTTTTTCGAATTCGTCATTTATGTTATATTTTGTTTGTATTCTTAGCCTCTAAGTTATACTCTCGTTGCATTGTAGCCATTTAAGTTACATTTTGTGATATTATGAACCACAAGTTTTGTGAAATGGACAACATTCAGATGTTTAGTCATCACGTCTAACAATAGAACCATTGTTTCTACGAGGACATTGTTTCAAAAATTAGATACTTTGGTTATAAGATTTTTCTTAATAGAGAATTTAGATTTAAAGAAGTGAAGGGAGTAAAAACATATGAGAGTTTGAAATCGAGTTGATTATAGTTGTATAAATATCATTTTTTGTTTCTTTATTGCATTTCTTAACTTGTATAAATTACACTCATTTAAAAAGTATACTTCCCCTGGTCTCATATAGATACAATTTTTTTAAAAATCATTAAAAAAATGATATGCCTAATTTATATTACAAAATATAATACATTAATTATTCAGCGAATCTAAGAAAGAATCTTTACATAAACACGAGAGTGGGGGGTGGGGGTCGTAAGCTGTTTAAGGTTGTTTTTTTATCAATTTTTTTTTTGAGGGATTTATATCAATATTTTTGTTTAGTGTTTTGAGTAGATGCATGATGAGACTACTGATGGAAGGAATGTGTCTTGAAATACAAAACATTGGTGATGTTACTACGCAACCACAACATGCGTTGTTTCTACGTAATAATGGTCAATGACACGTATTCATGTGTTACTTTTTTTAGGGCTTACTAAATGGGATTTGTGGACGAATGAAAATAAGATAATAATAATCATGTAATTTTTTTTAACAAGAAGATTATCATGTAATTAAGCCTTGCAAATATTAATCTTTCAAATTTAAAAAATAATCATTTTGTTTTTTTTTGAGTTGGTGGTTGGAATCAGGGCCGTTCCGATAAAATTGAAGGTCATGTTCAAATATTAAAAATGGCCCCTAATAGAAAAACAAGATGTTTTTTAAGCAATAGTAATCATATATTTAAGTTGTAAATAACATAAAAAATGTAAGTTCGTATGGGAGGAACTAACTAACTTGTGTTTAACTTCACTAACCACTAATTATTTTAATATTAAAAATTAGGTTCATAATAAATTGAAACGCCAAAACTTAAAAAGAATCATAGATTGTTTAGTGCAAAATGGACCTTAAGCATATTGGTTGTTGCTTAAAAAAGTGTCTTTCCTATCTAAATAGTAACAAACTAGAACTAATATCGGGAAAAAATAGTAGCAAATTAACGATAGCATGCATGATTAAAGTTAAAACGATAGAAAAAAATACTAATTATTTAACGGATTTAATTTGTGTTGTTAATTGAAACAAATGACAAAAAATTCAAGTTATATAGTAGTTTTCTACATTCATAGATAACTCTGAAAACATATTAAATTGTAAATTTGATAAAAAAAATAAAATTGTAATGACTTAATAGTTGTGTATGTAATTGAGACTTGTATATTTGGTTTGAATTCACACAAATGTTCGGGATTGAACATCAAAACCACCAAAGTGCATTCTATTTTACCACCAAACCATTACATGGTGTCTATTGATTTGTTATATTTTATTGTATATACTTAACATCTTTGGATGCTATATTAAAAAAAATTGAGGCTCCTATAATTGTGAGGCCTGGCGCCGTAGCTCGCCTTGCACTTGCTAAGGGCCGGGCCTGGTTGGAATAAGGGATGTCAATATTTAAAAAGTGGAAACCTCTTTTATTGAAATTTAAATTGATATTAAATAAACTAAAAGTGAAAACCTTTTATTGAAAAACAACGATTATTTGCTAAAAAGATATATATTTAATACTAAATACATAAGTTTCAATATAAAATAACTTTTTTAAAATTCTTAACATATGTCAATTTATACATTATCAAGCTAATTGTAACACATAGGAAAAAGATCATGACAATTAACCCCTTTATTAAATGAGTTTGCTTTTGAGAGGGATATCTTCTTTGATATTTTACCGAAGAAGTGTTTGTTGTCTAGGAGGAGTAAGCATCCCCTTCATTTTTCAAAATAAATGGATGATATTTTTTAAAGAGATATATAACATAAAAACTAATAAGTCCTATCATTATTAATTATTATTATATAACTCTTTTTCTTTATCTCTTTAAATAGAAGAAATAAAGATGATCCAAAATAAAAATGATACTAGCTCGTCTAAGAGGGTTCTTAAGACTTAATAAGTTTTTCCATACATGATTATTAAGATTAAAGTTTGACTAACTGGAGTTGATAGTGTTGTTCCAAACTTCCAATGCATTATATATTGTATCTAATAATTTAGAAATGTGTTTATGTATACGTATACACACTTTTTTCTCAAATGAAAGCTTACATTTAGAGATATAAGCTTTATTTAAAATTTTAAAAAACTATATACTCTATTATTTATTTATAATAACTAAGTCATTAATACTTTTTGGCATCACTCTAAACACTTTACATTTCCACTTGTGTGATCTACTAGACTAGAACACATAAATTTCTTTGAATTGAGTTTGTTGGGATAGTTTCATTGTCTTTGATAACATTTTTATTTCACGCATGTCCACATATAATATTTATCTACAAATATCATATCATATCATAAAACAAAAATGAGTTGTGTGAATGCTAGTCTGTTAACGTTGTGTAAACACTCTTAAATCTTGATTCTTTCCTTAATCATGATGAGTCATCATCATTCAACTCATCTAAATTGTGTCTTATCATAAAAGTAAAAATAAGTCATAAAGTGTTGTTACTCCAATTTTATCTGTGTAATTCAAAAAGTTGAAATAATAAGCCATCACACATTTTATCATCTCATGCTTAGTGTTTTTATGAAAATGAATTTTAAAAATATTAATTTGATCTTCATTTTGATTGTTCTTTTATCTCATTGATTTATCTTTAATTACAACAAAATTAAAAAATAATTATCTCAAATAATTAAAATCCAAAAAATACAAAAGTACAAAATAGGAAAACAAAATAAAGTCTTTTATTTTGTAGGGGTCCCAAACAAGGTCATGTAGTCTGCTCTCACAAAATAGTTCGATCATGTCATTTTTGCAATTGAATTTTAGCTTCTTCTACATGATCCTAACAAACAATACATGGGTATCCAATGCAAAGAGTATTAAATATAGGAGAGATTGAGAACAATTCTTCCACATCCCCTCTAAAAAAAACATTACGATTAACCACACCATCCTCTTCCACCTATAACCATCTTTAAATCCACCCATTTCACCCAAAAAGAAAAAATAAAGTTCACTTAGTTAAACGGTCATTTTTAGAGCAGTTAAAAAACATTTTGTCTCAAGAGTCTCACTAATTTCTTGAATTGTAAACTTGATGGGTCCACTAGACTAATTAAGTGTTAGGCCAAATTAATTAATAGCTACTAAGTTCAAAGGAAATTATAGCATGATATAGAAATAGGTCTCTCTTGAGGAGCCTATAAGATGGGAGAGGTTGTCAACTACAAACCAATCAAGTAAATAAGAATCAAAATATTTTATCAAGCAATAAATAATTTATTCTCAAATACTTCTCTCTTTTCAATTCCTCCTAAAAACTCACCATAACTTTTCTACCATGTACAAATTTATACATGTTAAGAATTTCAAAATAGTAAGTTTGTATTGAAATTTGTGCATTTTATATTAAATGTATAACTTTTAATAAATGATTATTGTTTTTCAATAAAAGCTGCTATTTTTAATTTCTTTAACATATGCAATATTGTATATATATATATTAGGCAACCCCATTTAAAAAATCTAATGATTCAATGTTATTGTTTTCATATAACTAATAGATTGTGCATTTTTTTGGCTTTTAATTGGATCAGATTGTTTTCATATAACTAATTTTTTGAATAAAAAGAAGTAGAGCAATTAAATGTGAGCCATACATATTTTATTTTGGTGGTGGCTGGGGTTTGAACCCCGGACCTTGCATATATTATAAATTGTTCATATCAACTGTGTTAAGCTCTCGAGGACATATAACTAATAAATTGTGCATTTTTTTGTCTTTGAATTAGATGAGATTAAGTGGAATTTTTAATCTAATAAAATATAAAACCCAAAATAGTATAAATTTTTAAATATTTCATTTCAACCACACACAAAATCACGGATTTTGTAAATAATGACATCAAGACTAATATGTCTTTTTATAGGGAATAAAAGTTGCATTTTTTTTTTCAAAGATGAAAGTGTGTTGTATGTTTTTTCATAAAAGAAAAAATTGGACTCCATTATATAAAATATATTTCCTTCGTTTGTGAAAGAAAAAATTCATAAAGTGTTTTTTCGTCCCAAATTATATATTGATTTACAATATCAACGAGACATTAATGTTATTTTTCATATTATATTCTTACTTATTTATTATTCTATCTTCTTTCAATTCTTCAATTCATTTTCTCATTCCTTTAAGGACAATTTTCTAAAACAACTTATAATATATTTTTCTCATACAAAATTAATTGCATTTTTTTTGTCAAGTAGCCTAATGGCTATAGCTCACACAATTTAACTGTGGAGAAGTGGAGTGTCCGGGGTTCGAACCCCAACCCCTGCATATGAAATGCAATATCCCTACCAACTGAGCTAAACTCACAGGGATAATTAATTGCATTTTTTAATACATACGAAATGGCCAAATCTGACCTAGGGAGTAATATTTTATGTTGGACTAATACAAATATATAATATATATATATATATATATATATATATATATATATATATATATAATATATTCACCTTTGTTTAATTAATTTTTAAATTTTAAACTAATTATTCATCATACCAAACATTCTTAAAGCTTTGTTTTCATTACAGACTACCAAATTTAGTCACACAAGTATATGATTTGCAACAACTCCTAGATGACATCATGAACAATGCTTATATATGGTGAAAGGAAAGAGGTTTAGTTCAAATAGCCTTCTTGAACAATATAAAAAACACGAGTTACAACATCCAACAAAGAAAGTTTACTCTTCAAATATTTGAAGTTCTAGCAACTAAGTAAAAATGTATACACATAGATACATTTTAAATTAGCTAATACCTTTGTAATAGTGGGTTCAGCTTGTAAATGGTTAGATTGACATGATGAGGTTGAGACCATACGTTAAGTGCTCCTGGTCTAGTCTCCTTAGATTGATAATTGCGCAAAATAATAAAATAAAAAGTTACGATAAATAAGATGTTAATTATCATGTTACATGTCATGAACTTTGTAATGTTAGCATGTGATTTTCTTCAAAAGAATGTTAGTATGTGAAATAAAAATGAATTTAAAAACTTAAAATTTAATTAAAAAACGATGTAAATTACTTCCTAAAGCTTTGGCTTTGTTAGTTTATTACCCTATATTGCATTTAAACGATCTTTTAGGCTTTGTTTGAATGATCGATGAAAGTACAAAGGAAAGAAAGTAATAAGAAAGATTGTTGAAGTAATGAAAGTGAATAGAAAGAGGATAGAATGTGAGATGATTGTTTGGTTGTTTGGTATAAGTGAAAGTGAGAAGAAAGTGAAAGGAAAGAAAGACACAAATTTGATTTAATGACACAAGTACCCCTCACATAATTTATAACATTTTATTACAATTATATAAATATATAAATATAAATGGAAAAAAGAATTTTGTCCTTGTAAATAAAGAAAGTGGTGGTATAAACATTACATAAAAATGGAGAGGTAGTCACATATCTAAGTCCATGTAATCAAGCAATTTCATGAAGAACACGGTATGTAAACGCGGTGCAAAATGCTCTAAAACAAGGGCTAGTTGGTCTTTTTGCTAAATTCAATGTTCTCTCTCAACTTTCTTCTCGATCTGGTGCTGAAAGCTTTTAAATGATAGGGTCCACAAAAAGCTTTTAGAGAGGAAATTCTTTCCTCTCTAACATGCAAACCAAACCATGAAATCACACTTTTCCATAAACTTTCTTTCCACCCTCCCTACTATCAATCCTTCCACAGTTGAAACAAACAATACCTTTTAGAGAATGAATGGCTTTTTCCTGTGAACACCTGTAAATATATCCTCCAACGATTTGATATTTCGAAGATTTTTGTAGCTGCCTTGAAATTTCGTTCCTCGGCAATACGAAGTCCATCTTTGGAGCAAGGGTGGACACATATTGTTTTTGTAATTGATGATCATTTTTTTTATAAGATTATGCGGAGGTCTCAAAATGTTGAGATGATAGGCTAAAAATTCAAAGCATATAAACAGTTAAATTCAACAAAAAAAAAAAAAAATATTTCTATTATTTAAACGTTTGATCTAATATTAAGTGTATAGGTTAATATTTATTGTTTGTTTTAGTATTTTTAATCTAATATGTTAGTCTTCAAAATTTAAGAATTAATTGTAGAATAAAACTACATAATTCAATAAAATTATCTAATGTCTGCTGTTACTAAAGTTCTAATAAAAGACAAATTGTCTCACGAAAATCAATTACATCAGACACATTTAGGACAAAAGAATAAATGCCAATTTAGCAAATCAATAATATAAAATCAATTCTTTAATAACAAGAACTTAATATATGCTTATTATTATTATTATTATTATTATTTATTTTCTTATGATTTTGGAACTCTGAATGGATTCTAACCAGAGCCACCTCACACACATGATTTGGTCAACATATCATGAAAATTTGTTTTATATAGTTATCGTGGCAACCTTGGTTGTTTTTTTTACTAACTGATTTTGGTTAATTATATGGTTTGGTTTCTTCCATTTATTTTATGTTTTGGTCAACTACAGATGGATAAGATACTATAGTAGCCATCCCCGTATTCGTAGATTGAAAAAGATGGTCATACTTAAATTCACACGTGTGGGTATATATTATGTGAGTGCTCGTATCCCGTTCATGCACACTCATTTTTGTGAATAGTGGCAGAGTTAGACTAAAAAATTTGGGATGGCTGCCATCAAAATATAACGTTTTCATCTCTTTCAACATCATTTATTTCTTTGTGAAAAACAAATCGATTTTTTTACTCTTCATCTTAACATTTATGTTGCAAAGAATCAGATTTTATCAAAGTGATACTCATAAATATAGTACTATACAATGGCGGGTCGATAAATAATAGACAGAACTGCACTAGAGAGAGATAAATAGATAAGATATTAAAAATAATAATCGGTATTTTGATATTTTTTAATAGTTTGTAATCTAGACAAAAGTTATCACATGGTTTAGTAAGGGACAAAAATTTATGTTTTTGTCCAATCCCTTAGTACTTGTAAATTATACATAATAAAACAAATTGTACAGTCTAATCCCCTCTTTTTTAACAAATTAAACAGAGTCACTATCATTCAGAAACTAGTTGAATATATAAATCAAATACTACCGAGAAACCAAACAAACATTGTATCATATAGAGAGTGAAATCAATCAACAAGGACCAATTGTAGCATATTTGAGGACAATGTAAAATCAGACAAATATATGCGTCTCGACACCGGTGATAAATTGAGAAAATGAAATTGATTGAATATGTATAAATGTGGTGTCGGTGCTTAACAATGATACATATCAAACATCAGACACATATTCAATCTAAAACATCAGTGCTAGATATATTCTAATTATTTCAATCCTATCAAAACTCTATAACAAACATAATTAGAATGGTACAAACATTTTTACAACTATACCTAACTACATTTACAATAATGATTAACATCTTTGTAGTGTTTTTACTAATAAATCCCTGATTTCTTTCTATGCACCTATGATGTTAAACCTTAACCTGATTTTTGATCTCCATCTGTTGTGGCTTGAACTTGAGCTGCATATTGTAAGTTCCATAGAACATCTTCAAAAGAAGGACAACATGAAGAGTCTTGAGCTATATATTTGGTTGTTATAGATATTGCAATTGATAATGATTCTTGAGAGCAAGTTGTCAACACTATTGGATCCACAATCTTTCTTCTTCCATCTTGACTTCCAAATGATGTCTATGGTTCACAACATGTTTTCAAGTCATTAATTAACAAAAAATTTAAATTTAAACATAACAACATATCTATAGCAGGGTTCTAAAATGAAATCTCAGAGACAAGAACTGTTATTCTATAAGAACTATAGGTTTTTTTTTTTAGTCAAGTAGCCTAGTGGCTAGAATTTACTTTTCTCAAGGTGAATAAGTGGGGTGTCCGGGGTTCGAACTCCGGCCCCTACATATAATAATGTATGTCCTGCCAACTAAGCTATGCTCACGGGGACAGAACTATAGGTTCTTATAATTAAAATTGTTATTTTAAATTAAATAAAATATAAATATAGATAAAAAAATATTAAAAATGTAGTGTAATTTGAGGACCTGTTTTGAAAATAAAATAAAGTAGAAATATAAATAATTCTTTTTAAAAAAATGTAGTGTAATTAGAGGACTCATTTTGAGTTCTTAATTAGACTTGTGTAAAACATTGGTAGAGTTATTCAATATCAAGTCACATCTCATTAGTCACAGCAGCTATTTGAAAAGATGTTTTAGGAAGTTATATAACAAGAACAATCAAAATCAACACTCAATCCGTCCTTTTTTATAAGAGTAGTTTACAAAAATCACATATATTAAAAAATATTTTTAGAGTAATAAATAGCCTCATTTCACGCTTTCCAAATCTTCTAAATTGTTGCATGCCAAATAAGAGACATACCTTTTCGATGTTTTTTAGCCAAAGAGGAGGATGAGAAAAAAAATCTAGCAGATAAACCACATTACCGGGTAAGAGCGCCCCCATTCCAATTAACTTAAAAATAAAATACCAAACCTTTTCAACAAAACTACATCTACAAACAAATGATCCTCCACTTCACGAATCCCTGGACACCATACACAATCCGAACACGCTCCGTCCAACGACATACCTCTAGCAGATAAACCACATTATCGGGTAAGAGCGCCCCCATTCCAATCAACTTGAAAATAAAATACCAAACTTTTTCAACAAAACTACATCTACAAACAAATGATCCTCCACTTCACGAATCCCCGGACACCACACACAATCCGAACACGCTCTGTCCAACGACATACCTCTTCTAGATAAATTCCCCTGAGTAGGAAGCCTACCAAGAATTAGTTGCCAAAAAAAAGGTTGAACCTTTTGAGGAGCCAAGTCCAAATTCCCCTTAGCCCCTTTCTAGTCGCCGCGCTCAATTCCACAGGAGGAAGAAGTTTGCCATTCTAGACAACATAAAGAGATTTTACCGAAAATACATTTGAGGATTCAAGGACCCCAAATCCATTTGTCATCCTCCTTTTTGATCCCACTATATTGCAAGAGTCTTAATAATTGAACCTTCCTTTCCTAATTTGTCATTCAGGTATTCCACAATATAATTGAGTTTCTTGTTGGATTGGCCCTGGTTTAGTGGCTAAGGAATTGAGCCACTCACAAGGTCATGGGTTCAACTTTCGCCGTAAATAAGGACATCTTTGATGGATAATTTATAAGTATATTTGTTAGTGTTTGTTGAGTCTTAAACTTTTGTCTTGACCTTAGTAAGTCTCCGGAACTCAATTAACCTATCATGTTTAGACGTTATATTTAGAACTATATTTGCTTAGTTTTTTTTATTTTATTTTATTTTAAGTTGTTGCTATAGCTTCCATAATACTTCGATATGCATTGTGAGCATATAGATTATCTAGTCATTAAAATGAACTTCATTAACGTCGCTGAAATTTATATTTTGTACTATTGTAGTATATTTTTTGATAGGCTTATGAGAAATGAGAATAAATTAAAGGAGTGGTTTGAGAAAGTATCAATTTAGTTTAGGAGGTGACTCAAACCACATTTGGGTTGCATTTTTTAAAAGTGAGATTTATGTTCTCAAGCTATTAAACGAGTTTGCCTTTGAGAGGGATATCTTCTTTGATACTTTAAAATAAATGGATGATATTTTTTAACGAGATGAATAAAATAAAAAATAGGGCGTCCTACTATCATTAGTTATTGTTGTTGTTGATTTTTAAAAAATTTATTTATGTCTTTATCTCTATAAATAGAAGAAATGAAAATGATCTAAAATAAATATGATCCAAACTCGTCTAGAAGCATTATTGAGATTAAAGTTTTTCCCTGAAAAAAAATATTAAGATTAAAGTTTGACTACTTGGGGTTGTATTGTTGCTCGAAACCTTCAATGCATTATAGTGTAGCACACAGGGGCAGAGACACCCCCCAGCTAGCCTGGACACTAGTCCGGACTCAGCTTCTACTTTCATGTTTATGCTACATTAGTCTTGTGAATGAATTTCATGAAGCACTTGACATTGCAAGCATTTGGTTATGGTTTTAGCCTTTTAATCTGCAGACACATCTAATAGCATAAAATTCTTACATCATATACCAGCAGAAATATGTACACTACCATGTGTGTTTATCTGTCTTATACTTTTATTATGTTTATATGTGTGTGTAATGTTGGTTTTTAGATTTAGTGTAATTTAACTTGTTTTTTGACAGAAGTTAATTAAGTAATTAACTTATTGTATATCTTTTAGTATGACACTGTCGAAAGATAAAAATGATCATATGATTATTACTAATTACTCCCTCCGTCCCACAATAGATGATCTAGTTGACAATGTAAAATATTGAATTAACATATTTTGACCGTATTTTTCTACTAATATACAAAGATAAACATTATCATGTAAGATGTTGGATTAGTCTCGATGAGTATTTTTAAAATATTAAATTTTTATAATTTTTTTTAATAGAGAATTAAAGATATTAAAGATTAAAAATATGCATTGATATATGTGTCAGAGTCAACTGTGTCAAGTAATATGAGATGGAGGGAGCAGTACAATAACAAATTAGTGGAAGCAAGCTAGCTAAATAGCAATTAGTAGTATTTTACTAATAAAACAGTACCATATATGATATATAAGAAGGTATTGATTATTCTTTGCAAATTGACTTGGTAAAATTATTTCTACTCCACTTTGGAAGCTTTTGATCATTACATATTTTTTCATTGAAAACAATCCTTTTGAGAATATATAACAGCTAATTAACTGGAGTAACATGACATTTCTAGTTTTCTGGCCACATATAGAGTTGTTTTGTGTTGGTATTGGCTTCATGGTCACGCAATTTAGTGGAGGCCCTTAGTCAATATTGCACTCTGAAATATTAATCACTTGTTTTTATGGACTTTGGTTAGAATGCTAGGCAAGGACATTTACCTTCTAATTTTACCTCTTACTTTTATATAGCAAAAAAGGTATTTACCTTCTAATTTTATTTAGCAGGTTATTGTAGGTTATATTTCATCTCTCTTATTTTAAATTGTACTATTGTTGAAAAAATGAAAAACATCTTTTATTTCGATTTATGACTATTTATATATATTATGTCACATATGAATTTTGCGATAAATTTTTTGTCTAGGCTCTATAAAATTCCTGACTCCGCCACTGGTATCACATGAATTCTTTTTTTTTCTTTTCAAATGAAGCTTATATTTAGAGATATAATGTAGTAACTAAATATAAGCTTAATTAAAAAAAACTATTTACTCTATTATTTATTTATAATAACTAAGTACTTAATACTTGCTGGCATCATTTTAAACACCTTACCTTTCCACTTGTGTGATCTACATAGATTTGTTTGAATTGAGGTTGTTGGGATAGTTTCATTGTCTGTGAGAACATGTTTATTTCACGCATGTACGCAAATAATATTTGTTTACAATGTTGTTGGGAAATTATTTTAATGGCTTAGTAGTATAGACAAACTTATATCTACCAAAAAAAGTATATTTGTATATGACAGACCAAAAGATTCATGAACCAAACATTTCTACAAATATCATAAAACAAAAATAAGTTGTGTGAATGCTAGTGTGTTAACATTGTGTAAGCACCCTTGAATCTTGATTCTTTTCCTAATCATGACGAGTCATCATCATTCAACTCATCTAAATTTTGTCTTATCATAAAAGTAAAAACAAATGATAAAGTGTCGAGACTCTAATTTTATCTGACTAATTCAAAAAGTTGAAATAATAAGCCATCACACATTTTATTATCTCATTCTTAGTGTTTTTAAGAAAAATGAATTTTAAAAATATTAAATTGATCTTCATTTTGATTGTTCATTTATCTCATTGGTTTATCTTTAATTACGAAAAAATTAAAAAATAATTATCACAAATAATTAAAATCCAAAAAATACAAAAGTACAAAATAGTAAAGCAAAATATTGTCTTCTATTTTTAGGGGTCCCAGTCAAGGTCATGTAGAGTTAGCTCTCACAAAATAGTTCGATCGTGTCATCTTTGCAGTTGGATTTTAGCTTCTTTTACATGATCCTAACAAATAATACATGGGTATCCAATGCAAAGATCAATAAATATAGGAGAGGGAGAGAATTGTTCTTCTACACCCCCTCTAAAAAAAATATAACCATTAACGGCACTATCCTCTTCCACCTATAACCATCTTCTTCAAATGCACCCATTTCACCTAAAAAGAAACATTTTGTCGTAAGAGTCTCACTTATTTCTTGTTGTTCAAATACCACTCATCTTCCTTCAAAAAAATATTAAACAACCAAGCAAAAATGTATACACACATATACATTTTAACTACCTACTAAATTTGTTATGGTTGTACTTAATAAGTGGCCATCTTGACACATGATGAGATGAGACAAGAATTAAAATGTTCATAGTCTTATCTCATTAAATTGTTATATGCAAAATAAGGAATATACTAAGTTTCGAAAACAAAAGAGAAAATACTTGTTATGACCTCCAAAATGAGCTTTATTAGTTCATCAGTTTTATTATATTTAAAACCTCATTTAGGACATTGATAGTTTGTTTCATGTGATTTAATAAAAAAAAAAGTGTTTATTAGTTTGGTACTAAATATTGTTTGTTTCATGTAATAAACCATACTTTATGGTTTTGGGTTTTGTTGGTTGGTTTCTAAGGCATTTTATTACGTGTTTAATATTTTTTGGTAAAAAATCATGTGTTTATTATTTTGGAACCGTGAACAATGGATTTTAACTAAAAACACCCACACACTTGATTTGGTCAACATATTATAAAAAATTATCTTTATTTTTGTCATGGTAAATTTGATTTTGGTTTATTGCATGTCTTAGTTTCTTCCATTTATTTTAAGTTTTAGTCAACTATCAATGGATAAGGTACTATATACTACTCGTCCCCGTAACTATAGTTTGAAAAAAATGGTCCTGTTCAAAGTCATACTCGCGTGGGTGTATATTATGCAAGTGCTCGTACATGCACCTATACACACTCTTTGTGTGTAATTACTCGTGCTTGTATCCAAAGGTGGTTCTGCGGGTGGGTGGGAGGGGCAGAAACTCATGACACTGTTTTTTAGGGCCACCTAAATTGTCTAATCATATAATATATATTAAAAAATGTACATAATTGTCTATTTCAGGAGTTTCATATTATCTCCTTAGAAGAAAGCAAAAAAAAAGAGTTTAATATTATCTCCTTATTAGCAAGTAAAATTAACATAATTGAAAATTGAAAAAAAATTCATTATGCAAACGGAACTTAAACTAAGGTGTAGAATAAACATTTTTTTAAAGACTTTGAATTCAAAGTTAGATGACCTTGTTCGATACCGTAAGGGTTTCCACAATTGACAATGTAATAAATGAATAATTGATAATTATTGAATCAAAAATAAAATTGATAGATGAGAATTCAATTAGAGTTGGTGTTGTTAGTAAGGGAAGGGGAAAGATAGAAGAAGACTAAGTCCAAAGACTTCACTCGTTGCTCTACTAGAGAGTAGCAAAGAGAGAGTAGAGACTTCATAAATTTTCTTCATACCCGTTATTGATCAACATTTTCCTATTGACGCGCGATTCAAGCTTCCTTGATTTTAGATCACTAGCCACATGTCAATTTGCCTCAACCAATTATGTTATGACTTATGACAAGTGTATTTCCTCATGATATTTTGGATCATAACGAATACCTTGTCAAGCACAAAAATCACAATGTTTAAGCCTTGAGTTTTTCCCTAATAAAAAAAAAAAAGCTTTGATCCTGGTGCAAAACTTTGGACAACAAAGTAGTGGAATTATTATTGGTACATTTGAAGCTGTTAAATATGTATCTAAGAAAGTTATTAATTTAAAAAAATGGAAGTGATCAAATGTTATATATGTACTAATGTAGTGTCAATGTTCAACACTGACGCGTGTAAGAAATCGAACACACCTTCAATCTAAGTTCAACACTGACACGTGTCAGAAATCGAACACATCTTCAATTTAAGAAAAGTTGTTGGAGTACTAATAAATAACCTCATGTTGCGCTTTCCAAACCTTCCAAATTGATGCATGTCAAATAAGAGGTAATGCTTTTCGATGCTTTTTAGCCAAAGAGGAGGATGAGAAAAAATCTAGGAGATAAACCACATTACCAGTAAGAGCACCCCCGTTCCAATCAACTTAAAAATAAAATATCAAACTTTTTCAACAAAACTACATCTACAAACAAATGATCCTCCACTTCACGAATCTCCGGACACCACACATAATCCTAACACGCTTCGACCTACGACATACCTCTCTTCTAGATAAACTCCCTTGAATCATATTTAAAAATGTTATAGCTTCCATAGTATTTTAATTTTTTTTTCTAAAAAATGTTTCGTTCATTGTTTTCATAATTTTCACTTAAATCATGACATGAAATTATGGGCTGCAAGCAATCTCTTCAAGTTTACTTATGTTTTACTAATTCCCATTCGTGCCATGTTTTCTAAACTGCTTCTCGATATAAACCAGTTCCGAACCGAATTGAAACCATATTTAAAAATTAACCAGTTTTTTGTAAAAATAGTATTGATAACTAAACCGAACCACAAATTAAGTTCAGTTTGGTTTGAATAAGGGAGCATACACACCCTTGGTTGCACATTATCCAACTACCCAAATGCAAATTTTTTTGACTAAAAATAAATAAATGATATTCATTCATTCAAATTGATAACATATATCGATACAATGCAAATTTGCTAAAAACAAAAAATTGATGGATAAAGAGAAAAACGAGTTAGATGAGTGATTTTGGATCAAAAAATTAACCCTAAATCACATCTTTTTTTATAGATGAAAGAGAAGAAACTAGGGTTTTGGTGATGGCACACAAAAGAGAATGGAAGAGAATTTCGATTAATTCAATTCTTAACCAATTCTCTTATGATGTAACTCGCCCTCCCAAATGCAATCTTTAAAAGTGAGATCTATATATGGTCTCAACTCTCAAGCTAATTGTGACATATACGGAAAAGACTATGACAATTAACTTCTCTATTAAATGCATTTGCCTTTGAGAGGGAGGGATATCTTCTTTGATACTTTAAAATAAATGGATGATATTTTTTAAAGAGATAAATAAAATTCCCTAAAATAAAAGATAAATAAAAAAAAATAGGGGGTCCTACTGTCATTAGTTATTGTTGTTGTTGATTTTTTAAAATTTATTTGTGTCGTTATCTCTTCAAATAGAAAAAATAAAGATGATCTAAAATAAACATGATCCTAACTCGTCAAGAAGCATTGTTAACTCTTCATAAGTTTGTCCACATAAGATAATTAAGATTAAAGTTTGACTAGTTGGGGTTGAAGTTGTTCCAAACTTCCAATGCATTATAGTGTAGTACATGTATCACATGAATTCGACTTTTCAAAATTAATGATTAAATGTCTCTCAAAAAAATTAATGCATCGAGTAATTGGGAAATGTACTTTATATACACATTTTTCCTTAAATGAAGCTTATATTTAGAGATATAATGTAATAGCTAAATATAAGCTTAATTTTTTAAAAAAAACTATTTACTCTATTATTTATTTATAATAACCAAGTCTTTAATACTTTTTGGCATCATTCTAAACACCTTACCTTTCCCCCTTGTGTGATGTATCAGACTAGAAAACATAGATTTGTTTGAATTAAGTTTGTTGGGATAGTTTCATTGTATATGAGAACATATTTATTTCACGCATGTACACATATAATATTTATTCACAATGTTGTTGGGGAATTATTGAATGACTTAGTATAGACAAACTTATAGTACTATATTTATATATGACAGAACAAAAGATTCATGAACCAAACATTTCCATGAATATCTTAAAATAAAAATGAGTTGTGTAAGCACTCTTGAATCTTGATTCTTTCCCTTATCATGATGAGTCGTCATCATTCAACTCATCTAAATTTTGTCTTATCATAAAAGTAAAAATAAATCATAAAGTGTTCAAACTCCAATTTTATTTGACTAATTCAAAAAGTTGAAATAATAAGTCTTCACACATTTTATCATCTCATGCTTAGTTTTATGAAAAACGAATTTTAAAAATATAAAATTGAACTTCATTGAGATTGTTGTTTTATCTCATTGGTTTATCTTTAATTACAACAAAATTCAAAAATAATTATCACAAATAATTAAAATCCAAAAAATACAAAAGTACTAAATAGTAAAACAAAATATCCTCTTCCATTTTTTAGGAGTCCCAGTCAAAGTCATGTAGAGTTTGCTCTC
>Ga0228711_1006615_pt1 | contig 17135 bp, 7 predicted proteins | sample MedpolnodulmetaG_2_FD_177996 | JGI IMG/M metagenome (GOLD analysis project Ga0228711, IMG submission 177996) | Root nodule microbial communities from Medicago polymorpha collected in Santa Monica, California, United States - brown nodules | ecosystem: Host-associated > Plants > Roots > Nodule...
TTGTGCATATGCCAACAAAATTGATTTAAGCATCCAATTATGATGCTCATTGAGATTGATAGAATTTTAATATATATCTCAATATAATAGAATGAGACTAAAGTTTAAAGTCTCTTAATCAATGCCATATTTTATAGTGTGCACAAGAGTATATGGCGATGACGAGAATAATATTGTGTACACATTTCTCTTGATCTCACATATATATATAAACAAGAGTGAAATTTCTCATTTGAGCTCATAATATATAGTGTTGTGTACACACTCCCACTGATCTCACATATATATAAACAATAGTAAGTGGGATTCTCATTAGTGATCATTGATATATAGAAAATTTTAATAATATAATATTCAACAGTGGGATACTTGATTACTAGTGCAAGATTATCAACAAAAGTGGTTATATAATTTTGACTAATAGAGTTTCACGAACTCAACCACATATTTTGCACATGAGTCTAGCAGAATTATTAACATAAGTGGTAACTTAATGATAGTAATGAAACCCCACGAATATATATTTTATCAATGACAGATACTATCAAGAATTAAGTTTCGTAGTTAACCACATATGCTGCATTTAGAATTAAGGAGAATGTAAATTTTCATTTAAGAATTTTATAACACATGATCTCCTTTTCACAATTAAAATTCCAAATTTTTTTATAAATATAGTAACCTTTATAAGACAGAGTATGATGATTATATAAAATGGTTATCATCATATGAGTGAGATAAGTCTCTATTATTATAAAATAGGATATAAGACTCTATTCACAATTTTAGTAACTCACTCAAAACTCAAATGCTGCAGTTATACTTCCACACATTTGAGAAAATATCAGATTACACGCAGCGGAAACACACGAGACTTATACTTTATTATTACTGAGGATATAAGAGAAAATAGTTATAAATTTTCATAAGTATTAAAGAATAGCAATAATATAAAATATGTCAAAATATAGTAAAATTGTAAAATTAAATATCTCAAATATACCATTTATAATTATTTAGAATAGTGGTATAAATAAACTTTTCTCAATAGAGTTGTTAAGAACTTTGAGATTTCGACATATTGCTATTACAAAATAAGTTTACAATAATATAAACGGATATAGAAGTGTATAATAATTTATAAGAAAAGAATATAATGAATATCCTCAATATAAATCTCTACAATAATTTTATACCTAGAGTTATAAAACAAATAAATATATTTTTTCATAAGATATATAGTTAATTGACATGTAAAATTTTTCTCGCTTGTTGAAGAATTATATTTTCTCCACTTGGTGGAGAATGATACTAATAAGGTATTTTTGTTACCCACAAAAGGATGATTATGTTAAGTAATGTCATACCGATAGGGTATGTCCATCACGATACACAATACATAGCAAAGATTCTCCCACTTGATAGAGAATAGATAATAATAGTTGAATTAAAAAGTTTGAAAGATATTTTAAATAAAATATTTAACCATCTCTCTATCACAGAATGATATGTTAAGTAATGTCACACCGATAGGGTATGTCCGTCACTCACATAACAAAGGGATAGTAGCAATCCAAAATATTTATATATATAAAAAATCACATTAAGGTAGAAATTTAATTCAAAATATAATAATATTGGATTGCAAAATTTATACAATTTTCTACATGTCTTTTAATAAAGTAACTTACTTATTGTAATCTCATTCAAAGACCTTAAGAATAATAATAAGTAAGAACTATATCATCACAATGTACAATTTTTATGTCTCAAAATTTAAACATTGATAGAGTATTCTAATTATAATTGACATAAGTATAAACATTTTAGGTACATTGATTAATAACAATTATATTAATAACAACACACCGATAGGGCGTGACTGTTACCAATATAATGCAAATCTATTTAACAAAATTCGCATAATTGTACCCACGATAGGTGAGATTACGATTATACAAATAAATAATGTTTATGCTTAAGAGAATATGATACAATAATATTATGCATAAACAATTGTACTTAATTTACTCAACTTCAGTCATATTCAAATGATAGAAAAATGTGCTTAACAATATTTTAAATTAGCACGTCATAAATATGACTTTAAAATTTATTTATATGAAATAGTATAATAACAAGAGTTATTATTTAGAATACAAGTGTGTCAATTAGTTTTCTATTTTATCCCGAGTAGAACTCTTAGAATAATTTTTTTTTTAATACTCCCACTATAAATTAGAATTAGAATATAAATACAAATAGAGTATTATAGTACAAATATATAAGAATTATAGAGTTCTATTTAGAATATTCTGGAAAAAGGATTTCACTTCTATATAGGATATCATAATTGCACAACGGAAGAGAAGAATGAATAAATGTTTTCATATGTGCAATAATATACGATAAGTCACAAGAGGATAAAAAAAATTAAATCACGACTTACTTGGTAGTGTGTGACATTCATCCTTATGCTTAGAGCCAATGACTTTTGATGACTTTACCAAAATATCTTATAATATAGTCATCTCAAAATGATCATGAATAGAGAATAAGTCATTATAACTAAACATATATGAGACTCTAATTACAAATCATTAAGATTTATATAAGTGTTCAGTTGTAAGGATGATTTAAAATTGCATGAATTCTTAATATGTTGTTTTGATAAATTTTAACAGATAAAGAACAAAGAGGTGTGCAAATTTTAATTCATAATTAGAATTTTAGCATAAAAATGCAACAATGCATTATTTACTATGTATAATTTAATATTATTGTGATCCAAAGATTTAACTGCGACAAGACATATAATTAGACAGTTAATAGTGCTTGTCACAAAAGTTAGAGTAATAAACTACATGTCTGAGTTAGAGAGTATATTAGATACTATAAGAATGTATATTAAAGAGAAATATGCCAATTTTAGATTCAATTAATATAAATAGCATATATAATATACAACTCACTATACTCATTTTGAAAACAAAATATTATTAAGACCCTTTAAATCAATTTGTGACAAGAATCAGGGACAAGTGTCTAAGTTTAAATATGTCGCCAAAAGAATGATCAATTAGTGAACTTTGGATCTTTATGCTCAGACAATATGAATTAAAGAATATATTATATTAGAATATTTATAATGCCAAGATTATTTAAGATCATAAAATTTAAATTAATTATATTTGGCATTAAAATTAATAAAATTGAGCCTTTTATAAATTCACAATAGTAACATTTTAATTCATTAGATAGTTAGTGTTACTAATATAATAGAGAAATTTCAAAATAGTGTAGGCTCAAATATTGAGAATATATGATTTTGAAAAGAAATATTCTCAGTATAATTGATATGATCCTTTCAAGATTTAACAAAATTTTGAAATCCATAAATCAAGAATATATATGCTATAATAGTCAAATCATTCTTGACAAGACACATAATTTTGAGGGTATCAACAATTATAACACTTGAAAAACATTTTACCTAAGTGTTAGTACTATAAAAAATATTTTCACATAGAATATTTTAGATTTAAATTTAGATAATATATAATTTAAAAGGATATATGATTCTCATATTAATCTACATCAAATATTTAGAGATTATTTAATCTTCTTATAATTTATCCCTAAATAATATGAGATTTACGTTTGATAAAGGATATAAAATTCTTCGTTGACACCTTTATCTCACGTTTGGGAGAATGAGAGTTTCCGTGAGTGTCAAAAAAGAGTAAGGAATCTCCACACAAAAAATATGATCTTTTAGAAAACAATTTTCCCCCTGATAATAATGTATGAAACACATACGGTATCAACAAATTCCAAAATTATACCAAAACAATGAGAATGTAGCAATAATAATAATTACTTGGCATAAGATAGAAAAAATTGGAATTTTAGAATTGCATACGCGCATCACGCACACGTGGGTATTTAAGATAGTTTTTTTTTCCGTGCGTGTGATCCACGCGCCTGAGGCTTCTGCTTCACCCGAATAGGTGAAACGGGTCGTTATCGACCCGCAAGAGACCCGATTGTTCTGGCGATTTACGCAGTGGAACGCGGCGATTTTGGTATGGATCTTATCGATATTGAGTGAAGAAAAGAACCCATATATTATTTTGAGAATTATCAACTTAATTGACAAATGGAAGGAATTAGGGTTCATCACAAAATCCAAAATTAGGATTGATTTCTCATACATTGACAATTGATTTGATTTTACAGAAATTTGGCCGCTGTGTATTCCTTAATAAAAACCCTTAATCAATTTTTTTGATTTAGTTGATAAATTTGAGGTCGAAAAGTTGAGTTTTATGGCACGCATGATTCAAAGCAATCTCAGATGAAAGAATGATACTTTGAGACTAGATCAATAGTATAAGAATCAACAAAATAAGGATTCCGTTCTGATGATTCATATCACAAATCAAATTATAGAATTCAATCATATAATAGAAAAAATAAATTGATTTGTGCAACAGAGTTCATGCGATAAGGAAACAACATTCAAGCCGTTCAATTAACAAGGAAAGAGACGTGAACATCATATGATTTAACGAAATAGCAATAACTGTATCTAATAGGCTCTTGTATCACGAGTGTTTGATTTTATATTGTTTAGTATAAATCGACAGTGATTCAATAAGAGAGGGCAAGAGCATTGCATCCATACATTCTCGACGTTCCTATTCAAGTAGCCATAAATTGTATCTAATTGGCTATGATACCAATTGATAATTATAATAGTGAGCCATAGATCATTAGACACAAATTATAGCATATAATATTAATAGAATAGAGGTGTATCCGATGTAAATTAGTTGGTGATTGATCATTAAGATCCTGAAGCCATTAGAGAGAAAAGTTAGGGTTGAGAGTCTTTTGCCTCCTTACTATGGTACCTTCTTTTGTTTTCTGTGTGTCTAACGTTAACGTTAGATTATATACTCAGGTAGGGACCACTCATTCGGGCTGACTAATAAGACCGGTCCAACCCATCACGGTCCGTTCACAATAAACCCAGTATAAATAACAAGTACAATAATATTAAATATTTAACACTACATAATTCATTTATGTTTTAATAATTAATAAAATAAATCCAAAATATTCAACATCTGGGAAAATCGTTGTTGAAGGAGATTGAAGGTTGGACTGCTAGACTTCTCCCTTCCAGACAGTTTGGATACATTGTTTTGACCACTTCTGATGGTATTATGGAGAAAGAATGTTTTCTCAATTGTATATTTATGAATTTCTGGTTTCTAATTTTGCCTCATATGTTGCTGGGTTCATTTTATTTGTTGTTGGATTTGATTTGGGGTCATGAGATTTCTGGTTTCATCGTTTGGTGTTCTTGTTGTCCTGCGTTTTTTTTTTCAGGAAAAAAAAAGATGAAGAGGAATAAGAGGGAAGGAGAAGAAGAAAGGTAAAAAATTAGGTAAAGATGGTTTACCATTACATACAATGAACCTGCAATCTAATGGCTGAAATTATATCTAAAATATTAGGCATTAAAAAGAGGATCAAACTGACTGACCGAGCATAAATAAGGGACCGAAATGAAAATTTTTTGAGTTAAAGAACCAAATCGAAAACAACAAATAAGTTGAAAGACCATTTATGTAATTAAGCCTATATTATAGGAAGTTACAAACATCATTTTCCTTTTGTAAAGAAAAATAGAACATGAATTGCCATGCTGCTATTGATTGAAATCTCTTTGAAGTTGTATAAAACCTTTCGTAGATTTACGATGTGTGATTTCTTATGTCTTTTTTTTTATTTTTAAGTTGGTGGTAATTTTTTAGCCTCTTTATTGTACAATACGTCTCATCGCCGCTTGGCAACATTATTTCTAAATTTTATTTTTTTATCATTGCTTTTTTTTTTTATTAGATAGATGAAATGACAAAACCATTATAAACTCACACACACAGGTGGAGGTACCGGGGTTCGAATCCCGGTCATGTCATCCGACCTATCAATTTCAGCATTTTTGCCAGTTGAACTAAAAGTTCTAGATGTTTTTTTTATCATTACTATTATTTATGTTTTGGAAATTTCCTCTTATTTATCATGAAAGTCTAATTGAGAAATAAAAAAGTATATTGAAAGTTAAATAAAGAAAGTTGAACTTTGATGGTCGTGAAGATTTTATGTGAGATATTCACTAAGGTTAAGTGATCAATACAATGAGCTGAAGAGATAAAATAACACATCGATGTACCTTAGAAACATTTAACTATAATTCAAATTTTATGAATGGTTTTTCCAACTCCTAAGTACTAAAAACTATTTAATTGAAATAAACAAAACAGAATTTTAACTTATAAAGTGATCAAACACTTTTCTTTTTATTACAAGCAAATTTGGAAAAAATATGACTCAGATTCTCATGTTCATTTATGTGTTGATCATCTTTCTTTCTCTATTTCTTGCTGTGACTAATGGTAAGTCATTTTTCATACCACTTTTTTTTTATTTTTTTTTATCTTATATGCAATTTTTCATCACTCTTTAGTAACATTCATTTATTCTTTTTTGACATGGCAGTTCACTCCTGTAATAATGACTCTGATTGTCGAAGATATAACAAGTGTGCTCCTTATAATCTACGTCTGAGGTGCATTAATTTAATTTGCGAGTGCGTGTTCGAATAATAATTAAGTTGAAAATAATTATATGTCATCTATAATCTTAGTTTCTTCTTCTTCATCTACCTCCATCAAAGAAGAGTAAATTAGGGTCAATCTGTTTACCAAAAAATATCTCTCTGAATCATTTTTCTCCTTAAAGAGGTGATTTTTCTATATATGTAGGTTTTTCTTTCGTGATTTCGTCGTCTAAATACGACGTTGTTTTGTTCGTCATCTTTGTGAGGCCTTGTTTGTCTTTTCCGTCTTGCTATTGTGTTTGTTCAATTTAGATTGTTAAATCAGCTTCGACCCGACGCAAATTCAATCAACGACTTTGATATTGTCAACATTACAGATCCAAAGGCATGGGTACTCCGGCCACTTGAATATATTCATATTTGCAGACTTACGTATTTTGTCGTTTTATGCTATTAATATGGATGTTTTAACTTTGTTCGCAAATTTATCATATTTGTCTTTAGCAAATTTGTATTTCTTTCAATGTACTATATCAATTTGAATGAATGAACTGATAAAAAAAACTCGTGCATTTGAACGGGTCTGTCTATTTGTAGTTGAAAATATCTTCTATGAATTGACATTCTCTTATTTACATCTAAATTCTGCAAGATTATTATTTCATAAATACTACATGTTAGATATGCATATTTTCTTATGAAATAAACTTATTTGATCTTGATCTTACATAAAATTTACATTTTGGAGATGTTAAACTTATTTGTTGCCTAAATACTACCTTGAAGGGAAAAAATGTATGATTTATAAATTTTTACTTGTTCCAGAAATTATGTGTTTAAATCTTTTTATTTTTAATATAACTATGATAATGTGAAAGATAGACCAAGGTTTTAGAATATTCATTATATACTTTCATTTTGGTAGAAGTTTGTTGTTGTTCATTATTGTTTCAAATAGATTAGAATAAATGAAACTTATATTATTGTAAAGCAAAAGTTTACAAATCATGTTTCAAATGCAGATTCTTGAGTTTATTAAATGATCCCATAATGATTTCTCAAAGATTATTGAAGAACTAAAAGATTATTGAAGGCTCCTAGAGAGCTAATGTATTGTTACACATTGAGACTGTGATAAACTTTTAGCAAGCATACTAAAAACGCATCGAAGTAATAAAATTTATAAGTTCGCCTCCATAGAGGTTGTTTCAATCTCAACTCGGAAATTTAATTATAATAAGGATTTTACAAATGTGAGTATGCAGAACATATATTTGAGTTCAAGAGAAAATAAATAAATAAAATGTTTTGGAAAATATCAAAGATTAAAGTGATCAGGTCTTTCGAATCAATTAATTCTCGTTGTTTGGTAAATTACACCTAGTCTCTACAATTATTCTCCTAGTCTCGCGACAAATTAACAAAATAGTTCCAATCAATTCCATGACTCAAATTCCTCTTCTAAAGCTACAACATTTTAATTCCTTAAGTGAGTCTGTAATCGTTGAAGGTTTTAAATGAACGTTAATTTCTATGTCATAATCTAACAATCCTCTATCCTTAGATTGACCTGTTAGATTGATCATAATTATTAGTTCCAAATGAAAAGTTAGTGTCAATAGTCGATTGATATTTGAAATCATTTTATATAAGAGCAATATACAAAAAGCATTAAGAACAAATAATTTTGAATAATACTACGATTGTAATTTGTTGAATAGAGTTTATACAATCACATGTTCAAAACAGTTAAAATTAAAATCATCTAAAACCCAATCAAAAAGAAATTAGTTAGACATGGTCACATAAATAAACAACATAGTAAAATTTTAACCTGAAAAGGTATCCTTCTCGTCTGCTGTTATTTCCCATTGAACTAACACCCTGCTTCTTTCTCTACTAGCGCATGATCTCGTGTTGCGTAATGCCCCTCTTTCCCAAAACCCGATTTTGCCTTTTTATCTCCAAAACGTGACCGCCTTTTTCGAAAATTGTTCTTCTCACAACAAAAATTGCTTACTCTCAGCCGAACTTTCCAAAATGCCCATGCGTGACTTAAGTCACGTAGGCATTATATCCAGTGTGACTTAAGTCACATTGAAATACAACCTACATGACTTCAGTCACATTTCGTACATCCAGTGTGAATTAAATCACGTGGCATGTATATAAAGGCCAGACAACAACTAACGACAACTCATTTTCTCAAACTTTCTCATTTCATATCTAACATCTCTAAAAATTCTCTCAAATCAACCAAATTTCCAATTTCTTCAAGTTCAAATCAATCAACACTCCAATAACAAATAAGTTTTCATAATCAAGTACTATTAACATTTAATGTTTATATGTTACATTTTTCCTCTTAAATTAGAAATATTATAGTTTTAGGGTTTGTTTAAATTTTGATTTTTTGGGCAATAAATGATACAATGTTTACATGTAAATGACTTATGTTGTTTAAATGTTTAGATTTTTGTATGTTGTAGTTTTAGTTTTAGGGTTTATGTATAATTTGTACTCCAAGTGTTTGATGAAATGTTTGAATGAGTTTTTCATTTATTGTTTAATTTCTTATAGTAGCATATCATTATTATGTAGTATCTTTATTTTGTACGAAATTAAGTTTAATTTTTGTTAGTTTGCTGACAATGTTGGTATCAGAGTGTCTTATACTTAGTGTAAAGGTTTGCGAGTCTCTTTGAAAACTCAAAAGAATTAAGAGAACACAACATGTATTTTACCAAATCAAATATATAGGTTTTCACATCTAATTCATTTGTATAAGACGAGAGTGACGAACGAGAATGCATTTCTAAGATGTTGTTTTGTGCTTGATCATGCTCCTCTGTCAGTTGAAACTTGTCTGTTGGCAGGGTAGTATGATTAAGTTCAAAAGAATATATTGGAATGTATTCTTGTTCTTCGCTACTCATCTTATATGGGAGAATTTGATGTGATAACCTATATAGTTGATTTGGTAGAATACATGTTTTGTGTTCTTTTTATTCTTTTGAGTTTTCAAAGAGACCACTTTAATACCAATATTTTGAGCAAACTTTCAAGAATTTAATTCAAACCCAACGTCATGATGATACCACATATTTAGTGAGAATGTAATGTAATGTAGTAATGTAACGTAGATGAAATTAAAACTAAATAAAACATTGTATTTTTTTAATTGATTTCGTGTACTTGTGCAACTTTATTCGATTTATTCTTTTTTTGGTTACTTATTCGAATTTATTCAACTTTATTCAATACGCAACTTTATTCAAATTTATTCAAAGTACCAAAATGCGTAGCATATCCAAAAACAAAAACAAAACAAAAAATAAACATCCAAAAGTAAGACATTATTAAGCCATTACATTTAATCATCTCCCTTGTCACTTAAGTCAATTGGGTTGTCCTCGACAGTTCCTGGGGCACCTGCTTTCGGTTATGGACCAAATAACACGTCCTTCCGCTTCTTCTCATCTTGTTGAAATTGTACACTGACACATTCGCCTTGCTTTTTTTTTCCGGATCTTTCGCATTTGATGTCGTGCCATGTCACGATGGATTTTTCTTTCTTCTTCTCACCCTCGTTTTTCAATTGAGCATCACCCTGTTTCTGAGACATATCTACACAATGCCAAAATCAATGGTCAACCATGCTTTAATCCTAAAAATTCTACCACAATTTGACAATTTCTAGAGTGTAACATTCGATCATTAACAATTTATCCAACGATTCTAACAATTTCAAACATCTAACAATCCCTAGCAATTTCTAACAATTTCTACCACAATTCAATCAATTCTACTCTAATCAATAATTTCTACTCTAATCAACATCGAACAATTCAATCAAAAACTAACATCCAAATCAAATCATAAAAACCTAAATATGTGACAATTTATCTATAAAAAAATAAAAAAATCTAACAATTCGATAAAAAAAACCCAATGCAATATGATAATAAACACTTACTTAATTTTGGGGTTGTAATTGGCGTTGAATGACTTAAGTTTGGAGAAAAGTTTGGAGAAAATCACAACATTGAAGATCAAAATTGCAACAATGGAGTTTTGGAAATTCTTATGGTGTTGTTATGTTTTTATAACAGAATCCCCCGCGAGTTAACTCACGTTGAAATCATCCATGTACCAAACATGACTTGATTATACATCTACGTAAGTTAAGTCACACAGAGGTATTTTGAGAATTTCGGTAGAGAGTGAACAATTCTTATCGGAAGAAGAGGAATTTCCACCTTCTCCTGTTGTTTAGCGCCCCCTTTTATATCAGCCAAGTAGCAAACATAATTGGTTTCTTTTCTAGTTCACGGATCAGCAAGCATCGCATACACTTCCATTGCCCAACAAATGCCAATGCCTTTCTTTTATTTTTCTATTCACACCAGCCTATTGTATAACACACAAGCCCATAGTACGAAGCCAAGTGGCACGTCAATTTTAATTCATAGAAGTATAACCAAGTTTTCTTTCATTGATCATATGACTACTAAATATAATAATAATAATAACTATTTGACTCAATAAATTGAAAATATAATTTATTTAAAATGATTCTAAATTAAATATTAAACTAATAAAAATATACTAAAAATTTAATTAAAAATAACTTTAAAAATAATGTATGACGGACTCTTATCATATTCCATTCTCATAAAACTTTATTGAGTTTTAAAATATCTATCTAAATGTATAACATATTAAAAAAAAGTGAGATGTTAAATATCTCTATATTACGAGATATTCTATGGAGAATTCTATGGAGAAAATAAGTGTAGTGGAAAAGTTACTTTTCTCTTTGATTTATACTATAATTATATTAACGCAATGAAATCACATATTATTGTAAACCAGAAGTTTACGTATTATATTAAATTTATCGTTGGAAATACTGGTTGAGTTATCCCGAATTTATTATGATCCAGAATTATGGAAAATAATTATGGATATATATTGAAGAGTTAGAAGATTCTTCAATGTAGTAACTTTTATTTGTTATTAGTTTTTAAAGGAAGTTGACAATTGAAGGGAACGAGTCTCTCACTTATGTGAAGAGATATTTGTAAATCGATACACCGATCACGTGAATCACTTGGATATTATATGATTTGAATTGATGCACAACTAAACGATCACATGTATGATTATTGTCAACTCATCACCAGAAGTTTGTGAGATTATTCCGTCAATAAATTTGACTAAGAGTTTTTTTTTACTTTTCAGAAAGTATTTGATAAGTATCATTTGATATTGAATAGCTTGTAGCATATTCTCATAAAAATGGACTTGAAGATCCATTATGTGGACGTCTAAAATTAATTGTATGATTAGTACTTATGAGGTCATAATTTTTAAACTCTATTTTGGGAATTAATAATCTTGTATGTTGAGATATTGATTTGGACACGCCAACACATTATTATATGTAAGTCCTTCCTTAATTTATCATTGGTTTTAGGTTAACAACCTAATATTTCTCATCTAAGTGAATTTTTTTATGTGTTGTCTATATCACAATTATTCTAATATAATGCATTAATATAAATCTTAAAAGAATATTAGAAAAATATATTTGACACGAAACTCATAAATTGTATTGAGCCAACAATATTACAGCCAGTAAGCTGATTATTAATTGATTGATTAGTTTTCACAATATTGGAAGAAGATAAAAGCAGATGAAAATGTGAACCTGAAGCTCAAATAAATAATTTGAAAGGAAATATTATTGTCTCATCTTGATCATAAAAATATAACTCATTTTCAAAGTTAAACAAATCAAATATTAGCCACTAATGCTCCAAACAAAACAAATATCCATATCAGATATCTAATAATGAAAATGAGTATCAACTGAAGCATGGTAGAATAATCGATTTAAAATATAAAAAGTTTCAAATAAAAAAATGAGCTTAATGAAAAGATTAACTCTAAAAGAGTTCTTTGACATAATTGATATGTCCACGTGAGATCATCTTTTTATCTAGTTCTCGCTGTTTGCCAAAGTTCAATTATCATACTCTTGTGTGCACCTTTCATCATTTTTTGCCCTTGGTTCGACACATTATAGCCAGTTTCTTAAGGTTTGATGTTACTAATTTTTTTCTTTTTTTGGTACAATTTATGTCACTAATTTTATTCTTGCCTTTTAGAGAATCAACAAGGAAGAATTCATTCCACCAAAAAATTAAAACAAGGACAAAATCGATAGAATATATGAAGGAGGATGCATGGTGAATTGGTGACACTGTCTTTTATTTCCCTGTTATGAAATGCTTCAGTTCTTGTGATTTATTAGCACATCATGGTTGACGATGGAACAAAGCTACAACTGGCGTATGAAGTTTCACAAAATTTAGAAAACAAAGCAAATTTACAATTCAAAATAGTAGACAATGGGATTTTAGTAAAAATCAAATGGAAGTAAGTTGATAACAACAAAGTTAGCAACACACACTTTTTGTCAAATATTAGTAAATACAAAATATTGCAGCAAAATTAAACATACAATTTGTATCTTAAAGAAACAACAATATCATCTCGACATTTAAAAATGTTCGCACTACTTCAAGAAAGTTGAGAATGATCTTTATTAAGGATTGTAATTTTACACTTACAAGAAACTTGTGAATTTCTAATTTTATAAAGAGACTCTTTCAACAACTTAACATGGAGATAATATCTCAAGAACTTCTAATTTACAAAGAGTATGGAGATAGACCATATTTTTCTACACAGTCACTTCCGGTAAAGATTTTGAGTAGCTAATATAAAAGATTATGTGTCCTTCTTTGTCTAATATACAAGTGTCTTTATTAGGGGAAGACAAAAATGTGTTTTGCACTATTTTTTCCTTAACGATGGTTTTATGTCATTGTGTTTTTCTAATAAGGTTTTTAACAAGACAGATTATGACAAAAAAAATGATGTTGTACTCTTTTTCCTTCACTATAATTTTTTTTCATTGATTTTTCTCTATTAAGGTTTTAATGTGGCATATCTTTGATGAACATCCAAGGGGGAGTGTTATGAATATCATAAGTCGATGTTCACAAACCCTTGAACTTATGTCTTAATTGACACCATTTTACTTATATACTAAGTCACACATTTTTGTATTTATCCCTTAAGTACTTAACTCTTAAGTCATATCATTATATTTCTCTATAAATAAAGATCACATATAACATAATTGTACATCATAAGAGAATAATAGAATCATTTCTCTTTCTCTCTTTATTTCTCTTTATTCTTGTTCTTATTCTAAGAGTTTCATAACAAAATACATTATTATTATTATTTGCATATAACAGTATCAACAAATTTCTTGCAAAAATCATAAATGTTTTCCATAGTTTTAATTTTTCATTTACAAACCATTTGCAATTTTTTAATAAGAACAATGCAATATAGTACGAAACAAAATGCAATGAAGTGTAATTCACGGAAATCATGTGGTGGAGCACATTGCATGTGAGGGAGGGAGGGAGGGAGAATGGTCGATGAAAACAACATTCATCCAATGGTTTTGTATAATTCGTTGATTTTTGTCACTATTGCTTTCGCACCAACCAATATTTCCCTTTTAATAAACTGCCACTATTTAATCTTGACTCCGACCATGCTCGTGTGCAACTACATAAATCCTAATCAAATGGTTAAGAGATTTATACATGTACACTTGTGTCACATTATGTTTTTTAGGACATGGATTTAATTCATTTCATTTGCAATCAAAGTATAAATATATGACGGTATATCAATAAATATGTGGGAGCTAATTTAAAATGGGGCTACCTTTGCTAAAGCGTGAGTGGCCCGGTTGGCTTGCCTCCGGCTAAACACAACATAAGAGTTTCGAAAAGAAATTTGGAACAAAGGTTTATATGCATGCTGTCATACCCCAAATTTTGATCAGTTAAAATTTTTATTCTTATTTTAAAGGCTGAGAAGTTTCGTCGTTTCAGACGAAATTTCGGCAGAGAGGCTACTTTGAAATACCTCATTTTGGTTCCGAGAGGCAACCGTTTTAAGTTTTATTATTTTCTTTTATGTTTTTTTTTGTTTTATTCTTTTTTTTATATTTATTTTAATGTGTTTTTTTTATTTATTTTAGTATTATTTCGAATTTTCTTTTTGTTATTAATTAACCTTTTTTTTTTCTCACACCAAATGCAAAAGTTAAGGATTATGACAAAGTAACTGCATCTGGTAGGACATGACTCACTTGGGGCATTTCAATCGTCAAAAGACCGCCGACTTTATGGCAAGGTAACTGCATCAAATCTGGGGGCATCTTAGTTGTTAAAGGGTCTCCGATCTGAGACATCTGCAAATCAAAGACTTGGAACAATGGAATTCAAAGTTGTTAGCGAGAATAGTGGTTATTGCGTTCAATGTACCTCTCTCATATAATTACCATTTTCCAAACTTTTTAAAATCTGGGGAGCCACGCCTTTGGCAGGCTACCAATCCATTACATCTAATTTGAGACTGTGCCAATTTATTTGAAATTCTCATTTATTTTGTTTGCAAAATTTTCTTCTATTTTTTTTATGTTAATACTTAAAGCAAAAATTTTAAAACCTTTTTTCTAAATGTCTTTTGAAATGTATAAACAACAGGTACATCATCTTTGAACTCATGAGTAGGAGAAGCATACATCAACATCCGTCTCAAGGACAGTTAAAACTCTGCAAGATAAGTATGATCGAAAGATGTGAGATGACCTCTATTAAAAAAAAAGAGAGAGAAAAAAAAGAAAAAGTTAAAAGAAAAAGAAAAGCTCGCTAAGTCGAAAACCCGAAAGGGTGGCTTAAGCCAAAATGAGCGTCCCGGTGAATTGAAAACTCGAAAGGGCGATCCATGCAAAAATTAGGGGCATACAAAAAAGAATATATTTCTGGTGGATTGAAAACCCGAAAGGGCGATCCAGGCAAAAGTTAGGGATTCAAAAAAAAAAATCCAAAAAAAAATGAAAAATACAGAGGCATCACTGTTCAAGTGGGCCAAATAGAAGAATACACTCTGTGCTGGTTTACAAATGGTGACTTCTGCCGGTGGTTTGATTGATGGCGACTTCTGCCAGAATGTTGGGTTGATGGGTGTTATCCCAAGAAATGGTGACTTCTACCAATGGTTTGATTAATGGCGACTTCTGCCATAATGTTTGATTGATGGGTTTTATTCCAAAAAATGGCAACTTCCGCATATGGTTTGATCGTCAGTGACTCCTATCTGTGGTTCGATTGATATATTTTATCCCTTAGAGATGGCGACTTCTGCCAAATTTTTTATTAATGGGCTGTTCCTCCTTTAAGTGGTTTATCTACAGGGCTTTACCCCATCAGTGTTTTTTATTGGGCTTTACCCCATTAGTGGTTTGTTTGAAGTGCTTTACCCCATCAATGGCTTGTTTGAAGGGATTTACCCCGACAGTGTTTGACTCATCTCCAGTAATGTTATCCCCAATGAAGATTATCGAGTGTTTGTACTGCGATGTCGGTCCGTCTTCCGTCTTACTTGTCCAGTCTTGTTTCATCAAGTTATATACCGTCATACAAGTTTCATGCATATATTCATACATTCGTTCATATACCTATTCATGCATATAAACATTCATGTACATATAACATGCACAATATCATTTATACATTATTACATTGACCTCCTTGTGTCTTATTTCAATTGTATCTCATAAAAGTGTCATCCCAATGTGTCTGATCCAAAGATGTCATCCATAGTCTTGTTTGGTCGTATCCCTTCAGTTCGGTCCTCACTCACCTTTGTGTCAAGCGAATAGCTTGCAAATATCTTTTGTTACCTGTGTGTCAAGAGAATAGCTTGCAAGTATCTTTTGTTACCTGTGTGTCAAGCGAATAGCTTGCAAACCCCTTCTGTTACCTGTTTGTCAAGCGAATAGTTTGCAAATACCTTTTGTTACCTATGAGTCAAGCGAATAGCTTGCAAATCTCTTTTGTCACATGTGTGTCAAGCGAATAGCTTGCAAACCTCTTTTGTTACCTATGTGTCAAGCGAATAGCTAGCAAACCTCTTTTGTTTTCAGTGTGTCAAGCGAATAGCTTGCAAATCTCTTTTGTTACCTGTGTGTCAAGCAAATAGCTTGCAAACCTCTTGTGTTACCTGTGTGTCAAGCAAATAGCTTGCAAACCCCTTCTGTTACCTGTTTGTCAAGCGAATAGCTTGCAAATATCTTTTGTTACCTGTGTGTCAAGCGAATAGCTTGCAAACCCCTTTTGTTAACTGTGTGTCAAGCAAATAGCTTGCAAATATCTTTTGTTACCTGTGTGTCAAGCGAATAGCTTGCAAACTGTAACACCCCGTTTCCCAAAAACCGCAATTTAAAAGATAAATCAGAGTAACATCATAAAACGGAGTATTACGCTTCTATTCATTCAAGTAATAAATAGGAAAATTTCTATTTATTTAAATCAATCCTGTCAACAATATTCACTGAAATCGC
>Ga0228711_1006616_pt1 | contig 17135 bp, 10 predicted proteins | sample MedpolnodulmetaG_2_FD_177996 | JGI IMG/M metagenome (GOLD analysis project Ga0228711, IMG submission 177996) | Root nodule microbial communities from Medicago polymorpha collected in Santa Monica, California, United States - brown nodules | ecosystem: Host-associated > Plants > Roots > Nodule...
TGAGTTTTAGGGTTTATGTATAATTTACACTCCAAGTGTTTGATGGAATGTTTGAATGAGTTTTTCATTGATTATTTTTAATTTCTTATTGTGTAGATTTGAAACAATGGCCGGGTGGATCGACGTTCATGCACAATTCAACGGCAGAGAACCTCAGAGGTTGAAGGTTCGGTGCCTTGGTGTAACGTTAAGAGGTCTCAAGGATGAACTGAATGAATTCAACCAAGGAGTCAACCCCGGAGACACAAGGAGGGTGGAATACGTTCGGTATAAACATCCAACGCTCGATGAGGGGAGAGTATCATTCAGTTGGGTGGAATTAACGAACGACGAAAACGTGATGAGCATGTTTTGGGAGCACATCATGTTCTAGTGGATCGATATGCAAGTAACGTTGCTGAGATCAACTGAAGATATTATTAACACTCTGATTCCGCTAGAAGATCGTCATTAGGTAGGGGATGCACCTTCCAACTACAACAATTATCTTCCTCTGAATGGGGTAATTCAAACTTGTTAAACAACAGTTCCCAAGCATTCACCCGAAAGTGTTATTATTTCATTCAAAAGATTAAATTATTGTTAGTTTGGTTTAGATGAGGTCCAGTCCTTGACACTTCAATACCTTCATCTAAACTAAACTAACAGGAATTTAATCTTTTGAATGAAACAATAAAACTTCCGGATAAATGCTTGATAGTTGTTGTTTAGCAAGTTTGAATTTACCCCATTCAGAGGTAAGACAATTGTTGTAGTTGGAATGTACATTCCCGAATGTAATGTAATTTAATGATAGAAAACCACCAGAAAACCTACCTTCCTGGAGTAAAACTAAAAAAAACCACTAGAAAACCTAGCTTCCGGTGGTAAAATTAAAAGAAATCCACAAGAAAATCAGCTTTCCTAGGGTAAAACTAAATCTGCACATTTAGTTTTACCCAATCTGGTTGTTTTTCCCAAGAAAGCTGCTCACTACTCATCAGAAGAAAAGAAGGAGATTCATAGAGGGAGGGGTTGAGGAGAAGTGAGAATGTGAGATGGTGTGAGGAAATGGGGAAGTTTAGAGGTGTATTTATAGGGGAGGTTGTAACATAGGTTATATCTACCATAAATATAGTCAAAAAAACGTGAAAAAACTTAACAAAAACGTGCAAAACCAATTAAATTGCATTGAACACCGTCCAAAAAATGTGTGTTCTTCAGTTCTGACCACTGACCAACGTGTGTGAGTTAACTCGCGCACATGCCAGTGGTGCGTGACTTAACTCACGCAAAGATTATAAGGTGCGTTAGTTAAGTCACGCAGCGTGACTTAACTAACGCAGGGGCATTAATGTCTTTTCAGCTGGGTGCGAGCAAAAAGTGCAGGCGGAAGAGCAAAATTCTATTGTTATAGTGGTGTGGAAACAGCCCCATTAGCCCATGTACTAAGTTGAATATTGTTGGGTCTCTCCAGGAGGGTCATGCTTCTTGTGGAGGTATTTTCCATGATTCAAGAGGAACATTTTTGGGTTGTTTTGTCACTAATTTGGGGCTTTATTCGGTTTTTGAAGCGGAGATTAATAATTTCCTTTATGCTATTGAGTTTTCTTCCATACATGGTTAGTTCAATCCTTGATTGTAAAGGGATTCAACTGGAGCTCTATTGGTTTTAAAAAAAATTGTCTTGTTGTCCCGATTTCGATGCATAACCGCTTGCATAGTTGTCTTTAGTTAGGAGTTCAGTTGATCTCGTCTCATAACTATTAGGAGCGCAATGGTTGTGTGGATAGGCTTGCTAACCATGTTCCTACCATTGATGGTAGCTTCTGGTGGGATGTCATGTCACCATTAATTATGGAGGATTTTTTTAGAGACAGTTTCGGTTCACTGAACTTTCGTTTCCCTTAGCTTTTTGCTCTCTCTCTCTCTTATTCATATTTTTGAGGATATTTTTCATCCCTTTTTTAATAACATATATTTGTATTGAGTAGGCAACGTAATATAGAGACTAATCGGAAGTGCCAACATAGTTGGAATATCCGCACTCCTCTTGATTCTTTCCCTCTCTCCTAGCTTATCCAAAAAAAATGCTTCTTATCAAAAAAAAAAAAAATAATGATCCCATAAAAAAAATTACTACGAAATTTATATATTTTTTAATGCAATATAACATAATATTAACGGTCAATAAATTCTTGTTTATCATGCAAAAAATGCTGACATTGTAAGATAGAATACCGTGACCAAGCTAGACAAAAAAAAAAAGAATACCGTGATCAAGGTTCGATTCTTGACTCCTACCTCGTGAGTTTTCAATAACAATTGTTTTTTGGTGTATTAAAAAGAACATAATACAAACAAATACTCGGTTCACCAAAACAAAACAAAAATATCAGCAGGAAATAAAGAAGTAAACCAAAAATTAGGCGTTAATTGAATTGTTGCCAAAGTATGATTGAGATGAAATATCGGTGGTCATTAATGGTGATTGAAATTAGCCCTAATTCACTAAAAAACACAATTCCTATTTGTCTCAGTAACCTTAAGCTGCTCCGCTCACCTGCTATCACGGTATTTGCTACTACGGCATCTCTTTTAACCTCTCTGTTTTTTCTTGTTTCCTATGATTTTGTTGTTTGATGAATTTAGTCAATGATTCTTTTTCTTCTTCTAGGTTTTATGTTTTCTTTTCGTTATTTTTTAGGGTTTGTGAAGATCTGTGATTTTAATTGTTCTATTTTGCTTGATATTTTAACCTTGTTTTTATTATTAAGGGGAATACTCTAGCCTGTACATCTAGTTTTTACAAAGAGATAGAGAGAAAAAAAATTAAAGATTACATAACCATTATATGAAAAACAACAGCTATTTTTACTACTTTTCCTCCAAGCATACCAGCCCCAAGAGGTTGATTTGGCATATTCGACAATTTTGAAACCGGGTATCTTCTCCTTTGATGATAATTCCATTTCGATGAAACAACATTGACAAAACCACATAGAGCCATATAATATATATGTTGAAATATTCTACTCCTTTTGCCATGGAATAAGCCTCCAAGTCGAGCATTTAAAGTGGGGGAGCGTTAAACAACACTTCCCCACTATAGTCAAATTTGTGTTTAACCATTAGATCTAATGGCGTGTATTCGCTCAATACTCAACTCTTTTTTTATTCACACCGTCTTCTACCACCATTTTCTCTCAATCATGCCCCACTCACAAACCACCACCACCAACATCTAGTTGACTCATATGAGAATGTGATTAAAAGGGGATTGATATAAAATCTAACACTTCTCCATACTAAATGCCACGAAAAAGCCTCGGAATTGAATAAAATGTGGTACTCCTTAACCATGAATATACATCCCTCAAAACTTAATATGGGGTTCTTACCCTTTCTATAGTACTTTAATTTGGTTCATTTGAGATTTCGTTTATTTGATGGGTTTTTCTAATATAAAAAATTAGTTACTTATGTCAATGTCTGTCAAATAAACAAGGTGACTGTCAATGTACTTTTTATTTGGGTACAAAAATTGAATAAACACAGAAAATGAATAAGAAAATGATAAAGAAGAGGAAAAAAAAAAACAAGATTATTTTATATGTTTTTAGTTAAAAATTGAAAAATTGTTTTCACGACTTTGATTTTGGTTTTAATTGGTTTAACGTTTTTGTTTGTTTATTTTCTGAATTTTCAGATCATTGAGGCAACCACATAAGCCAAGAAGTATGCCAAAAAGCACGCCTACCCCATCCCCCATCTACATGGTATTCATTTTAACTATATTTATCATCTTTTTTTTTATGAATTTGCAACCCCTAATTTGAGGTAACAAAAAAAAACTTTAATTTAAACTATGTTTCGCTCTTTTTTAAGGAATGTGTAATGAAAATTGATACTTCAGATGGATGGCAAATTTCTTTGACTAAAGTTTTGGGAGGCTTTGAAGGTATGTTTACATGTGAACAATTTGAAAATATACTGCAAGATTTATTTATTTACAGTTTGTATGATATGTATGCTAGTATAAGGATCAACCATTATGTGTTAATTTACATTAGCATCTTGTTTTATTATACCAATCTTCTTGATCTTTATAATTAGAAGTTATTTTGTGTTTGTTTATCATATTGAAACACTTTTTTTTAAAAAAGTAGTTATAAAAAGGACTTTTCATGGAAACTAATTAAAAAAGATTTCTCAACTAAAATAAATAAATAGCTTCTAATTTGAAATGGTTTTTAATTTTTTTTTCTTCTTAATTTTGTCTTTAAAAGTCATTAAAGAAAGGGTAAAGACTTCTAAAAGTGGATCTTTTTTTAAAGAAATATTCTTTCACAAAAAATGCAGTAACAAACAAGCTCTAAATTTTTCAACAATTCAACAAACAGAAAATGCAAAATATTTATCACAATATTTATCACAAAAGATCCAAGATATAACATATGTGATTTAGACAGTTGAATGTAGAATTCAATATACAATTAAATTGAATATCACCAAATTTTTTAGAAGGCATTTTTAGGTAGTAGTCTTCTTATTTCTTGGGTTTTTTGCTCTACAGCCAAAAGATCCGAGCTCTACCATATGAGATTTATTTGCTTTTATAATTTTTGTATCATCTTTATCGTATATAATGCTCGAGAGTATTGTTGGTTTCCTTATATCATTTTATGTTTCAAAAAGATATAAGAGGATTGGTTTTGTCATCGAGAAAGGATTAGCAACTCAACTTGTTGCTCGTTTGTCTTCAATTTTGTATAAATTATAATTATAAATGGATTTATAAAAGAAGAAAAAAAAAGTACTATTCAAGCTAGCATATTGTTTGACTTTGGCAAAGTTTGATAGGTTTGACTTTGACAAATATGCACCACAGAAACATTAGGGAGCTTCTAATCTAACCAGCTACAATAGAAGAGTTTGCAACTCTCAGAAAACTAAAACTAGAACACACAAAAGGAGGGACAATATCACACAAAACCAAACAACCTAAAGGGAACCAAAAGGACACTGAAAGAGGTAACAGAAACTAAAGAAAGAGAACACTAGAACACGAAACAACGAAAACAGCTGGAGACACACAAGCAGCCCTTCTTTAAGATATCAACCAGGCAACCTAAACGATCCAAAAAGCATGTCCGACAAACCAGAAACAGAACAACAGCCGTAGCACTGCACAGAAAACCGGTAAGTGGAAAAAACGGCAGGAAAAAACGCTCGCTGCTTCAGAAAAAAGGTAGCAGAAAACTGGGCACAACAAACCAGTCGAAGACAGAAAATTGTGCGGTTACTCAGCCAGCAACAGAAGCATTAGTAAAATAAACAGCATGACACCTTCAATCTACCTAATTAGCATCTCACAGACAAAATTTTAATTTCATCCACCAAATATCTTGGATTCCAAGTCTCATTTGCAAAGATGATACCATTCCTTATTTTCCAAATTTCTTGGCACCATTCCTTATATGCACCAAGGTAGCATAAAGCCTTTCCTATTCTTATTTCCTCTAGCAGCCCACAAAGACTTCAAAATAAAGTGCAGAAATTTGGAGGAAGCACCATCAAAACACACCACCGGAAAACCGCATACCATACCTTGTTGATTGTAAAATCACATCGAAGAAAGATATTAGATTCCGATTCCACTCTCCTATGACAAAGGACACACAACCCTGCGTCATTGTCATGGATAACTCCTATACACCCCAAATTATTCCTAGATAGAATTTAATCATGCAATAGTTGCCAAGAAAAAGCAACCACATTAAATAGTGCCAGACTTTTCCTAATACACTAAAAAAAACCTGCGACTCCATTGGGGCGTCTCCTCAACAAAAAACAGTGGTTCAAGAAGGGACTATGCAATTTCACCGAGAAATCTCCACCCTCCCCAAGTCTTCGCACCCGCTTATCCTCCCCTTGCTACAAAGAAGTCGAGCCCTAGTAACCCATTAGCTCCTCTACCCAACACCTCACACACAAACAGCAGTCCTTCCAATTAAGCGACCACCTCCATTTGCCTCCTACTAAACCCCCACCTCACTGATTTCTCAGTTCTGATGTGTTAAAATTGAGAACAGCCACATAAACCTCTCATGCAAATTTTCGAAAACTCGTGATTTGAATTCTCATTAGAAGTGGTGTTCATAATCGGTGTTTGTCGACTATACTTGCAACAAAATTACCTTTTGTGGTCCACCTCGATTTGAAAATAGTTTTACATTTATTTTTTTTTGGGTTTAATGGATACACATTTTTAGTGTAAAATAGTTTTACGCTGATACCAGACCAAATTCCGATTTCAAACTACCTTATAAAAGTGGGGTGGTATAGCAATATAATTTATTGTTATTCAATGTCAACGTAAAATTACCATATTTCCTTTTAATTATTATTTACCCGTTCCTTTACCTTTTTATATTTTCTTTTCTTTGCTAGACCTGAGTTACCAGATTAATCCATCTGCTGGAGTTGCTTATGTAAAAGGTAAAGCAGATCCGAAACAAATTTTATTACTGCTAAAGAAGGGAGGACAACATGCTACACTTGAATGGATTAGTCATGGTATTCCAAGAGAGGAAAATAAAGTCCAATCTCAAGGAAATGGCGATTGCAATAATCATATGATGATTCCTCAAGACCCATTTTATCATGGAACATATCCTTATCCTTATGATCACAATGTTTATCATCAATTCAATCATCCTTACCCTAACTGGTACAACATGCCACAAAATGCTCATCAATTCAATCATCCTAACCCTAATTGGTACAACATGCAACAAAATGCTTTTCCCTATGGGAATCATCATGGTTTTGAACATCAACATGGTACTAGAAACATGTTTGAAGGTAGTAGCTTCTCAAGTGGATCATTTGATTCTCGTGGTCCAATGCGTTCAAACAACCATCATGATGATCCAGGGAGTTCTTCACAGTCATATATTCCTCCAGAAACCAATAATCAAACAGATGATCAACCTGCTAAACGGTCTTCTTTGCTGAAGAAAATTGCTGCAAAGTTATGCTTTAATTCCTAAGTAATTTGGTATTTTTCCATATTTATAACTTATAAATTGTGAGTTTGTATTTCAAATTACTCTTAATATGGGTATTATATATTGATGAGACCTAATGTTCAGCTTTATCCATACTACGAGTTACTCGTGATAACAATATAGACAATCAGATATAAAAATAAGGGTTAGGGCACATGTTAAGAAACCTACAAGAAGAAATGTTTTCTAAAATTTTGTGTATTCAATTCATTAAAAGATTAAATATTAAAGGCAATGCACACATTCCAATAAAAAATTTCTATATTTGAATCATTAACTTGTGAGCACAAGTTAACATTTCCCTAAAAATAATGACAACTAGGATTTCAATTGCATTAACAATAGCATTACAAGAGAATATTTATATAAAACCTAATGGACTTTACTAACTTATAAACATAAAGTTCCAATAGCATAAGTTCAATCTTATTATCTAGCATCTTCCCTCAAACTCATGATGCAACAATTGTAAGCATCAAAAGTTTGTCAAGCAAAAAAGCGAAAAACATATTGAATAATATAAACTTTTAACACTACCCCTCAAGCTAAAGTTTACTATGCTTTTAGCTTGTTACAAAAACCCTAAAAATAAGCCAATGAGAAAAATCATCCAAACAAAAGAACCAAGTCAAACCTATCCAAACAAAAGAACCGCTAGGGAGGAGAAGCAGCCATATAGAAGAACCAATAGAAAGAGGGGAAATCAACTAGAAGAATCACAAGGGTGAGAAGCAATCAATCCGAAAAATCAACAGAGAGAAGGACAATCAAACATAAGAATCAAATAGAGGGAATCAATCAAAGAGAACCAAATATAGAGAGACAAGCAAACAGAAGAATCAATAGGGAGAGAAGCATTTAATCAGAAGAATCAAAAGGTGGGGGAAGCATATAATCAGAAGAATCAAAAGGTGGGAGAAGTAATCGATCAGAAGAATCAAAAGGGGAAGAAACAATTAGTCTGAAGAATCAAAAGGGGGAGGAGCAACCAATCAAAAGAATCAAAATGGGAAGAAGCAATCAATAAAAGAATCAATAGGGAGAGAGACTATAAAACAGAAGAAACCAAAAGGGAGAGGGACAATCAATCAAAAGAATTAATAGAGCGAGGACCAAAAAAAGAAAAATAACGTTTGAATCGATTAAAAAACCTTGAATCGATTCAATAGTGCAAATTGTAAAAACTAGGTTTTCATGAAGATTGAATCGAAAGACAAGAACATTGAATCGATTCATACAGCTCTAGATGAAGATTGAATTGAATCAAATTGTACATAATCAAAGGTTTGATTCAATTCACATCTTCCAAAAATGATTTGATATGATTCAGAGGAATTTGAATCGATTCAATTATCATGAACCCCAAACCCGAGAGTTTGAATGAATCGATTCAAATGTTGCAAAACAATCATTTGAATTGCATTAACTATCATGCGCCAACCTCCCAAGACATTGAATGAATCAATTCAAATGTTTCAATGCAAACATTTGGATCAAATAAAAGTTTCATATATGAAAATTTTAAGAACACTTTGATGAAATTGGATTCCTAACTTGTTTCCTAATGCAGTGGTTCAAAAAATAAATTCAAAAGAGATTTTGAGATAGATTAATTAGGGTGCTTCACAAATTAGATAAGCAATCAATATAAAAACTCTAACCCAAAACATCAAACTAACTAACGTCATCAAAACCTAAACTAAATATCAAAGGAGCAACTACACGCATGTTTATACTTAACACATGCCATAAATTGTGTCACCCTTGTCAAGCTTAACATAGGCTCCTTAGACATTTCTTCAGTTATCTAGAAGGGAAAAAATTTCATCTAGGTCACAAATGTCCTTCGGTATGATTTATGGAGTACCCATCAACCAAGTTTATGGTCATCATGTTGCAAACAACATTTGAATGGAAACACAGTACCCAACTCCACATCTAGGGTCCATAGTGGTTTCATGTCGAAAGGATGATATACAGCATTATCATTATGATAATAACTTGTGACACTTACATAACACTCTATGAATAATTCTCATGGTGGGTCAATCTGATATAAATATTACTCCTAATATTTATACTTATGTAAAGACTTGATAACTCTTTATCCACAATCCGTGAGATGTGATCATCAGTTTATTGATAGGCTCTTAAATGCACGGTTCTACCGAGTAGTAAAAAATATCGATCCCATAGGGAGTTTAAGTTATTACCAATCTAATCTTTTAGTTTTGATTAGCTGAAAAGGAATAATTTGGTTAAGAGAAATGGTTGCTTGCTTAAAATTGTGATATTAAAAAGCATCATGGGATTAAGGTTTTCATCATAATATTACATCCTTGGCATTCTCTATCTATTCTGTATTCAATTTATTCATAAGGACAGGGTGTTCATTTGGTATTTCATGTTTCCTCCTGGAATACATGAATGTATCTCAAAATAATAATCAAGTTTATTCTAATGGTTGATTATCATTGAGATCATTTGAGTGCAACATTATTGTCCCAAACTCTCGAGACTATAGCCATGCTTTGATTACCTCGTCTAATCTCATTTGATCCAATATCAAACTTCACATCTCGATACTTTGTTTGATATTTGAAATATGATTAAATAACAATATCAAATTTCACCTCTCGGTACTTCGTTTGATATTTGATAGAAAATTTAATAACAATGTGATTAGATTAGAACATAAATTCATATAAAATAGAGTTTATATTTGGGTTTCATTAGGATTCAATCATTAGATTATTCCAACAATCCCAAGATTAGAAATGTATAATCACACATGATTATAGTGGACAATGGATTATAAAATAAAGACATGAAAGTAAATAACATAAAAGTAAATGATTGGAAATGTAAAGAACATAAAAATAAATGACAAAAGCTTAAGAAAAATGTAAAAACTTTTATTTCTACTTTGGAACAAGATTACAAGTGTCCAAGCTCCCCTTTCGCCTCAGAAATGAGGTCTATTTATAGCCTAGAATCATAGACAAATCAATTAATTCGAGTTACATGCCAATAATCAGCAAATCGCAAAGGTTTTGTAACTGCTATTTTAGTACAACAAGGGATGCACGATCGCGTGCCTCAAAACGCACGATTGTGCTCAAAGTTTTTGCCTGATTTTTTTATTTTGTCCATACATGCGCATTGGTTGTGCTAGAAATCGCAATGGTGCACGGGTCGTGCCTGATTTTCTGACTTTTGAAAAATTTTCTTTTTCTTCATTATTTGATCCTTAGAATAAAAACTAAACTTTGAAGTAAAATAGCTCTAAAGTAAAACTAAAATCTCATAAATTTATTTAACTCACTAAAAACACTATAAATTAGGAATTATCATTTACCCATATAATAGTTTCTTTGTTTTAATGTTATCTCACTCCACAATTAAGCTTGACTACATATATTTTAATAATAGTGTCTTTATGTTTAATGGAATCCCATGATTAAGTCATATTTATTGTTTCATTAAACGGACTAATTATTCCATGGGCTTTACTACTTTGGAAAATGTCTTATTATTATCAATAAATAAGTTGATAGAAGTATATCAAATTCTAATAAAATTTTTGGCCTTACTAACATAGGAATTTAAAAAGAGTTATGATCCATTAACACTAGGTGTTAGTCAAAAGACTTACACCAAATCTCACCCATTAAGTTTAGTTGATCGTGTGGTTTAAATTATATCCACAAAAGAAAAGGAAAGAACACAACACGCTAGATCTCGTTTGCAAATTTCTTCTTTCTTTGTCTTTCCACTAGTATGGAACCCGTGCGTCGCATGGGTAAGTTTATCCGTGATTGATTGTTATAAAATATATGTTGTTGTTTGTCATATTTATTAATATTGTTTTGTTAATTTTAGTGATATCCTTGCACCTCACAAATACATGATATGCAGGGTATTTGATTTCCAATAATATTGTCATTTCATACATAAAAAATAAGGATACAAAACAAAACTTTACACCAACAAATACATGTTATAAACTTGTACCATTCAAGCATATTGTAAACATTAATACCACGATACAATATTACAACTTTTGCGTATGTTCTGTTTGTACGTTCTTTCCATTGCCACTCAAAGCATCAGAAAGAATTCCCAAAGAAAAACAGTTCAAATGTATTGGTGGCCTACTGACCTTTGGAAATAAAGTATGATTTTGGCATATAGTAAAAAAAAACCTTGTAGAACATTGGATACCTCCTCTTGATTCTTTTAGGGTTTGTCCCCTAACAATGAACTAAATCCCAAAGAACAATGGACTTGGCATTTGCAATATTGCAAATTGATGATTACTAGATTATTGGTGTTTTATATTATTAGGAAATTTATGGTGTCGATTCTCTCTGCGTAATTTGCGAGGCTTTTTCTTGATAGCTGTAATGAAGGTGATGTCGCATAGGTGAAATTCTTAGGCGAGATTCAGTGCAATGTTCTTTTTATTACTGGTGGTGATATAATTTAAATCATACGATCAACTAAATTTAACGAATGAAATTCGGTATAAGTCTTTTGACTTAATGAATCCTAACTCATTTAAAAAAATCAGTGCATGTTTTTACAACAATGATGATGATTTCCCTGCGTCTTAGATAGAAAGGGAGAAAAGCCTTTTTGTTGCCTCAAGGAGAGAGAGCACCGACGCTAACGGGAAAAAATTTGTCAAAGAGTGTGTAAATGGATCTTGCTAACCATTGCTCTAAGGAAACCAAAAGTAGCATGTTTGTATTGGTTTCAACTTTCAACAACATTTTGACTTTTAAAAAATTAAGTTTATCATTTTTCACCATTTTCCAATACTATATTTCTATTTTTATCTCCTTATTCAATGTCTCAAGAGCAATGGTTAGCATTCTCCTTTTTTTTAATTTATCTCTCCTATTAGGGGCTCCCATAAGTTACATCTCAAAAATCAAAAAATCAATATTTATTTATTTTACATTTTCTGCAAACAAACACAAAACAAATCTATGAATCTACTCAAATGCACCCCAAATTTATCGATAAGTATTCATTTGTTGAACAATTTTAAGCAATTCAATCAAATTAACTTCAATTTTACTAATCTGAAAATATTATCAAGATGAAACTGCATTTATAAAACAAATATATTATAGTATGAACACAACATTCAACTCTTTATTATCAAAACACAACATCCCATTTTGGTCAAGAAAAAAAAAACACAACATTCGATTATAATCATACTCCTCAAATTCTTTTTTGATGAGTTTATAAAGTTCAACTTCCTCAATCATTTTGATTTGGAAATATGAAACAAAAAGATCACTTCGAACAACCCAATATAAGAGTGTAGAAATACAGGGCTTTTACATATATTTTGCTTTTAGGTTTAAAACAAATACGTCTTTAACAGTACAGACAATCATCTCTGTGATGCCAGAGATCAATCATAAGAAGGTATATGCAACAGCTACAATGCAACTTCAGCGGACATAACAGAAATTATTCAGCATAGCTCAAACTCTCAAACATGCTACCACCAACTTATCCAACGATGATCCGCCAAACACTACTTTCCAAGCTTACGCTTCAAGGAAAATCTACCAAAAGCACACAGCAGGCACACTGAAACCTATCTATTATTTTGCATAATCCGTTGTTTACTTAGGCTACAGAACCAGCTTGTTCACATAGGTCCATTAAATCCAGGGTCTGCAAAAATTCGGTAATCACAACCCATCAGAGAGAGAAACAAAAATCAAGAAATCCATATAATACTATTTTTTCTAAATGGAAAAGCAATATTCCTTCAGTCCGACGTACCTCAGGGACTGACAGCTCAAGACGAAACTTTGGACCATCATAATGATGCAATACTGGCCTGAATGAATCTTCTTCCAGTGCCTTGCAAATGTTCCTGACACGGATTCTGACCTGTGTATAATGAGGAACACAAATATTATTCATTCAACATCTTCAACACAAAATGATATATGGACCAACTATCACATTCCAAAGTCCTAGATTATACCTGAGCTGGAAACCTTGATTCCCCTTTGCATTTTTTATCCTCCCATGCAGTTGGATCTATGTTAGAGCCCCCAAAACTTGCTGCCTGCAACCAAGAGCTTTCTAAGTAAACAAATTGACTAAAGTGCATTTGGTCTATCTTCAACTTTGTACTACTACTATCCAAATTGACTATGAAGTTACATGTTTTCAAAGATAGAGGATTCTGTAACTCTATTTAGAACATACCAAATAGCATAGTGATGGAGAGAGACAGCAACAACAACAACAACAAAGCCCAAATTTTAAAAAAAGCCATTTACATTCAATGAATTAGGTAATCCCATAACCAGCTATGCTCCTAAGCATTAGCTGCTCAACAGAAACTCACAATCACCCCCCTCCCCTCCTCTCTTTGCATCAGTATAAATGGTAGAAAAATATTCAAAATTACCAACATAGAGGTACAGTTGGCAGAGAATTCTAATTATTAAGCCATAAAAATAGGTTTCAATTTCATAGCACCCAACTGATCTTATGTGTTATCCTCATTTCATACCGATATCACTTAAAAGGACACAATTTCAATCCTTCATAACCCTAAAATACGGTAGTTCCCTACACAAGTAGCACAAGGAAATAAACAAAATCAGAGAGATAAGTTAAGAATCGCCCACCTCAAAAATGCCATGCAGCTGATGAGTAGTATAGTTGTAAAGAAAAAGAGGTAATCCCGGAGTAATTGCCCTGACAGAATCACGATACCTTGGAGGCAAACCTGCCAATAATATTGGAAGAGTCAGTACTCATAAAGTGCATAAATAATAATCATCATACTGAAAGATAAGTTACACAAAGGGTGCACACACCAAATAGCTGACGTTTTAAGTCTTCCTGCATTGTGTCATTGTTACAGACAAAGATATATCCTCCAAGCACCTCATTCCGTGGGAGTGTCTCTGCTGCAGGCAAGGTCTTAAACCTTTTGTCAGTAGCATTTGTGTTGTTTTCGTTGTTGTTGTTGTTATTGTTGTTGTTGTGGGGGTCTTTGTTGAGCTGAACATTACCGCTATACTTGTTACTGTTCATGTTACCTGCAAAGTTTGCATTACTTTTCTGGTACACAGCATTCATATTATAAACACCATTTCGAAGTGAGCTTTTGCTCATATTCTCAGTAAATTTAGAGTCCAGGTTTAACATGCTCAAGTTAAGAGTGTCGAATTTGTTTTCCTCCTGGAACCCAAATTTATCCCTTGGCCTTGTTTCAAGAGGACTCTTTGAAATATCAAGGTTGTTAAAGCGCTCAGCCTTTGATCTCTGTTCAGCTAACTTAGAAGCAACCATCAACCACTTGTGATCCTCGGCGGCCTTTGAGTGTCCGCGAAGCTCATCACCTAACTGCCAGAAGCTGTGCATGTTGTCCATCTTCTGAAACCATATTTATGTTTTAGATGCAGCATAAATAAATCTCACTAAAGGAGTAAATCAAAACAAAAAACTAAAGTAACAAACAAGATGTGCAGCACCGACACTTCTCATCGAAATCGTGTCCGGTGTCTGACATATGTCTGTGTCATGACAAAAATTTACCAACACATGTGATTACATTCAACTATGTCATTGAAGAAAAACAGAAATGCGTATTTTGACTCTTCCTTGAAGATAAGTGAGCAAAGACTACACATCAATATAAACAACAAAAATAGTTTGTATTAATAGAGTCAAAAGCTCAAGCAGATCTATAACAGAACATAAAGTTAGAGAATAACACAAGCAATAATTCCCTATTAAGCACGGACACCGGACACGACACAGATAATAATTTGAGGAAATGACATAATTCAGTGTAATTATAGGTATCGTGTCGGTGTCAGACATGCCTAATCCGAGGAGTGTTTGTAATTATGGTGCTTTATTTAATTCCCACTTCAAATGTACTCACTCCGGTACTAAATATAACCCGTAAAGTTGGGTCAACAAAAATCGATGAATTTTGGACCAAATAATCAATTCGTTGATTTTAGTTGACAAAATTTCTATTATATTTAGCACCGGAGGAAGTAAAATTAAAACAATATTGAAGACAAACAACTACAATAGACTACCAATAAGTAACAAACATATCAAAGATATGAATTTTTCATTTTATTTGAAATGTGTAAAAACGTAAACTTCAAATAATTATGAAGAATTTCCAACTAAATAATCACCCAAAAAATATTCAAACAAGATTAATCACAAATTTAATAATCCATTTTCAAAAATTTGGGACTGAGCACATTGATTCCTAGTTTGACTTCTTAATCTACCAAAAAAATTCTTAAAAAAAAAAAAACAACAATAATAATAATCAATAATTAGCACCATAATTAAGCTCCTTAAATACAAATCTGACAACAAATCAAGAAGGTAACAAAAAATGGAACAAACAAGCATCATCTATTAAAAGCTGAGATCATAAAAGGAAATCAAAGATCTAAATCGAAGAGAGAAATTGAATTTACTAAAATCAGCAAAACAAGGAGGAGAGAGATTGAAATAGAGATTTGGTAACAAAAATAGAGGCAGAGAATTGATGAAATCTGGCAGAGAAAGAAGAAGACCTAGATTTGGGGATCCAGAGAGAGAGAGAGAGAGAGAGAGAGAGAGAGAGTACCTTTTACGACTTCGCTATGAAACTAGAAGACGCTACTGTGAGAGAGAGAAAAAGATAAAGTGAAAGTGAAGGAGTAACTAGTTTTAATATAAGGTACGTTTGCTATTTTTTTTTTTACGGAAATAGGTCCGTATGTTTTGCTTAATTACGGGATATGCCACTATTTTCAAAATATTTAATCTTCGTTACTAAGGCTTGCGATACTCATTTTAATCTAACGTTAAAGGGATAATAGTCATTTTCTAATAAGTAGTCACTTAAAGCGATAATAGTCATTTCTGTTTTTAACAGTAATAATAGTTTTTCAATGTATCGAAATTTTAAAACCACTCTAATCAAAATAATTTTTAATGCGCAAAATCTCTCAATACTCACAATAACTCTTTTCATATAAGATTTGAAATGATAGTAAATAAATACTTATAAGAACTGATATAACAGTAAGTAAGTATTATTGTGACTACTCGTTACACATTCAATGACAAAAATAACTATTACTCTAATCCTTAAATGTGCGAAGAATAATCACAATAGTATTAAATGTATCGAAATTGTATTATGCACATTGTTAAGAAAAATAGTATTTTACGTTAAAATAGTTCGATGACATTAACTTTTTTTTATATAGAGATTGATAAGACAGTAAGCACTTTTAGAGACTGATTAAAAATGAGCAACTATATTGAAGAACTAGTGTAACAATATTAACAAAGTATTTTAAGTATTTTAATGTAAGAATTATTTTGACTAAGATAGTGTATAATCAAGGACTACTTTGAGGTTTTGATACATTGAAGGACTATTGTAACTAATCGTTACACATTTAAAGATTAAAATGATTATTAATCTATAAAAAAATGTGAATAGGTGATTCAGACTTTACTTACTTTTCAAACAAACTCTAACTAAATTACTAGAATCATTTTCGATAAGAAGCATATGTCTAACAAACAAAAACTACTCATTTATATTTTGTTGGGTTTGGTTTGATAATATATTATTGTTAAATTGAGGTTTTTAAATTTCAATATGGCATGCCTTCAAAAAACAATCAATATAACATTCGTTCAATAAATGAATTTTCGGTTACTTGTTTTGGTTCTAAAAAATGTAAATTTTGTTTTAAAATGGTGAATTTTAACCTCAATTTTAAATAGAGAAAAAATAATAAACATTTTTTTGGAAAAAAAAAAACTACCCCTTTCAACTCAAAAATCTAGTCTAAATTAAAACGAAAATTACCATGAATTGTTGATTTTAGAGAAATTTGTCCAAGAGTAACTTTGATTTTACTTTTTGAATTTTAAATTGGTTTCCTCATTTTTGTTTTGTTTGAGTTGATGGCAACGTGGCAGGGCATTGAATGTGGACTAGTCCTAACCACGATTTCACGTGGTCCTTGCGCTTAGAGTTGCCGAACACTTTGT
>Ga0228711_1006619_pt1 | contig 17128 bp, 8 predicted proteins | sample MedpolnodulmetaG_2_FD_177996 | JGI IMG/M metagenome (GOLD analysis project Ga0228711, IMG submission 177996) | Root nodule microbial communities from Medicago polymorpha collected in Santa Monica, California, United States - brown nodules | ecosystem: Host-associated > Plants > Roots > Nodule...
AATATGGATTATGAAATTTGAATAGAATATTTTATGTATGGATCTTTAAAAGTTGAATTTTGTAGGTAATTAAAAGTTGAATTTTTCTGCACACAAAAAAAAAATCAAAAATCCATGGGTACCCGCGGATATCCGTGGGTATCTAAATACCCGTGGATTACCCGTATAGAGATACCCGCACGGGTATGGGGACGGGTACGGGTACCATATTTATCCAACGGGGCGGGGACGGATATCATACTACCCGTACCCGCGGATACCCATTGACATCCCTAGCTCCATGTCTTCATGCATTCTTGATCTTTTCATGCTCAAGCTTCAACCAAACCATCTTACTTCTTTGATAATCAACCTGAAATGAAAACCATAGCTTTTGTAGTAAAATAGCTCAAAAAATACGACTAAAACTAACGAAACCTTATTGAATTAAAATGCCAAAAACAATAAAAACTACGGCTTATCAGTAGGGAAAAAGGGTGTCAACATAATATCATTGTTTAAATTTTACAACTTTAGATACGCTTGTAAATTCGTTAAAATCATCTATCTTGAGTATATTGTTGATTCATCCTTAATGTGTAATGCTAGCAGATTGAGGATAATAGAGTAAGGAATAGGAAAATTTTACCTCATACCCCTACAACTATACCATCACCCCAACATTTAACATGATTTACCCGTTTTAGCCTTATATGTAGAGTTAAACAATTCACTTTTTTTCATTTGTCTCTCACACCCTTTTCAACAATTTCGGTTTATACGAGTTTATGTTTTCCGTTTCACCTGAATTTACCAAAAGTAACCATTGAACCGGATAGATTAGTTACTCCCTTCGTCCCTCAATAGATGACCTAGTTGACTCCGACACACGTACCAATATATATGTTTTATCTTTGATATCTTCAATTCTCTACTAAAAAAAATATGAAAATTTAATATTTTAAAAATATTCATCGAGACGAATCCAACAACATCTTACATGATATTATTTATCTTTGTGAATTAATAGAAAAATATGGTTAAAGTATGTCAAGTCAATAATGTATATTGTCAAATAGGTCATCTATTGAGGGACCGAAGAAGTACATTTCTGGAAAATTTATATAGGGTGATTCATTCAATTTGGAAACGTCGAAAGTGAAGCTGAAAATTGAGTATGTATAAAGTTAAATTACAAGGACAAATTTGAAATTATTAAAATTTGTGGGGGTGATGATATAAATGCAGGGGTAGGTAAAATTTCGTGATTTATTCAAATGTTAGGCTCAATTAACTAATAAGTGTGTTGTAGCCTAAAGAAATTTATTGAGTGGTGTATGACTAAATTGGTAGTATGAAGAAATAGCATTATTAAATGTATGTCGTTGAGAGAAGTGTGTAGAACTCTATCTTAAAGTGTAAAAAATATTATACAATGATGTTTCTAGAACTCTGCATTGAAGTCTATAAAAAGATGAGAGAATTTGTCATTTGCAAACCAAGCAAGCAAACAAAAACTCATAACTAATACCCCAGAAGCACCGGTTAACATTTCTCTTAACTAATATCTCGAGAGCGCATTGGTTAATATTTTTCTTAATTTATCATGATTCCATTTGCTGATATAGCAATATCATTCTTTATTGATCATAAACTCGTAATAAATATATTTGGTGTAGTGAATAAATTGAATTAGGATCTCTCCATTTATCTCTCTCAATTTCTTCCTTTTAGAGAGATAACGAGACAAAGAAGTTTGAAAAAAAAAACATAAATAATTAACGGGTTTTGCTAACGAGTGCCCTACGGGCATTGGTTAAGGAACCTATTACTTTTGTCTTGAAAATGCAAATTTTTACATTTGTCTTATTGATAATTACACAACCTTTTGTTGCAAAGTTACTTATTTTAGTACTTTAATCAATGGCTCAAGGGCAATCATTAGCATTCTCCATAATTAATAGTGGTGAGACTCACTATATACTTTTTTGTATTTATCTCTCACCAAATGACATCATCAATTTATTTTAAACAAACGGAGAGGATCTTTACTCTTGTTTTAGGCCTTAAAGTGTTTTTTTTTGTAACTTTTGTGTGTACGCACGCGTGCGTGCGTACGAGAGGAGGAGAAGCAACAGCACTAGTAATGAGATAACAACGCTTTTTTTTTTAACTTTGATTTTCGCATAACTATTAATTTTTTTAATCACAATTAAAATTAATAATTTTTTTTATCTAAGATCGACAATATGTCTCAACAAAGATTATATGATTCATGGGTAAGGTTTATATATATATATCACTTGTAACACTAAAACCTGAATCATCAAAGTAATATAAACAAAATTATAGTTGTTTTATAGTTCCAAAGGTATCATTGATCAAACTACGTTAACAAATATTGTGTGTTTATTACCTTTTATTTTTGTTTCTTATTAGTCTTTTGTTCCTAGTTGTGATTCTAAAAGGTCCTAACTATCCATTTAGCACGAGAAAAAACGTGTAAATAGCACGATACAAAGTTTTGTCCATGCACTAACTATCCATTTAATTTTCAAATAGATACATAAATCGAAGATGCATGGAAAAAGAAAAATTTAATAAAAAAATTTCTTTCTTATACATCACCACCGTATTAAGGAAGAATATTTGTAAAATATATAAAAAGTAGTATGTAACCTCTAAAATACATAAAAAGAATTCATTTTAATTTTAAAAAAACTTAATATTTCAAAAACATTAATTCTTAGAATGATTAATAAATTTATAAAAGCAAAAGGCAAGCAAATATACCTTCCAAGGTGTAGTTTCTCATTCAACATGGTACAACCAGCCAAAGTTGCCATAAGAAGCATTAAAGGGGTAAAAACTGAGGCAAACAATGGACCTCTCATGTGTACACACCATGAAATTACAGCTACCATTGCTCCTGAAACCACTATACCCTGCACAATTCAATTTACATGGTATATCTTGAGCCTCGTGTAGAATTAATAATCAAATATCAATAGCTAAACATTATTTTCTTATTACACTATTTTATAATATTAAAAACACATTTAAATACTTTTTTTACCTTTATTGAAATACTATAAATTAATTAATGACAATATTCGAACAAGTGATTGTCTCAAGTGGTTAACAAGTTTCAACAATTCTTGATCCGACTTTACTTACCATCCAACCGAATTTCAAACTACTTTCTTTTTTATATATTTTGGGAAATAAATTAGGAAGAGAGTTAATATGTATATGATCAAATTTGATAGTTTATTCTTTAATGTTAGATATATATTAAAAACAACGTGTATGGTTCTCGTGAGTTTATTTCAGTTGGTAATGACAATGTAATATATATGGACGAGTCGGGGTTCGAATTCCAAATTTTCAATTTATCTACCTTAAGATGTATTTCTAGCCACTGGACTAATTAAAAAAAAACATGTATATGAAAGTAACATGCACTTGACAGACATGAAAAAGATAAAATGAGACTTAATACTTACCCTAAGAAAACAGCCATGATAAAGGTTACAACTGGTTCAGGTTGGCCATTGCGTATGCAAATGTTGGTGAGGTTAGAGCCAGGGATTGTAGGTAGAAGTTTTGAAATAATGCTCCTCTACATTTGAAAACCAAAGTCTTAGTCCCTCTTTTTTTTGGCTACTTTTAGAGTATCTCTTGTACTATTGTCTTGGTTTTTCATATATTATACTTGCATATAAAATAAAATTATACAAAAATACATAATTACATACCCTAATAAACCGCAGAGAAAAGACTGAAATAGTATCATTTAAGTCATCTTTGTCCTCTTCTTGCTCCCAATTAACAAAAATAAAACATATATATCATTAGACATGTTCAAAACAACTGTTCAACCAAAACGAAGTGAAATTAACCGAATCAATTGTGATAGTTTAAGAATCACTAAATAAAACTGAAATTGATTTTATCAACTTGTTTCCATGTGTATTTTTAGGATTCTTCATAAAAAACTGTTATGTTTGATAAAAATTGTATAACAACATTCTGATTCGGATCAAAATTAAAAGTTAGTTCAATGAACCATTAATTCAATTTTTTGACTGAACCGAACCATCAACATGCGTTCACTCTTACTATAGCCATAGTCATTATATTTCTCCACTTTCATAATATGTATAAAAATTAGACATACTCGGATAAATCTTCCAAAGAAAATATTTAGCCTAGAAAATGCTCAGATATTGATTTAATTTAATTATAATTCTATTTGCTCAAATAGCATAATCATTCTCCATTAATCATAAACTCGTAATAAATATATTTGGTGTAGTGAATAAATTGAATTAAAGATGAATGAACCTTTCAAGAATGAAAGCAAGTGGTGCCATGAAAGCAGTTTTTAAGAGGGTTGTCTCAACCATTAGGCTAGTAAAGTTTTTGCTATAGGCCTTAACTTTTTTTAACTTGCGAGTGCGCGCGCACATGTTTGTGTGTGCGCATGCACGTGTGAGAGAAGGAGAAGCAACGACACTAGTAAGTAGTAATGATGTAGCAACGACTTTTTTTAACTTTACGATTTTTACAAAAGTATTAATGTTTTTAATCACAATTAAAATTAATAAAAAAATAATCTAAAACTGACAATGTCTAAACAAAGATGATACGAGTTGACTTTATTATCCATTAAAAAAGAATTGTTAAATAAAATTTATTATGATAATTTAATAAGCAAATTTGCTTCTATAAAAAGATCAAAAAATAAAATTTACATAAAATTTATTTCAAAATTTATATTAATTTTAAAAAGACATCGTTCTTAGAGTTTGTTTTAAGCCTCAAAATTGGTTGGGACGGACCTGGTTGCAAATAGCAAGCGGTAGGCAACAACGATCCTTAAGTTCATGCCATCATTTACAACAAGCTTGTAGAGAATATGAGTACCAGCAAATGCTATATGCACTATTACCATTAGCAACGTTGGCTTCAAACCCTGCACTACATTATACAAACTCTCCTTCATTATCAGTTGGGGAAGAAGATAAAACACAAAATGGTGAGGGAGACTTGTTAAGAAAGGAGGAGAAATGAGGGCGTGGGGGAGAGGCTAGGGGCCGTTTGAAATATACTTATTTTGAGCTTGCAAACCAAACTTACGTAAATAAATAATAAAATCACTATAGTCTACTTTCTTTTACCGGTGACTTGATGTTACACATATGAAGAAAAAAAAAAGAAAAGATACACTTTAATTTCTTTCTTTTTGACAACGAATACACTACTTTTTTTAGAGAAAATACACTTTGTTTTTTTTTAAATAGAGAAAATACACTTTGTTAATCATTTTATAAATATATTTGTTTATATTTTATTGTAGGATAACAGTTTGTTAATTTATTTATTTTAAGCAGTTTAATCGCTATAAATTTACCTTTTTAAGGTAAATTAGTGGGATGTACGGAGTTCAAATACGACGTATGCATATATTATACGATGTTTCTATCAACTGAGTTAAGCTTAAAGAGACAAGTTTGTTAATTTTCTTTGGAGTAATGGAAAACAGTTTGTTAATGATTTTATATGATAACTAACGGGATACTCGTACGTACGCACATGGAGTGTGTTACGCTCTTTTTTAGATGTTATTATCCAATTCGTTTCATAAAGCTAAAGTGTTACATGTATGATGACATCCGATTTCTTTATCTCATATTAATACTAGTATTAGTTGGCAACAATCCCAGATGAATTGGCTTTGCGAAGGTGATGCAAATTCTAAAAAAATTCATGATATTATATCGAGTCGTCGTCACGCAGACGTTATCTCAACAATTCTTGTTGATGCGCCATTGTAGAGGGTGTGGATAAGGTGCGTAGTGTTGTTTTTTCCCACTTTGGGACTCACTTTAAATGATAAATTACAACACACACATATCTAATGACCAATTACAACATAAGTAGATATGATTGTTATAATGAAAAGTAAAGGAGTGGAAAATATAAACATGAACAATTGTAGACGTCCCCCCACAGGATATGACCCCATATTTGATTTGAGCATAATTCTTCAATGAAAGGAGAAGAAAAATCATGTTGAGAGTGAAGAGTGATGATTTTCTTTATCCAAAGCCTAGCAGCAGTTTGAGGAGGTCCTGGCCTGGCAATAATGGTGGACGCCTGGAACAAGACGGTCGAGAAGAAGGTGAAGAGGTATGCATAAATTTCGTAGGTTATGAGGTCTCGTGTTGCGTTGATGCTGGCTTGGCAGGATGACTCAACGTTGTAAATTGAGGTAAACTTGGTCAATCCTAAACCAATAAAAAAGGGCAATCGAAGTTAAGGAGTTTAATTTTAGAACTCCGGTGGTAATGTCATCGATGACGGAAATAGGGTTTGCGTTTGCAGCAGCCATGAAGGTGTTGAAGAAGAAAGAACAAAAAAGCAATGAAGGTTGAAGAAGAAAGAACAAAGAACTTTGCTCTTTTTACACATGAGTAGACTATGGTTATATACTTGAATATTTTAGTAATTTATTATACCATGTTTCTATCAACTGAGTTAAGCTTATAGAGACAAGTTTATTAATTTTCTTTGGAGTAATGGAAAACGGTTTGTTAATGATTTTATATGATAACTAACGGGATACTCGTGCGTACGCACATGTTACGCTCTTTTTTAGACGTTATCATTCAATCCGTTTCATAAAGCTAAAGTGTTACGTGTATGACGACGTCCGCTTTCTTTATCTCATATTAATACTAACTGGTATTAGTTGGCAACAATCTCAGATGAATTGGCTTCGCAAAGGTGATGCAAATTTTTAAAAATTTCATGACATCATGTCGAGTCATTGTCGCGCAAATGTTATCTCAACAATTCTTGTTGATGGCGCCATTGTAGAGGGGGTCGATGAGCTGTCTAGTGCTACTTTTTTCCACTTTGGAACTCACTTTAAAGCGTAAACTTATCTTTGTATCTCTTCTAGTCTACTTTTTTCTTCTTCAAGGCTCCCTTAGGTATCATATCTTCTCTAGAATCTTTATTTATTTGTTTTTTCGTTTTTAATTGTGTCAGTTCAGTTCCATAACTGTTAGTAATGGTTCAATTTTTTTGTTTGGTTTGGTTCAGTTCAGCGGTTCGATTTAGTTTTTTTGTTTTTTTTCCACCCATAATTACAACCAATCTTTTTGTTCATATTTATATTTGAATGACATTGTCTCACATTTGTTTTTATACGACATGACATTCCTGTGTTTGCGTCCTGTCATCTCTAGCTATTTTCAAATTGATCACATTTAAAATTCAGACATAGTCTAATAAAGATCACGGGTAGTTTGAACATGTGTCTTCCACGCATGCAGCTCAGAGACACCAAGAAGAATGTTAACAATCCCACTTCAAGAATGTAATGTGCCCATGAAACATCCGTGAATTGATTTATTTGTAGTTGCCTAAACGTTTTTTGTATGGTAGAATTTCCCTAAACATGAACCATTACTTGTTTTGGTGTATAAATATAAATGTTGCTAAGGTAGCAATTTAAATTTTACAAGTTTAGGAGACCGGCCAGTAAATTTGTTAAAATCATCTATCTTGAGTATATAATTGATCCATCCATGGATCAAATCTGGTATGGTGTATCTTTAACATTTCAATTGAAAAAAAGAAAGAAAATCATCGGAACATGAAGATCACTACCCCTACATTTTTCCTCGGAATAACTTAAATAGGTTGAAAGGGGATATTTGTGACACAACACTAAAAAAATGATGATATAATTTTATGGTTCCATCTCATCGTCCGCCAGACAACTCAATCGCATCTTGGTTATGAATTGAATCATCTCCCCACGCAAATCTTCTTTGCAATCTCTCGGAGTCTTGTCTCCGAGTAACCTCCACGTGCTGCCATTCTTCCCACCTTTCGGACAGCCCTTCTCCCTCCAGCATTCTTACAACCTCTGACATTGCCGGACGATCCTCTGGTGTTGCTTGTGTGCACAGTAATGCAACTTGTACTATCATTTCAACTTCTTCTATGTTGTAGTTTTTATTAAGGTTGCTGTCAACAATAGCATCCAATCTTTTCTCCCTCTGTAGCTTCTTCACCTAAATAAAACACACAAAGATAGAAAAACAGTAACCAATAAGAATTTACTGAATCGTGTAAATAACACACAGCTTATTTTTGAAGATATCAGGCATTAAGAAAGCGAAAGCACATCTCTTTACAAAAACTAACTACCTTCGGCTCATCAAGGAGTTCTAGGTAAAAGTATTCAGTAGCAAAAGCATGTATTTTTTAAAATGTCATGATTATAAACAAATCACACTTTAGCTTATTGCAAAATCATGTATTCTTTCAAATGTCTTGATCATGAAGACAGCTTATTACAAAACAGGTATTCTTTAAAATGGCATGATCATAAACGCAGCATACTTCAGCTTATAACTAAATCGATAAGCATGCAGAGGTGAAGTTATAATCATATAAGTCTCTAGTTGCTCATTGCAGCCTCTACTCCGTGCTTAAATCATTAACATGTCAAAGTGAACATCATAAAAAGTAGGAATGCATAAGCACAAGTTCCACGCATGTTCGTACAAATGAGAAACAACAAGAAAGGCACAAAGAGGAGCAAACAAGGAGGTCATGAAATCATAATTATTAAAATGATGTTGTCTCACATGGTCAAGCAATAACACATCATCTTCATCTTCCAGACGTGAAAAGTCAATTGCACGTTGACCTGTAACAAGCTCCAAAAGCATAATCCCATAACTAAAAACATCTGTCTTTTCTGAAGGTTTTCCAGTAGACAGGTATTCGGGAGCTATATGGCCCATTGTCCCACGAATTTGAGTCGTCACATTAGTCCTTCGAACATCAACCAATTTTGCCAAACCAAAGTCACCAACGACTGCTTCAAAATCTCCATCTAGTAAAATATTGGCTGCCTTTACATCCCTATGAATAATTTTAGGATCGCATTGTTCATGAAGATATTCAAGACCACGGGCTGTTCCAAGTGCAACTCGTTTTCTTGTATCCCAATTCAAAATGGATTCCCCAGGTTTGAGCTCTGCATCATTATTCAACATGGTCAAACAGTACCGGAAAATATGCCAAATTTACAAGTAAACATAAAGAAAATATACAGATCCAAGCTACCCAAAATGTCAGATTAAACCTTGAAAAACTTGGGGCAATGTTAAAAATAATTATATAACTGAAACAAAATAGATGCTAGGCCATGTATCTATTTAACTATATTATTAATGACCTCTCCAACCCAGTTATGAAATAAAATAGAATAGTCGCATTCTTTTATAGAAAATCAATTTTAATAATAAGCAGACCAGTATGCATATATATGTTGTAACTAAATACCTCTTAGTCGAGAGGCAACACTTAAGTTCTGCATGAAAGGATATACCAAGAGGCGTTCGGTTGGAGTAGTGCAAAACCCAATGAGCCGTAACAGGTTCCTATGGACAGCTACGCTTATCATTTCAACTTCGCGCTGGAAAGCTTGATCACCCCCAGGACTTTCATAATCAGTTAGCCTTTTGACAGCAATTGTTGTCCCATCAGCTAAAATGCCTTTATAAACCTTACCAAAGCCTCCCTGTCCTAAAACATTCTTCTCGCTGAAGTTGTCTGTAGCTACCTGTAGTTCTCTCCAGGAAAAACTTTTTATTTGACCAAGTGTAATTCGCCGATCAACTTCACCTAGAGTCAAGAATGAAAAAATATTGAAATACAAGAGAAGTTTCAAAGAAAAGAGGAAACTAAATAGATAGTTCACATTAATCATAGTTATAATTTTCATAAACTATGCATTACAAGCTTCCTTGTTTCCTGAATTTCCTTTTATGTCGTTTCAATCCTTTTTAACTCTTAGCCCTTAGGGTCTGTTTGGGAGATTGGAGGGGGGGGGGGGGGCTTTAGAGGGAGGGGATTAGAGAGAGAAAAATCTTCCATCATTTTTAATAAAATGAGTTGTAGAGAATGATAAAAGAAGACTTGTTTGAAGAATTTATCTAAACCCTCCTTCAATAATTTTGAGTTCACATTAATTATGAAGAAAAATAAAACCTCCAAAGCCCTCCTTTCTCAAAAGTCTTCTATTTTTTCCACTTCCTCCTTCCTTTTTTTTCCCAAGCCCTCCCCTCCCCTCCTAAACTCCCAAACAGGCCCTTAAGGATACCTTATCCTTGCCATGGTGCTGGCCTACTTTTCTTTTATTTATAATACTTCTTTTAATAAAATAAATATTAGTATTATTTTAAGAGTTCAATACTATACACCGACGTTGTCAATAAGTTTTATACAAATATCTAATCATATTTCCCCTCGTTATCACAAAATAGTATTACTTCTTAAAATATGTTTACATTATGGCAAGATAGTGAAATATCATTTGATTTCTGTGTAAAACTTTGTTATATTGTCGACTTATAGAACTTCTATTTCAATAATTTCTCACCGTGAAAAGCATTACAAAACATATTCATTAAGCATATTCTCTAACCATCACATTCCATCTTCATAGGACATGGAACTTTTTAAGGAATTGAGGGGCCGGGTGTATTTAAATTTGGAGTCATCGAATCTAGTGAGCCACAAGGTATCAGGGAATGAAAGGTAAATGCTAATGAGTTTTTCAAGAGCACTAAATAAGAAATAAGAAATGAAATGCATTAAACCTTTGTAATTTTGATAAAAAAAACCAACTGGTATTATTACAAACTGAGGGAAAGGAGAGATTGTAAACTTCCCCTAGCATATTGGAGTGACTCTAGACTCTTCAAATCGTCTAAAAGGCCATCTACTCTTTCTGAATGATAAGATAATCCTCTCTGCAAGCACTCCTCTCTATTTATAGGCAACATGCCTTATTTCCCTTAACTATCTCTCTAACCCACCCACTACCTGACCAATTACCTGATTCCCTTATAACTAACCAAGCCTCTTAACATACAGTAACAGAAAATACTTATCAACTTTTCAATAAACACTTTCTAATTCTTGATTCATTAACCAATGTCCTTAAAGATTATGTTTGCAAAACCTTAAAAGAAATACTGATGAAAACATATTGACAATAATAACAGTAGGGAAAGATAGTAGAAGAACAATGCAGTCAATAAAAACAAGGGTCTTGCTAACGAGTGCCCTTAGGGAACTCTTTAAGGTTTTCCAATTAAGAAATTATTCTTTGTAAAAGTTTAACACTTCAATTTCCGATGCATTGAATGCACAATTTTCCATAAAAATTTACTATTTAAAATCCTTAAAGAGTGCCCTTAAGGCACTCATTAGCATTTCCCTAAAAACAATACTACAACATGGTACTGCAGCCTGATGATCTTGACCATCATGATGGTAGATAAGAGGACTTTCTCAAGTAGAAAAAAAAAATGCATTTCCAGTCACAACGAGCTAAGAAATACACCATGCATATGAATCAATCTAAAATATGGTCGATAATGTCATATATGATCATAATGGTTCATGAGTTTAGAGTATTGGATCAGCTTGGAATAGAATGCATATATATGCAGGGTTAACAAATTAAGAATTTTAAATGCTACAACTAACAATCTACAAAAACATTGCACGGACTAAAAATAGAACACAAACCTGCAACATCTACAAAAACATCACGCCTGTGCCCTTTGCACCAGAAAAACAGCAGGCTACCAAGAAAAAGAATAAGAATTGAACCTACAACTGTTCCAACTATGAGGCCTACTTTTGGTTTGTGTGATGAACCTGTCAAGTAAAGGAAAATTAGTTTTCTACCTGTTGTGTGGGAGGAGGTGGGGGATTAGGGAGGGAAATGTAACCTTGATTTGCATTATCAGATGTGCAAAGATGCTGATAACTCGCACCACAATTCAACTTATTTCCAGTGAAACTGCAATAAGAAACGTAATGAAACAAAGTTAGACTGGGACATATGTAATCTAAATAACGAAAAATGAAAAGATTGCAGGAGTCCTAGTTTGATGTTCTACTTCTATCCAAGGACTCCGACAACAAAAAAGTAGTTGTAAAAAAGGGCAGGGTCCTGATAATGAGTGCTCTTAAGGCATTGGTTAGGAAATTAAGGAGTGGGAAGTTTTTATTAGAAAATACAATATTCAATGCATTGGTAACACTAAGGGCACTGGATACTGGATAGCATTTGTCAAAAGAGATTTATGCCTTAAACTTCTATTTCTACATATTGACTTAGAATATAAGCCTACAATTTGTTGATCGTTGTCACTTGGATTTGTTGTGAACTCGTTATAATATAAAATCCTGTCACTAACAACAGCCTTCCTACTAGAGATGGAAAAAAGTCCTTTTCGGTTGAGTTTTATCTTTGGCAGCCTTTTCTCCTATTTAATCAATTTAAAGCAGAAAGTGTTGGCCAGAAAGTGCTATGTCCATGTCTCAACTTTTAAGGTTTCTTAGGGTGAGCATGTAACAAGAGATACAACTAGCAGCAACTCTGGATAGACTCTAAGCTTTTTATGGTGATCAGTTTGTTTTTGTTAATACTTACCATTTCGCCATGTGTTTTCAAGTGAGAAAAACTACTGCGTCTCTCATCTCCTACCATAAATAATATTAAACAAGTATGTGGAAAGAACTCAATCTACGGGACTCCAATTACAAACTTAGTTTGTTAAAAGTTGAAACTGAATCTGCAATGTTTGCAAATCTTTCAAATGAAGACAAAAAAAAAGGGACTCGGGAAGACCGTTAGAATCATAAACCACTATTTGATTATGTTTGTAACGGTAATTGTTATATAAGATTATGAAGTTATGTATGCAGGTCAGGGATAGAAAGTCATTAAAAGGAGCCTTAAATATTCAATTTTATCCCAATTTACCATACGTACTTGTACTTAGGAATGTTGAATAACTGCTCTGGAATCTGTCCGCTAAGTTCATTTGAATCTATAAGACTACAAAAGAGAATTTTGAACAATACATCAGATGGTAAAATGATAATGATAGAAAAACAAAAAGCATCGAAAAGTAGTTCACATACACATTGATCAAGTTTGGGAGACTGCCAAGTGATTCTGGAATTGTCCCGTTAAGATTGTTTTGACTTAATGTCCTAGTTGCAAGACCAAAATTAGCCATTTTTAAACATTACACAAGGATGATAGATGCTAAGACTCATCGTATATCTGTAAAACCTAGAAACAGACTATCATACTTACAAGAATTGAAGCTTTTTAAGATTACCAAGGGAAGATGGTATTTCACCGGTTAATTTGTTGTTTTCCAGATCCAATCTCACTAAGCTTGTAAGATTTCCAAATTCTTTTGGTATGCCACCAATGATGTTATTCCCCTGTAAAGAACTGCATGATAAATGTACAACATTAATTAATGGTCACACTTATATATAAGTCTTGCTTCTTTGTGTGTGTGTCTGTGTAAGATTTTCCCCCAAAACAGATACTAACGAGACAAAAACGTGAATCACACCTCAAAAACCAACACAAAAGATGGAAAATGTGAGCAAGAACGAACTTGTGACAAATCAGAGAAGAGTTAAAATCATAAAATTTGCCAAAGAGCATTGAATGATTTTTCAGAAGTAACCAAATTATATGTACCCCTGAACACCCACACACGAACCCTAGTACTCTTCTAGTTCATCAGATGCATAGAAGATAATATATTTCACAGAAAACATGTACATCCTAAATAAGAAAATACAAATAATACTCAAAAGTATCCATATGATTTCATCAAATCACATCATAACAATACTATAATCCAAAACACTAAGAATGACGAGACTAGGAACTACACTGTGGGTACTTGATATATACTTACAGAGTTGTAAGACTTTTTAGAGCTCCTATTCTAGGTGTCAAGGATCCAGCGAATCCCATAAATGCTAGTGAACTGCAATGAAGTAATTTATATAATTATACAGCCGCATGCACAGATCTTCGAGCATCAATAAGGTAAAGACTTTTTAGCATCTTTTCCATATCAAATAACTAAAAACACAATTGTTGAAGATTGCAATAAGAAAAAACCCTTACACTTGAACAACATTGCTGTTCTGGTCGCAGTAAACATTGGACCAAGTACAAGGGTCTACTTGATTTTTGTTCCAGTTAGTGAGCTGGTTGGGTGAAGCATTCAGAGATAACTTCAATGCATATAGTGCATCTTCTGTAATAAATATGAAATTCATAAACATTAGTCTAAGATTCAAAAGTCACTTTTAACATCGACAAAATTAAAAACGCAGATATGTTTAAAAAATCACAACATTATCTACCGCAATCTAGTAAAAATATGAAAAAAGATCATCATCAGATTCTATTAGAAAACACTCATATCAATATATTCCCCTACACTTGAAGTCTCGATTTACTACTATTAAACTAAAATCAAGAACCTTCTAGAGATAATGGAATTGAAGTAAATCAAAATTGCAATTAACATAAGATAGTACCTTGTAAATCAAGCTGAGGAAGTGCAAAAGAACACACACAAACCAAAAGTAACAATAGAAGAAACACAAAGTTCATTTCCACAAACATCAACCACTTCCAGAATATGCATAATCATAATCAATTAGCAGCATATCAATAATCTTCATTACAGCGGTGCATCAGAATGAACCAACTCTTTAATTAAGCTGCAACAAAAATAATTAATTTAATAAAATTAAAATGGTATTTTTCATATAAAGGGTTCAGCAGTAACAAATAAGAGAAGAAACAAAATTCATAATTGACAAAAATGAAATATTACTATGAAGTGAGCAGTTAAAGTTAGTTTTAGTTTGGCACTTTTTGTTGGTAAAAATAAATAAATAAAAGAGTGGTTCGGTGGAAGTGAGTTGAATAAACATGATTGAATATTGACGGGAAAACAGTAACTAAATAGTACAACAGACAGCTTATACATAGAATAGAAGAGAAAACATGGCCGAAACAGAAGCTTTTGTCTCTTCAGCGCTTCTTTTTTCATGGTATGTGAAAATGGTGCTGTATTTCTCTTTCCTTTTAAGCTCAAAAATCAAAATAGATAATTATATTTGATGCTTAGGTCACTAAATATATTGGATAAACAGTCATTTTGGTGTTGAATATGCACCTATTTCTTGACTTTAAAATTTGTTACTGACTTTGGTCTTTAATGTTAGATTTGACTGTTCAAGTATAAAAAAAATCTCAGCCGACATTTTTTTGGACGATAGACAAATAATGAGGGGACAGTAAGGACCAAAATCGAAGAAACACACATTTTGGTTCTTTTTAAATCTCTAGATCAAGGTTTATTTCTTTTAAGTTTGTGGTGGAATTGGAGGGCTAGAATCATTGTTTGCGTGGATAATGAACAAATCCATACTTTCTATGTGATATTGAGATCAAAAGACTTGCATCCCTCATCTCTATTTGTTTCTCTAGTTTCATCCTTTGTTGTCGATGCGGAAATGTGGCGCAGTGCGGATGCGTAGCGGGAGCTATTTTGGTGGTGCGGCCATTGATAAATTTAATACCAGAAACCATACTATTCAAAAAGAAATACTAAAATACCTTAAACATTACTCAAAATTTCATGAAGTATTCATAATATGAAATAAAAGGGATAGCAAAATCGAAAATTATCAATACCAATTATATACAACTGGTACAAGTTATTGTTTTACTATTTATAGGTCTGTTTTGACCGCTTTCCACTTCTGACACGCGCCGACGCAGCCAGGTGCGGCGGTCCTGATTTTTCATCTATAGCGGCCCACGCGGCCGCTTTTGACAACAGAGGTTTGATCTCGGTTCCAAAACCTTATGCATGAGTTTCTTGGCATCCCCATAAAGTTGATGAATTCATCCTAAATGTAAATGGCAATTGTTTTGGTGATCTGGGCAGAGTTGGGTTTGAAGGGTTTGATTCGGAAAGGGGATGTCATTTGGATTATTGGGTTTAATGGCTTCCTTGGGATTTCTAATAACAATTTTGTTGATCCAATGGCAATCCACCATGGTGTGAAGATTACTGTAAATCTTGGCTACAGTCGTATAATTTGCTACTCTAATTCTCAAAATTGTGTTTGATTTATTTCTCAAGGATCACAATCTTTTCCAGTGTAATGTTGCAGTTATAGCTAGCAATAGTATCAAGGATTTATTGAAGTTAACGTGGGATGTTATCATTTCTCATTCTCTTAAAAAGGGTAATTTCAGCGCAAACTTTTGGGTCAAACTGGGTTCGGCTAATGATCAGAAATTCACTATGTAGAAGGCTCTACCAAAAGGCTTAAAGACCATTCTTTTGTCTGACTCGCGACAGGTGTTGCAGACTCGCGCTTAGTTTTTTCTTTGTTTTTGGGGTTTTATTTTTCTCTTTAGCCAACTTACCCAAAAAAAGATATTCAAAAGATTATCACGCGTTTGATAAATTTATTTTGTTTTATTTTGATACTTTCAGTATCTTAAGTAGTTACAAAGAGAACTTAATTATTAAGGAGTTAAAGGTGAAACCTTTCGTCTGACACTCTATTTATATCTATAGCTAGATCAACTCATATCATTCCTCACCCGAAGGAACTCGACTACCTTTCAAGAAGACCAAGAAGAGAATCATGGGCTACATTGCCTTCCGCTCTTTTGTCCCAAGAAACACTTTGCTTGAGAGAAAAAGTAGTCAGACTACTTGGGGAATCATAATATATGGAGCCAAGAAACCGCGAGGAAGGTGGGAAAGATGGCCATTTAGTAGGAATCCACAAAAGAAGACAAATAAACACGAAGTCGAGGGAAAAGAGGGGAACCAAAGGAACATAACCTTTACCCGGGACTCGCAAAGTTGAGAGGTTTAAGCTGACTTTTCTTTGACAGCGGGTTTAGTTCATTGGCTTTTTAGCAACGATTCACAAACGCAAGGTGAAAATTGTAAAGAAAAAATTCAAAAATAAAATGAACAAGTTTCCTATAAATGATTATTTGTTTACATTGAAAATATATTAAAAAATCGATTATAGAGGAATCGACTGTTTATTTTTTTATTAGCATTAATTTAATTTCTTTGAAGTGACGTTGAATTCAATTTCATTCTATTAAATAACTTTTATTATAACAATAGCTAATTGGTTTTTTTTTTTTGTGTTACCTTAATTTAAA
>Ga0228711_1006624_pt1 | contig 17121 bp, 8 predicted proteins | sample MedpolnodulmetaG_2_FD_177996 | JGI IMG/M metagenome (GOLD analysis project Ga0228711, IMG submission 177996) | Root nodule microbial communities from Medicago polymorpha collected in Santa Monica, California, United States - brown nodules | ecosystem: Host-associated > Plants > Roots > Nodule...
TTCAGATTTACTTTTGATACATTAGTTGACATGTAATTTTTCTTTTAAAGGTAGTTGACATGTAAATATTAGGTTAGTAATTTGAAATTTTTAACAGGAAAGAAATAGACCAAAAACATGTAAGAATTTGGTCTCTAAAAAAAATGTAAGAATTTGGTCTGTTTTAAGCTAGAGGTCCACATTTATTTTATAGTTGAATCATTTAATATTTATTATTGTAAATAATTAGTGTAACTTAAAACTCTCTTGCCTTGCATGCATAACTGTAGCCGTTGAAATTGTCTCCAGGTTGAGTTTTTCATGAATGGGTTACAAATACTACTAAATTAGAATAGAGAGATGAAGATCCTGTCAAAAATGAAAACATAAATGAATATCTTTTATATTTTTCAACTATATGTAGCCTTAATTAGTATAGCAAAATAAACCAATAGGACACAAGCTCCACGTGACCACCCCTCCCTCAGAACTGACAACAAAACTTCTCTCTATTTCTCTTTCTCTTCTCATAACCAGCTCCCTCTCCCTCAATGAGACAACCAAAGCAATCAACATCTGGTTCCAGACCGAAAAAGATTGAATATCTGGTGTTTCCCGCCTCCTCTTCTTCATCCAGTCCTCATTCTTCTCCAGTCGGTAATCAGTAATCACTTTTTCCCTAAGAATCTTTCTTTCTAATTGGTGTATATTTTTGTTTTGACGATATTTTTCTACTATTATATAAAGACAAATGATGACATTTAAGTTGTTGAATTTGTCTCAATAAATATTCTTCTACTATTATATATATATATATATATATATATATTTTTCTAACACATAATTAAAGATATAATTGTTAAAGATATACATCGACATGTCTGAAACGGTCAACAAAGTCACTTACTTCCGCGATCACATTTATAAACAACTTTTACTTGTTTTAGATTTATCAAATAAGTGTTGTATCCGAAATATAATCTAGATAATCAATTTTTAATAAATTAGAAAAACAAAAATTGCTTTTAAATGTAGAGCGAGTATCTTAGTTTTTTTTTGAAATAAGTGAGTATCTTAGTTTGATGAGCAATTTTGACTGTTACGCCATATAATATCTAAGTAGCTAAACTAATTCTCCTTAATCTAGTCGTACATTCACACGGTGAAACTATTTCGTCTTAAAATATTTCTTTCTTTTTCCATTGTTATATCTTATTTATTGAATTTTCACTCCACTAAATGATACAACTAATTTTATTATTGATATCAACACAAGTAATTATTTTTCAAAAAATCATACACAAACTTTAAACAACTGTTGTTTTGAGGGAGTGAGTGTATTGTTTTCCTTTCTCTGTTGAGCAAACATTGAAACCAATTATTAAAAAGAAAATAAAGTGCATTGAATTAGACTAAAAGACACCATTACATTTATGCTCAGCAACTAATCATCATTCTTCTGGTTCCCAAAAACTAAAAAAGTAAATAAACAGAGTAGGATCTTCGCAATTAACAGACTCGATCAAAGCTTTAATAAGCCATCTAAAATCGACCCCAAAAGCTCATGAGATCCACCGTTGAAATCACAAACCCAAAATACATAAATGAATATACTTTTAAAAACAATATTTCTTGAATGGGTTGAAATTAGTTGTTGAATTTTTTGCGGAGAAGCTTAGCACGTAAATCAGCGGCATCAGTATCCTTAATATTCTCAGGCTTATAGTAACCAGTGACAGGATCTGGAACCCATGAAACCTTGTAAGTCGAAGCACCATCTTCCCCTGATTTTGTGGGTCCCATCTTGTTGCCAGCAGACACCACTCCCCCCTTCGTTACACTTTCTGTTGCCGCCGCGTAACCACGTCTGTTTAATTATTTTAAAAAACCATATATTAAAATCATATAACTCAAATATAATCATAACAATTAGAAACGTTACGGTACCTTGTGAGAGTGTTGGAGAATCCTTCAAGGACAATAGCAGAGAAAGCCTTAGCGTTAGCGAAAGAACGAGCCATACTAGCTAGTGTAAGAAGATGTATTGAATGAACGAACTATGGAAAGCTTATTTCTTTGATATGGAAAATATGAGTTATAGAGAAAATAAGCTTTCCACAGTTTAAAACTAGCGTTATGAACTGTGTGCCACCTTAAGCCTGGAAGAAAGAAAGAAAGAAAGAGTTTTAAAATTGAATTGTTTGTGAGAGAGGTATAGGTGAGTGGAGGACCTTATATAAGGTGGAGAAAAGAGAGGGCAAAGAGGACGCGTCATGCATGATTACGGAGATAATTTAGGCGCGTGATTAATTAATTCAGAATATTAGCCGCGTCATTAATTTTCTAACCTTTCTTTTGTTGCCACCTGTCTATAAAATCGTAGCTCCATGTGTTTTCTGTTTGCCAAACATGACGTATAGATTTAATTCAAATTCACCGAATCTGATTTTAAGTATAATTATTAAATCTAGAGTAATTTATTTATTGAATAATGTTTGAAATATTCAGGAATTTTGCTTTTAATGTTTCTTTCTTAGGAAGAAATAGTATTTTGATGAAAAGAAGTTTCCAAATGCATAAAGTGAAATGAAGGGCGGCGATAAAGACAGTCGAAGGAACGGTGGAAAAGTATATGTGAAATGAGAATCATGTAATGTAATTGTAAAGGTGGGCCCTGAGAGCGTGCGGCGGCTTTGTGGGAGGGAGACCAGGTCGTGAATCACAAGTCATGGTGGAGTGGAGTCAATTGTTAATTGCGGGGGGGATGAATTAATAACAAGTGAGTGAGCTGAATCTGGACTTGCTTTTTGACTTGGCACTCTCTAGATACTTCCACGAAACTTGTTCATCATTGTTACAATTACAACAACTTGTATGGATAGTAGTCGTACCAAACTTGAATTATATGTGGACAACTATAATTGGTCGATTACTAGACATTGGGAGGAGAACCTTCCAACTCATTTCATTCGAGTCGATACAAGTGGATGACCACCACTGCCAGTGGGAAATATCGGTTTTTTTATAAAGAATACGTGTGAGTTGTGTTAAGCACCGTTATCATTGATTTTAGAGTAAATTTTCATTTGGGTTTTTGAAAGTTCGCTCTCAAATGAGTCTATTAATGAATCAAAAACTTCTTCAATGTATGTTATGTTAGTCAAATGTATCTAAAACGTTAATTTGGTGGTAACGGTGCTGATGTGTCTGTTACCCTTACCACTTCAACCACATTGTTGGCCTTCCACGCTAGCAGAGAGACGTAGTTGCATGGGATAACAAACATTGCAACGACCATTTGTGTCCCTCCTTTATTCTCACTCTTCTTCTTCTCTCCCTCATCAAACAAACAATCTGCAACCTCAATTTCAAATCCTAAAACCTTATTTTCAATCCCAATTTCTCCTCTCTCATTTTTAAAGTTAATACCCAAATTGAATTGAGTTTGAATATTGTGGGAGGTTGGGAGATGCTAAGAAACACCATGGACAACAACAAATCACCTTCTGGAACATGATTTAGGGATCGATTTGGTCTATTCTTTCTTCCTTTTCCCCTTCCCCATTCATCTTCCTTCATCATCCATATTATGTTCATCTAAACCCAGAAAGCTATATCCACCAATAATTTGTATCAATCCCAAATTTGTCGTAGATTCTCACCCCAAAATTCTTATCACACATAAATATTCAAAAGCATTCATTTAGTCTCATTTCTAATAGATCGAGAAAAAAATTAGGGTTGTTTAAAAAATAATATTTCATTAGAAATTTGTTGTTGAGATAGTTGGTGGTGATGAAGTTTCAATTTGTGTTGTTGTTGTTGATCTTCGCTTGATTGATAAACAAATGTGATGAATTTTTTAAGAAAAATTTGTTGTTGTTATTGCTCTCTGAGCTTCATGATTTTGTAGTTTTTTTTTTTCATTTAGAACTTTTGGATTTTGATTATTATATGCTTTAGTTTTAATTTGGATTAATTATTTGATTATTTTGAAAAGGAAAGAAATATAAAAGTATTGATTTTTAGTGTTTGGATGTGGAATTTGGATTTTGTTGTTGTTGTTGTTTTGTTTGGTATGTTGATGTTTGATGGAGGTTTTAGAGAGGGATGAGGAAGAAGATGAAGATTGAACTTTGTTCATCTTTTTTCAGAAGATGATAGAGTTGTAGCGTTCATTTTGGTCCCCTATCTACATGGACATTCCAGCAAGCATTTGATGTGGCAAAAAATATGAACACATCACCAGACTTAACACCAAGTTAACGTTCCAGACTAAATTGACTAACAAAACTAACATTAAAGGAGTTTTTAATAATTTATGTTGATCCAAGGACGTGTCTGATAGCAAGGGACACTTTCAGGGACCCAAATGAGGGTTTACCCTTGATTTTATTATGAAAATATTACGTTTTGACCTCCCTCAAAATTTGTTAACATGTGCTATTGATGATTGATTTTATGATTAACTACAATTTTGGTTTTTAAATGAATTCATTCATTTAAGAATAGGTTCATTTTAAAATCATCAAGTTTGGTCCTTCCCCTAAATTTTTGTACATAAAAAAAAAGTTTAAATATGTTTTTGTCCCCATAAATATGTTAATTTTTTGTTTTATTCCATCTAATTTTTTGTTTTATTCCATCTAATTTTTTTTTTAACTTTCAGTCCTTCAAAAAATTTCATCTTTATTTTTTATCCCTCATTTAAAGTAAACTCATATGTAGAATTCATATTTTTTTAATAAAATTTTATAGAAAAATTTATAATATTATAAGAATCTCTAAAAAAAGTTTTTAACTCAACAATTAAATATGAATTTTTATATTTTTTCGCTTAAAAATTCATATTTAATTCATGTTTTGTTAAAAAATTCTAATCTTTTTTTGGGAAAGATTTTTACAATTTTCTACACATTTCTGCAAAACTTCATTAAATTTTTTTACCAAAATTGACTTTAAAATAGGGACCAAAAGCAGTTATTAAAAATTTCGTAGGGACTAAAAGTCGAAGGAAAAATTTAGAGGAAACAACATGAAAAGTTGGTATATTTATAGGGATAAAAAACATATTTAACCCTAAAAAAATAGTGAAACTAAATTTGTGTAGGTAAAAAAATAGTGAAACTAAATTTGAAACTAAAGTTTTTGATGAGTTTTCTTATAATTTCATGATGATTGTTCTACATCATTGAATTATACACTACATCATTTAAAATATATCAAATTATCATTCTAATAGTGGGGTAAAAACTATGTCACTTTAAAATAGAGGAGCCTATTTTGTGAATGGGTGAAAATAAGAGGACAAAAACTATAATTAGCCATCAATTTAACTATAGTCATATTATATGAATGATTTCCCTCAAGCTTTCTTAACACATGATATATCACTCTCACTTCCGTCTATTTCTTAAAAATTCATTAGCATATATAACCATTTAAAACATGCAACAAACAAATTGTAAATGTTTTAATGATTTTGTATATAAAATAAAGTAAAATTTCATAAAAATACTACATTAATGTTCGTGTTTTGAAAATACTAATGAATTTTTTAAATTTTATCATACCAATTTTTTATACCAATTACAAATTAGTGGAAAATAAAAATCTGATTATGCAAACATAAACACGTAAAATTTGAATAGACACGGGGCAAACATTTTAACAAATTTTTACATACAAAATAAACAAACATGTTCGAAATTTGAAGGTGCTTGTGAGCAATTGTAAGGAGTCTAAAGAGCAAATCTCTAAAATTGTACTTCGAGCTTAGATTGAAATGGGCTTAATATTATGAGACCCACATAATAAGATGGCCTAAAGCCCAAAATGTTTCAAACAAAAAAAACGACAATTGCTTTTCTGACTTTCAATACTTCCTAAAAACATAAGTAAAAGACTAAAATACCTTCAGCGGTAGTTAACTAAAAAATACGCCGACAGTTAGCTGCCACTGAGTTTTTTTGTCATTTATTTGTGTTAGGACACAATGGATGTCAAAAAACAATCTTAAAAAATAAACACCTGCGGCCCAGGGTTAGCTTCTCCGGCAGTGGCTCATAGGGTTTACCTTACCGCTCCCGTCGTGAAGAACCTCACTCTCTCTTTCATCTTCGAAATCTCAACTAAAACATGGCTGAAGTTAACGCTAACCCCGAACCCCCTCAAAATATGACCATCTACATCAACAACCTCAACGAAAAAATCAAAATCGACGGTTCGTTCTTTTTTTCACAACATCAATTTTTCAATAGATACAATTATATACTCTTTTTTTTATTTATATACTTCAATTTTGATGCAGAGTTGAAGAAATCTTTGCACGCTGTTTTCAGCCAATTTGGGAAGATACTTGAGGTTTTGGCTTTCAAGACCTTGAAACATAAGGGTCAAGCTTGGGTGATTTTTGAAGATGTTACTTCTGCTTCTAATGCTCTTAGGCAAATGCAAGGCTTCCCCTTCTATGATAAACCAATGGTACTATCATATGCTCTTCAATTTTTCAAATTGTCTTTTTTAATTTTATTTTATTTAAGCTGTTGTTTTTATTTAGAATTTTGGCTTTAAAATGTAAATTGTTCGCGTGTTTTTTGTTTTCGTCCTTGTATCTTTTTAGGGTGTAATTTTATTCTAATTTATGACAATGCTAGTTATTATCAAACATGGAATGGAATATATAACAATCTTCAACATGACATAGGTTTCTCTAGCTGAAATTTGTTTGGAGATTTAGAATAGCTGAAATCAAGTATCCTAAAAGCATAGCCATGAGATTGACCATTGATCCATTGGCGCCTAAATATATTCTTCTTCTTAATGTGAAGGAACTGTTTAAACATGTCAAATGTTGCATAAAATTGCTCTTGTCTTATGATGACCGGAAAAAGTGGCTTTCGTGTTTGAGCTAAGTTAACTATATCTGTATTCTGTGGAATAAATTCTCTTTGTCTGATAAACTCCAAATCCCTCCCCTGCACTCATTGAACAAAATAGGAAGATATTTTTCTTCGAATGATAATGGATTTTAGACAGAAATAGTCTAGGACACTAGAAAAATAGTAAAACTGATGCCAAGGACTTGGCGAGTATGACTTGTCATATTTATCACCAATGTCAAGGATCCATCGAGTTCAATTTTGATTAACTAAATACAGATTTGTAAGTGGTTTACTGTTTTTGTGCTAAATTGACTATGTCTGATGTGTAGGGGCCTTCACTATAAATGTAATTTAAGGGTATGTTAGGATGGAGGGTTTAGGAGGGGAGAGCTTACTTTATTAAAAAATAAATAAATTACAGACACTATAAAATGTTTTTTTTTTTTTAATTCAATTAAGCGCGGTTGAATTATTATATGACCATTTATCATTACATTTTTATTTTTCTTAAAACATCTAATGAATACTTAACCCTCCAAAACCCTCCCAAACAGACCCTAAACATCAAATAAGAGTATGTTTTAGAGGGATAAGTCTATAATATATCTTGATGTACATATGGGATTTTTAGAAAATTGATAGAATGACGTGATAGACAATCATAATCATCTAATATTTCAATCACAATTTTAATTGATTTTCGAAGCATTTTATAACTTCTTTAATTTAGAAATGAAAAATATGTCTTCCCCTCCCTTTCCCTCCAAAACCCAATTCCCAAACATAGCCTAAGGGTATCCCATAAGGATGGCCATGAGATTAGCTTCCTTCACTATAATTTTGTTGAATTTGCCCCCCTCCCCGTTTTTTTTTTTGTCTTTGATTGGGTAATCCATAAGCATAGCCACAAGATTGACCATTAATCCATAGGCGGATCTTCTCATGGACATGGAGATAACATGGTCACCCCAATATATTCCTTTTTAGTAGGTATACATATTATAACATCAGTATTATAGTTATATATAACATGTTTTCCACAAATATTCAAAAAAATTGCTGTCTTGCTGTGGCAGACCAATGTTTTGCAACCCAGAGTTTCAGGAATCGATTCTGACATGATTCTTTTTTGTAACTTTTTAGTGTATTTGCTTTCGCAAAACTTGGAAATGTATGAGAAAAGGTTTGAACCCAATACGCGAGGGTCCAAAATATCATAAGTAACCACCACCTTGCCCAAAACCCATTAATGTAAAAGCTATATATAGCTTATTCGCTTTGGACCCTAAAAAATATCAACCAAGCTCTGCCACTGCATTGATCCATGATGGTGGTGTTGTGCGTGCATGTGTGTGTGGGGTCCTTCCCAAAGTCGTGATTCAAAAATTTATATCTCTGACATTGTAAGTAAAATTGGCATGAAGTCACAGTCCACTTTTTTTGTGAACAACTACGGGTTTAATTGAGCTAGCTTTGTCACAAGTTTGTGGATGAAATTATATGCTAGATTTATTTAGCACACAACAATAAAATGATGTGATGTATGGTCTACCTTAATGGATGGTGTGGCATGGTGAGATTTGCAGTTAGTTCTATCTGAGTGTTTTGAAGCTATAAAAATGCTTTCTGTCACTGCATGCTCCAATAATAGTTGCTTGATTTGTGCTGTTTGAGCTTTATTTTAATTGGTCATATGCATGGCTTTCTCGCTAGCCCGTGATATGTGTTATTTTTCGTGCTGGCTAGACCTGTTTGATATTTTTCAAATCTCCAGCAAAATTTTCATGGATTTTTTATCTGATATCTATCTATTTCCCCCACGATAAAATAGATTTTTTTGGTCTACAGCTAAGTCTGTTAAAAGTAGAATTTATCACGAGAAATTAATTTTATTACAATTAGACAAGTATCTAAGTACTTGGGGAACCTTCCCTTAGCTAGCAATCAAGGGGGAAGAACCAAACCACTTAATTACACCACCAAACATCCCATTCTACTTGATGTGGGACTTGGGCACCCCATAACAAATCTCTAATCTATTGTAGCACCACCCCTGAGAGAGATGACAACCTTGCGGGTGGCACACTACAGCGCTTTATATGGCCTTTCCGCTCTGCTCCTCCGTCGGTAGCTCTTTACATGCAACTGACGACCAGTTCTGATACCAATTAATAAGTATCTAAGCACTTGGGAAACCCTCCCTTAAAAGCTATCTATCAAAGGGGAAGAACCAGGTCACTTAAGCACACCACCGAGCATCCCATACTACTCAATGTGGGACTGCCCCATAATGCCCAAATCTCTCATAATCCCACATATTGTGATATAGACAACTTAACTTTTTGTTTGGTCTGTTTGGCTCCATCGGATATGTAATAGTTTGTTAGTTTATATCATTTCCATAAAACTATTCTCAGGCAAGAAATTGAATTCAATTTTGCAATCTATGCAGAGAATACAGTATGCCAGGACTAAATCTGATGTCATAGCAAAAGCAGACGGTACTTTTGTTCCTCGGGAAAAACGAAAGAGGCATGATGACAAAGGTATAAATCTGAGCTCTCTCTATTTTTTTTTTAAGGTTACTGCACTGTTAAGTTTAAGCTTATATTGGAAATAAACAAATTTAACGAAGGACGTTTTCTCTTCAAAATGAGGGTCCAACTCACCGAGTGCCCAATAATGGCAACAAAAGGCCAATATATTTCATAGGTTTTATCTTTTTTGGTGTTGTTGGGGGTTTTTGTTTGGTTTGGTTGCCAAAGGGCTTTTGGGATCATGATTTTTGTAAGTGATAATACATTAATAATGAAGAAGGAAAATATCCAATAAATGATATTTTTTATGCTTTCCTTCATCAGCAAAGAACAGACTTACGCTATACTTTTGACTTTTAGTGTCTAGTATGGATGCAACTCTTTTAAAGAATATCTGTAATATGTAATGTATAAATAAATATACATAGTCAAATTACATATCCAATTACATTTTTCAGCGGGCAAAAAAAGGAAGGACCAAAACGATGCTAATTTAGCTGGAACTGGCCTAAATCCTGCTTATGCTGGTGGTTACGGTGCTACTCCTGCTGTAAGTTTCTCTGCTGTTGTAGTTTATTTTAGTCAGTGGTCATATTATAGGCATCTTAATGTGCTAGTACTTTGTCTCATTGAATCTAGCATCTTCATAATTTTAACCGTTTTATGGTAATTTTTCTCGAACTGGTAAGTTTTCTGATAAAAGCCGGAATCAAAATAATGAAGATGAGATGACACTCTATCTGTTTCAAAGCAAATTATTCTATAATACACAGAAGCACAAACAATTTTTATTCTGCATTTGTTACACACTTTTTCTAATAATGCAGTTATCCCAGATACCTTATCCAGGCGGTGCAAAGTCCTTGCTACCTGAGGCTCCTGCACCACCAAATAATATTCTCTTTATTCAGAATCTTCCCAACGAGACCACTCCCATGATGCTTCAAATGCTGTTTCTTCAATATCCTGGATTCAAGGAAGTTAGAATGGTTGAAGCAAAGCCAGGAATTGCCTTTGTGGAATATGGAGATGAGATGCAATCCACAGTGGCTATGCAGGCGCTGCAAGGTTTCAAGATAGCCCCACAAAACCCTATGTTGATAACTTATGCAAAGAAATAGACAGTGATTTCTCCTACTTATGGCACAAGAAAGGCAGGAATCATATATCTTCGCATAGAGTTGTTAATCCATCTAATGCAATAGTTTATCTTCTTAATGGCTGTTTACCCGTAGCAGCCTTGGTTCTTGTATGATTGTAGTTAGTGCACTAACTTTAACATTCTTATAAAAATCTGTATTTGGAAAATTGCTTTCTTTTTTTATTATGGTAAATTACTATTTGGTTTGAGTTTATCTATGACAAATTTATTTTACATTTTCTGGATTTGTCATTTGTCATGCATTTTTCTTGTTTGGGGGAGATTTCCCTAGTTATTTTACTGGATGGAGAGTAACTAGATACATGATCTCTCTTTTGCTCAAGTATACAACTTTTTAAGTTATCTTGTGAATTGCTATCCTCTTGAAATTCTTTCGTTACATTGGCAAAAAAATGGAATAAAAATCAGATTTTTGAAGGTTTGGCATTAACTTAAAAGGTTTGGATTGGAGCAAATGAATTGGGAGATTTATTCCCAAATTTAATGGACAAGCAAGAAACTGTTTTTTTTGTTGGGTTGCTGTTCCTTTCTCAGTGGCAATGGCGTAGTGAAAAAAACACATCCAGTGCTGCAGGTCTTTAGCTGTTTTGGGGATCATGCTTAAGTTTCATAAGCCTTTGAATAATGTATGTGTCACCAAATAAATCTTTTGCTGCGTAGATGCACACCCCAATATTTATTATGCAAGTCCTTAGATTGGATAATGACCTCATCAAGAATCTACCTCAATTTCTTGTACAACAAGGTAAAAAACGTATGACAGAGAAAAAAGAGCATGACCATCATCTTCAAGTGATAACAACTCCAAACAACACTAATAAAACAAAATGATTTGTATCCACCCTCAAAACCATCCAGCACCTTGAGAGAGAGAGAGAGAGAGGTATGGTGATATATAGAGAAAAAACGAGGTGTTGAATGTATGTTTATAGGTGTCCTAATATAAATATTACTTCAAAAAAAAAAGTACTCTTCCTACATGGTATTTTAAGATGGTTGTGAAGTGTTTACCAAATGAAAATGTTGGAGTTTCAGCAAAATAATGGTGTTAGGGATAATGTTGGTTCAACGTTTGGTGTTTGGGGTGAGAGAGTTACCGAATTGAGTGATAAAAGGGTTGAATGTTTCATTCTCACCCACAACATAACATTGCGTGTATTAACATACTTAAGTTTGTCATTATAACATGGTTACATTTCAAAGATGTACACTAAAGACTAAAGTGATTGTTAACCTATGAACAAATCCTCACAAATAGCCTATCTAATATCTAAACCAATGTTGCACGACATAGGTTTTTGCATGCTGTGGAATGTGGACATGCTAGACCTCACCATCCGCTATGAACAGAGGAGATGGTCACCAATACTATTCATTATTGCAGGAGAACCGTACATGCATTAAAATGCATGATGAAACTCAAACAATTTAAATGGCTGAGTAGCACGTTTATCTTAAATTTATATGTCCTCCAAAACCAATGTTTCATTGTTAACTTTTTTTTGTCGGCTATTATTAGTGTCTTTGAAATTCTTGTAATCTACCATACTCTATATCTGTTCAACCACCAAAAACTTTGAGGTAAAAGGTAATGGAGCCTTCGAACTTTCCCCTCTAATAGGCAGGCGCACACATATGCATATGCCATACTCAAAAACTTGCACTCAACACGCAAAACCAACGTGCACTCATACAAATCAGCAATTCTACGCAATCAAAAAGGGATCAAACTCCGTACATTATTAAAGCTAGCCCGCAAGCACGTGGGACCCAAATATTCTCAATCCAAACAGACATATACATTAAGATGGCTTGTGATTATTTCCTTGTTACAGTGTAAGTGAACCTCAATCAACTAAGAGTTTGTAATTGTTGCCTTAAAGCAGACAAACATATATGATTCGTTTTGGGTTCCTTAGACATTACAACTTCGATTTTTTTGTGCATGTATTGTAGTACTTGCATGATGAGGTATGGTATGCCGTATGGTCTGGCAGAGTGTTCCTTTTTTTGAGACCAAAACATTAACTACACACATTTTTCCTTAAATAATTTCATTTTACTTTATATCTCTATAAAATTGCATCGGTATATAATGCACATTTTTCCCAGCTCAAGTTAAACTTCCACTTCCACTTTCATCAAACTCGAGGTGTAATGGTTATATAGGCTGAGAACTCCTTGTTGGAGAAGCAGGACACGTGCAACTCTGTTGTGTCTAGAATGCTTATGCCACCGAATCATTTGCATGTGTTCTGTTTCTCCAAGATGGGTTTCTCTCCTTGTCTCTCAGTTGTTGTCACTTTTAATTAATTACTCCTCGGTCTCATATACATATATCTCATACATGTTCACTTGGTCGCATATTATATGATGTTTTAACAAACAAAAAAAAACTAATTTGTTACGATTTAACTGTCATTTCAATTTTCACACCTCTCTTCTTTTGGTACAATGTGATGTGATGTCTCTTACATGGATGATGATATGTCTTCATCACACGATGTTTGTGAAAGAACATTTATATTTAGATATTTTTAAATTTTCAACGCTCATTCAATACATTATTTTATCTTTACTTATCGTTGCATATCATATCATCAACTTATTACATATATTAATATATTACATTTTACCATATCTTTTCTCTCAAGCTGTAGATTGATGTTTGGGTGTTTAAAAATAAATTTCCTTTGTAATATGACAAAGACTTTAACTGTGAGTTAATTAAGCTTTTACATGTAAGTGACATTACTATACATTGAATATATAGATTTATGAATCATATGAGAAAGTATGGTTATGTATTTATAGGAGCTTAGTAGAACTGATGAAGTAACCACAAAAAGATGTGTAGAAGATTCTCCGAAGCATCACAAAAAACACAATTGATCGAACTTTTCGGATTCAATAATTTTGGATACTTGATGAAATAATATATAATTACCTTGATGAAGTAACCTTAATAGATAAGCTTGATGAAGTATCCAAAATTATTGAATCTGGAAAGTTCGATCAATTGTGTTTTTTGTGATGCTTCGTAATAATCTTCAATACATATTTTCTTGCATTGTAGTGTACTCCTTCCGGTCCTATTTATAAGAGAAACTTAGGTCAACAAGAGTTGATGTATTTAGTTAAAAATTCAGTTCAAATACATTAAATTTTGTTGATCTAATTTTTTCTTATAAATAGGACCGGAGGGAGTAATTTCTACGATTTGGAGGAAAATAATGGATTGACTTAGGTTTAACTTTCTAATCCCTCATAATTTGTTTGTACATCTTGAATGTTGGAGTGAGGAAGTGAGAGGCAAGAAGATGTGGAAAGGTTTTTGGTTAGTTTGGCACGCAATTATTTGGGTGATATGGAAAACTAAAAATGCGAGTATATTTGAGAATCATACAAAAGATGTGAAGGAGGTGGTGGAAGAGATCAAGGTGTTGTCTTAGAGATGAGTGTTGGCGAGATTGAATTGTCTTTTTTATGAGTGGAGTTGGGATCATGGAGATTGCTTAAGGAGGTAGTTTAAAGGGGGGAGGGATTTTTTTTTTGAGCTGTGCTGTGCTCTATGGGTTCACAGCAGGTTTTTGGTTTCCTTGCCACTGGCCCACTGGGAGGCTGTTTCTGTTATCTTTAGTAGTGCTGCTGTCTTAGGGGTGCTGGAAGTATTTTTCTGCCTGAGCCTTTTCTGGTTTTTGGGCTGGGAGGGAAGCCTGTTCTGTTTGGGAGGTATGTTTTGTGTTTTTTGGGGGCTTGGTTCCTGTTTTTTTTGGTCTACTGTTTGCACCCTCTTTTTTTTTCTTTCTGATTTTTGGTGGTTTTTTGGTATTGCTGTTTTTGCTGTTTAAAAAAAAATAGTAATTATGTTTAAAAAAATAGAAATCACAATTACGATCAATTTTTTTTAATCTTTAGTAGAATAGACCATAGAGGGATCTTGTTCAAATAAGAATAGGAAAAATAAAATTTAGAGTGCTTGTTAGATTGGAGTGCTACAATAAACATATGGCTTTGTTAGACTCTTTTTCAACATACTTAATTCGATAAGAAAAAATAAGCCAAGTTGGAGATAGCGCTTGTTCACATTCAAGAAAGTTGTGAGTTGGACATATTATGTTAGCACTTAACATATTACACATTACAAAGTTATTCAATCTCGACATAAGAGTTTCAAATTGTTTACGAGGAGGCAAGATCAAAAGGTCAAAGACATGTGGGAGCTTGTCAAAGAATCTGAGAGCATATCAAGACACGTGTCGAAGGCTTTTAGTTTGTGACTGTTATTTTCGGTTTGTTTTACTTAGTATTTATATAGCGGTTCTGTATAGGAAATAAGGGTCACAAATCATTAACAGAAACCTTACATTACCCAAATTATTTATATTACCTTGAGAAACGAGTTTACTGTTGAAAATGTATGATTGTGTACCACTTTCTTCTATCATTCAAATAAATTACTTTTTCTTCAAAGTTGCTTGCTTTTACTTTTAAAAGTATTTTGATCTGGTCGAAATAAACAATTATCTTTATCATTTTTATATTCAAACTTATGAACATGATAAACATTCAAACTTTTATGAGAAATAATTGCATAAATATTTTTTAGATTTACTAGTTTGATCCTACGAGTAATTAATTTAACACCGGTGATTGTTTGCCAAAAACACAAGTAAATAGTCTTCCACTTTATTTGAGTTCAGCAAAAAATAACTAAATTGTAGTTGAAATATAATGATACAGAGTTATTAATGAGATTAATTATGAATTCAAAAGTGAAGAACGCAATCATGGATGTTCTAGTGAGTGCACCGAAGACATACATAAGTCTATTTGATAAGTTCAATGAACTAGTTTATGATTATACAAGCAGTTTTTTTTTTTTTTTTTACTAAAATGTAGGTCAATGTCTATCTACCACGTATTACAATTAAGAGATAATCAAATCAATGGTCCATAAATAACCAGAATTTTCTTTTTAGTCTCTAAAAAGATCATCATTTTTAATCCCCACAATGTTTTCTTTAACATTTTTTAGGACGAAAAATACATAGAGAAAACTTTTACAATGAATAAAAACATGAGAAATGCTAGTAACACACACTTTAATATACACTTTCTTTATTGGTTAAAATTCAGATGGAACCCTATGATTCAGTAGGATACATGAATTTTAACCGATAAAAGATAGTGTGTTAGAAAATGTGTGTTGCTAATGTTAGGTGGTAGCATTCCTCTAAAAACATTGTCGTAAAATTTTGCAGCATTAAAGATGCAATTATTTTCAAAAAGATTAAAAACAAAATTCTCAATATTTTTACCATGACAATTAGGTTAGCATGAGGAAAATTGTTGTTGACACATATCATAAGGCTAAGAAACACATGTAAAATACGAAATTGTCCCTCGGCAGTTAACTGCCGAGAAATTCAAAAACCAGCTGCAGTTAACTGCCGAGGAAAACATCGGTAGTTAACTGCGAGAAAACTGTTTCATAAGATGAAATAGTTGTAGCAGCCCGTTTTCGCTAGATTTATTTTGCTATTTATTTATATGTACTTATATGTGATTAATTGCCTCTGTGTGTATTTTGGGTTATGATTAGTGGATTTCGGTGTTAGAAGGGTATTATAGTCATTTTAGACTCAGGGGTATTTTGGTCATTTTGTGGGAAAGGGTAAATTAGTAATTTCATGGTGAGGGTTATTTTTAGTGTTTCAAGTGAGAACCATTATCTTTACTAAGTTATTATTCAATAGTGATAATTAGTTTTGGACCGGTAATTATTTGATAACTTTTAACCGTGAGTGAATAAAAACTTTGGGGGTTAGTTTATAAGTGTTGAGAGCCCATTAAGACATTGAGGATGTTAAGCCCAATTGTGTAAGCACTATAGAAGCTTTAGTCATTAAAGAAAATAGGGTTACACAATCATTTTCATAAGTTTTAGAAGAGGTAGAGAGAGAAAGGGGCAAGAGGAAGAGAAGAGGGTTGTAGAGAAAGGCTTCAAGAACCAAAGGGAGTTAGGGATTCTAGGAGCTTGATTGAAGCTTTTGCTAGGATTATTGCTTATTGAGGTAAGGGGGTTAGATTTCAATCATAATCTTTTAGTTTAATTCTTCTCTAATTCTATGCATAAGTGTTTAATTGTGAAAAGTGATTATTGTGATTTTAATTGGTGAAATTCGTGCTTATGTTTGGATACAATATTTGGGTATATGAATTTTAAGATAATTAAGTCGTTAATGTTGAATTTTACATGCCTATGATGTATATACATGTATACTTGTGTTTTACCCAAAATTGATGAAGAATGAATTGTTATTGATGGATTGTTGACGAATTCATGTTTGATTGATGTTGTTGTTGTCATGAGGTGTTGTTGTTGATGATTCATACCTTGGGTGTTCATAATTACGGATTTGTGGTATGAATTGAGTTGTTGATGATGAATTTGCATGTTCATGATATATATAAATGAGTAGTTTGTGAATTATGCTCAATTGATGAATTGTGACATGTTGTTGATTTGTGGTGGAATTCATGACTATGAGTTGTA
>Ga0228711_1006625_pt1 | contig 17119 bp, 8 predicted proteins | sample MedpolnodulmetaG_2_FD_177996 | JGI IMG/M metagenome (GOLD analysis project Ga0228711, IMG submission 177996) | Root nodule microbial communities from Medicago polymorpha collected in Santa Monica, California, United States - brown nodules | ecosystem: Host-associated > Plants > Roots > Nodule...
TACATTTATTCAGAAACTTGGTCTATGATTATGCATTAGTTATTCAAGGAAATAAACCATACCTTAGGGGAATTTCTTACCATTACTTCATTTGGCTTTAACTCCTTAGAAATTCCTAAAAGGTTTATCTGATTTGTTCCTTCTTCCTCCATTTCTTCTTGTAACTTACTAATCCTTTCTAGAAGCTCTTTCATGTAATCAATTGTATCTCCAAGAATTGATGTCCTGTCCATCTTACAAAATTTACATTTTCTTGTTAGTTCAAATCAATTTATATCAAAATCAAACACCAAATACAAGTCCTAGTCAATGATAATAGTAAGAATAAGCTAAAAAACACAAACATTTGTACCAAAATTAAAACACACACTATGAGCACTTACGTTAACACCAGACACAACACTAATAATCGACATCGATAATAATTTGACAAAAAAGAATAACTGAACATATCTTCAATCTGAAGTGTCGGAGCCGGACAACATAAACATACACACATACATTATATATATTGAATCACCTTGCTGATCTTAGGGACAATTGACCTAAGCATGGAGAGCCTGTCATTCAAACGCTTTCTTCTCCTTCTTTCAGCCATAAGATTCTTTGAAGGCTGTCCTTCAACCCTTTTGGATTTGGCTTTTTTCTCTCCACACAAACCCATGTTAAAAACTGGAGTCTCACTAACTTGTTCCTCAACTTTGCAGCTGATTTTACTCTCTTCAAACCTCTTGTTCTCACTTCCAACAAATCCAAACTCTTCAATACTTTCTTGTTGTGGTAAAACTGGTGTTGTATCATCAAACTCTGGAACTGAGAATCCATCAAGATAAGGGTATGATAATGATGATGCATCAGTTCCATAAGGACATTCAAATCTATGGTCTAATGGTGTTGAGAATGAAGCAAATGAAGGGTTTAAAGATGGATTGATGAGAAGATTTTCATCAAATGAGTCAAAGGTCCAACCATTAGGGAGTAGTAACTCATTCAAACCAGTGGATAAAGTATTCCATGTGTCTTTTCTTGGAGCTAATAGCTCCTCAAGAAAACCAAGTTGAGAAAGTTCCATTTTTCTTTCTCTTTTCCCACTTTTGTGAACTATGAATTAACTAAAGAAAAACCAAACAGAAAAGTCTTAACAATGGAGTGAAGTTGAACAAAATGGGAGGAGTTTCAAGTTTGGTTAAATAATGCTATGATAAGTAACTATATGTACTAAATATATATTGTGCACCAATGCTCACTCTAACACCTACTTTCTAACACTATCTCTCTTACTCATGAAATATATGTGGGTACCACTATTTTGTATTTGTCACTCTCGCGATTATGAATTTAGAGTATTCACGCGGTCGACACATCCATAGTCATTCTATCAAATCGAACAATTCAATTTCATACTCGATATTATTTACAAGCTACATTTCTTTGGATCGTCCAATCTTAGGGTAAAGAAGTGTCACATATGTTTTACAATAGACCATGGTTGAAAATTGCATAAAACTCTACCAACCAAAAATAATGTCATTATCTAGAAGTAGAAAATCATGGTTTTACCTTTCCTAAGGACATAGATGGTTTTACATCGTCCTCGCAATCGATGTCGTCCTATGTAAGAAGCAACTCTAACAACTCAATTTATATTTGGTTTCTTATGTTTTTATCAAATCAATACTATGAACATAAACATGCGTAGAACCTTGGCATTCTACTTAGTGATCGTGTCATTGAGCATAATTTGTTCTAAATGATTTTTGAGTAAATATCTAAATTTATCTTTAAAATTGTGTGACCATATCAAGTCTCCACACATTTTCATATTTCAAAATGATCCTTATGTATGTAGTTAAGAATATATTGAGATAGGTGGACAAATTTGATTATCATTTTGTAATTTCCTAGATTATTTTAGAATATTGATAATATGAAGTATTAGATTGATACAATCTTACAATTTTAGAATAACCAACTTAGTACTAAGTATTAGCTCAATGATTAATTTTCATTGTCTACTTTAATACTAATAATACTAATAGAGTCCATTTCATCATCAAAAATCTATGATTATATTATTGCAGAATGTATTACAGTGAAAAGTCTAGTGAAGTAGCACCTAGAGGTAGCCTCAGATTAAAATGGAATCTCTTTCTCTCTCACATGATTTCTTACCTTTTTTCTCTCTCTCACTCTCAAGGTGAATTAATGTCCTTTTCACCAAAATAATCATCCAGACAGAATTTTTATTTAATTCCAATTCCTTGAAAACTTTGACCCACAATTCTGTCTTTAACGAAATTGGGTGGAATTAGCATCATAGACAGTCAGGTACTTCTTCCATTTTTTAATGCAAAACCCTTCTCACTCTTTCAACTTCACAAAGAAATAATGCATCATGATGGTTTTTGTTTATACTCTATAGTCTATACACAATTGTCTATAGTTGTTTAATGTATAGAATTTTTTAAGAAACTTTTAAAAAATAATTATGTACATAGAAACATGACAATTTGGAAAACTGTTTGATTTTATTTAACAACCATTTCATGTCCTTTTTAATTTCTTGATGTTAATTAGTTTAATTTCATGCCAGCTGTTGTATCTTCAACTGCAAACTATTGTCTATAGTTAGTTTGAAAATGGACTCCAATAAAAAGTGATCCAATTTTCAGCAATGGAGGCTTTTTAAGTAAACAAATTTATATTTTAAGCGCATGTTTTGTTTTGCTATCGTTTGTTTCATATATTTTATGTATGTTTAATTAGGAAAAAAGTTTAATAAAATAAATGGTTGTCTTTTCTTTTATTCTACATTTAGTACTTTCTTTAATGAGCTAAAATTCATCCTTGTATATTGTTTTGTTACATGCATCAGAAGTATATCAACAACTAGTCAAGGTTTCACAAGGTTGACCATTTGTGGTTGGTAAAAATGTTTAGACCTTCCACTCACACTTGTTGTAACTCTAATTTAGAATTCTGCAATTTGTAATTTATACATAAATTTCACTATGAATCTTCAATGGAGTTGGTAGTTCTCTCTAACATTGTATGTGTCACCTTTAATCTAAATCTTATATCTCGCTCACAACCGAAGTCGCGGTCCTTTTTTAAATTATTTAATTCATATAAATCGTTAATATAAATAGTTTCTACACATTTGAATCAATCATAATCGTTGAATCATCGTAAACGTTCCACTTCTATCATAATAATTTTAATGTCATAGAAATAATCATTTGTAATGTGTTGATTATTGTAAATTTTGTTACAATAAAGGTACATCAAATTAATCTATTTTTTAAAACCCTCTATGTAGTATAAAGTAAAATACTATGGTACATACATAATTTCAATCACTCATTGGTATATCATTGCATCCTAAAAGCTAATTTCAGCTGAAATATAGTCTTTTGAAGGGTGTATCTCCAACAAAAGGCTAAGAAAATGTCACTTTATAACATCATCACATGCATATAATTTTTCATCTAATGTAAAAAAATAATGTATATAATTTTCACATCACTCCCTAGGCAGAGATGAAGTGTGTGATCACGTTAGTTGATAGAAAAAGTACTGCTACATACAACAAGCTAGACGACAATTTATACACATAATCTGCGTGCATGGGTCTGGATTTTGTGAAATCACTATATACAGTTCAGTGTTGGAACATGGCAATGAGCAAAACCATGTTCACAAAATGATGAACTTTATAATAAAATTATTCATCTGTCCTTGAACATTTAGAACTAAGTATAATGTGCCAAACATAGAGTTCAATAGTGACCAAAATTAATTTATTAATTATTAGCTAATTAATTTGTTTATTAGTACTTTGCACGTTCATTTCTAGATTAGGTGACCAAATTGTATTTTCAATTAGTTAAAATTACACTAATTTTTCACTACATCTCTGTGTTTTGGGTCCATACTAACTATATAGATTGTGTCATATATAAAGTTAAAATTGTTCATATGTCTATATCAACTATGGTGCCAGAATTGCTAATAGGCCCACCAGTTCAGTGATTTGTATATGGTGGAAACTTATTATTTTTTAATTTAGGGTGTAACACATGTTAGGAAAAACTAAATAATGGTGGAAATTAGATGTCTTTGTGATTATCATTGACGAGCATTTAATGTGCTCAGTGATTATAGAATCCTCTGCATGGTTGCTTGAAAGTCATTGATCACACTGAAAGGCATTCATCAGTTCTGAATTTCTGAACACATTATGGACTGATGAGGACAATATTATTAATGTATGTAGGTTCTGTTTCCATAGAGTCATGATGTAAAGGCTATAACACACTTAAATTTATTCTTTTTGTTATACAAATGCATTCATTAGTTGAAATAAAAAATATATGAATATCATGTAACTATTTTACTTATAATTAACTTGTGTTTTATAATTTTATTATTACGTTTTTTTTATATTGGGGGTACACCTCTGTTCAGTATTTTTGGATTTAATGCACATATATAAATGGTGGATGGTTTGATAATAGCTTCTACAATATCATATTAATTTTTTATCACATTTTTAGACCATTTATGCATATTGACTATGACAAACAATCATACCATGTAAATTGTTTAAACTTTTGAAATAAAGGAAGAAAGTAGTGCTTTTTACTATAGGGTACAAAAATGCACCACACGTTTGATTTGTGTGTTTTTCGTATGTGGGACTTAGCCTTGAGCATTTGTAATTTGCAAAAAAAACTATTCATATCTTTACTTGAAGACAATAATATTTTCTCTCTGATTAATTAATATGAAGAATCATTGAGAAGTAGAATCATAAGTAACCCAATCATGTTTCTGAAAAAGATAATCATCCTTAATAGAAACATTTTTATTGTTGCTAGTCCATCTATAAGTAAGTTTCTTTGGTTTTATTTTTAACATTTACAGATATTTTCTTAGATATAGGTAGATTTCGTCTCTAATGTTTTATTCTTTAAAATGGCTTGCATATTTGTTTAAATAAAATAGATTGTATATTTTTTTGTCCCTACCAAAATTAAAGCAATCCTATGAGGATGGTTTTTTTTGGTTATAAAATTAGTCAGGCAAAAGCGGTATGAATCTCTCACTCACAATCCGATTCAAGGAGAGAAAAGTTGGAAAGACATCAGAGTTGTAAAATCCAATCTCATTAAGTTTGAAGTAATTTTGTTGTTGATGGTGAATTTTGTGTTTTGACTGCATTCTTTTCTTGTATCTTGATCTATTGATAGACGGTGATCCTCACTAGTTAAGATTTTGGTATTTCTTGGTTCAACGTATAAAAAAAAGTCATTTGGATGAAGAATCAGGAACCAGTCTTTTGGTAGTCGCTAGGTTCTTCTGAAATCGGTCATGTCCTCGTTACTGATATACTTCCTTTCCTTTTCAAAGTTCCGACATATATCATCTCCACTATTGAGGCTGTTTTGAAATTTATTTTCTAAGTGTTAGAAAAAAAAAACTTCTTGGATTAAATGAGACACTCTTTGTTTGGATAAGGAGAAAGGAGGGATATGGGTTCAAAGGATTAAGGAGTTTCATATGGCTCTGTTAGGTAAATGATGTTGATGTATGCATGTGGAGTAGAAGACCATTTAGTTTACATTTTTAGCAGCTCTGTATCGGGAGGAATGTGGTTGTGTGAACAAGGGAGGGTGAAGGTCAAGTTAATGGAAATAAATAGTGGGTATTCGTAGAGATGTTGGGCTGGGGGTTGACACTTGGTTTGATGATTATTTGATGAGGGTTGTGGGGCAAAAAAGAATTTTTTTATCAATGATTGGAAAAAGTCCTTTACGAGATAGATTCATACATCTTTATGATTTGTTTGATAATCGTTTGGTGTCAGTGGTTAAGATGTGTTATTTAAGGTGGGGGTGTTGGGGGAAGAAGACTGGTCGGAAATGGCGAAGGAGGATATTAGTTTGGGAGGATGAGCAAGTGGGGGAGTGTTATCAATTGTTGTATAACATTTTTTTTACAAGATGGCGTGGAAGACAAATAAGACTGGAATCTTGATCCAGGTAAAGGATACATTTGAAGAAGTGTCTCTCATGCATTTTCTACTCTGGAGTAGGTTGATCGATCTGACACATCTGATATTGTCTAAGACAAAGATGTCCATTTGAAGGTTTCTTTATTGGTTTGGCAGTTGTTACTCAATCACATACCAACGAAGGATAATTTGATTCGGCATGAAATTATTCCGACTAAATTTAATTTGTGTTGGAGTGGATGTGGGTTGGAGGAACACGTTGATCATCTGTTTTTGAGAAGTGATTTTTATGGTAGTATATGGTCTCTCATTTGACAATGGTTAAGTATTCACTGTCCACATATATTTTTTTATCATGTCATTCAATTCGAAAGTTTAAGAGGTGATCTTAGAAAAATTTGGTCTTCTGTTCAATTGATTTAGTTGTCTTGTTTTTAGGTTATTTGGAAGGAAATGAATTGTCAATATTTCAGCAAAAGGAGTTGTCTCTACTAATTGACAAAGTGAAGCTTCTATATATATATTTTTTAATGGTTGAAGGCTAAAAACGAGATTTTAACTTTTGATTTTCAACTCTAGTGTACTAATCCTCTTCGGTATTTCTCCAAACATACTGGTTAGAACCCTTATATCTCCAACCAAGAATTTTGTACTCGAATAACTCTCTCATTGCTATTGGCACCAACCCAGTTTTCATCCTTGTACATATTTCAGTTCACTCAACTCTCATTTTGTCATTTAGAATCTATTAACTTAATTATTTTACGTGTCGTTTTCACTTAATTTATTCTCTTTGTAACATTACCGTAACTTGAACTACCTCCTCTTTTGCTTCATTTGTTCAAAATTTAGTAAATTGCAATCATTGAGTTATTAAATATATTTTTAGTTTGGTCCTTGAATATAGTTTAATTGATAAGAACGGCGTAGTATGCAAGGGTTGATAGATTTCTAGATACTAGATTTTTTTTTTGGTGAATTAATATTAGATTATTTTGACAAAAAAAATATATATTTGTAGTTTTCGAAAGAAAAAAAAATTAGTTTTTATAAAATATTATTTCTCGAGTTAATCTTTCTAAAAGTTATATTCCTTTTTTTCTTTGTAAAAAAAAGTTATATTCCTTTTTAATTTTTATATTGTACGAAAACATGCTACTTCTAGTTGCTGCAGAGAGAAAGTATCAAACCTTTATAAAAAAAATGTAAAGATTTGAAAGGAAAAGGATAAGAAAATGTTAGTACTTAAACTTGAAACTCACTCAACCCTTTATTTTTATGAATTTATTATTATTAAGGCAAGTGATGGCTTTTAAGCTACAACTTGATGCGATCTTTTTATTTTTTAATATATGCATGTTTTAAGTTTTTCCAACAAATCATTAAAAAAATGAAGTTAATTAATTAAATCATTCAAAATAAAAATAAAAAACTAATAATAACGGCTGGTATGATTGCTTTTACAATTTGCAAGCGTGTGAGAACTCAATTATGGAGATTTTTATGTCTGATAAACATAGCTTATATTATTACTAGATCTCAACGATAAAGTTAGACAAATGAAATTTTATTGAAGGTTGAGGACGATGGCTAAAAGAAGATGATTGTGATATAAGGGAAGAAAAAATGTATGTATATATAACAAGTCACGTAATAAGGACTCAAAATCAGGGGGCAGTGCCCACAATATTGAATTACAAATCGTATTCGAAACCGCTATCTATTTGTCGATTTCCTATGATTTATGGTCCCACCCTTGTTTATATTACATTAGTTTTTAGACACGTACGTCCTCTACCTTTAGCATGCAAGATGTTCCCAATAATATTTATTTAGAGGGCTCATATATGGTACTTGCTCTAAGTGAAAAGTTTTTATACAGTTAATTTTTATGTTAATAATAATTGGATTTGAGATATTTAATAATATGTTGATCTTTACGACATGTTTTGTGCACATAAGATAGCTAAATAGTAGTGGGTAAGTGTTAGGGTTGATTCTATTTTGACAAGGATTATGTAACACAGATGTATAACTCGTGATTATATTTGAAGTATTTATAAAAATAGGATTTTTTTTCATAGACCTTATTTACATTTATTTTTCCAATAAGAAATTCTTTTGATAAAAAACTACTATTTAGTTATCAATTTAAAAGTAATATTGAGTTTTAAGCTATATAGTTCGAGCTAACGATCTGAAACGAATCATTTACGAACATAAATCGAATCGAGTTTTAAGTAAAGAAATATTTGTATCAAATTTGAGTTGAGTTTTGAAATGAATCAACTTTTATAAAGTCAAATTGAGTCAAATCGAGTCAATTTGTCATTTCAACTTTATTTGTCTAACCTAATATTAATAATATTGACCCCAGAAGATATTTTTAGGCATCACCCTAAAAATATTATAAAAATATTATAGACGAGTAATTCATTTATGCATTTCACATCTATCAAAGAAAAGCAATTCAAAATTGAAATGGTCGTTTATTTTGAATGGTGGTGGGGGATGATTTTTGGTGGTTGAATATAGAGATGAGAGGAAATGATATCATGTATGGTGAAGAGAAGAGTGCAGTGTTGCCTTTTAGGGTGAAGCCTGACATAAACGTAAGAACACCGTACAAATCTTGTATCTTAGCAATTACTCATGCATGGGTCGTATCTATCTTCCTATGGATCACCACAAAAGAGCATTGAGACCTCCAAATTATGAGGGCAAAAAGTTTCATAAAAAGATGATAATTCTAACTAACATTGCAGTAGCCAGTAGGAGGGACAGACCTATTGCTTCAGGGTGTTCACGTTCAACATTTTTGGTGTTCAGAAATTGCATTTTTTATTTCCAAATTACCATTCATCATCACTATGTATTCTACTATTTTCGGTTCTAGAACTGATTTAATTATTTATTTATTTACTTTCGCATTTAGCATTCATTTAGGGTTAAATATATTGTTTTTATCTCTATAAATAAATATTTTAACTCCTCGTTTTATTTCCTTTAAAAACTTTTTTCGACTCTTTGTCTTTCAAAAAATTTTATTATTGTTTTTAGTCTCTGCTTTTAACTCAACTCATGTATATCATTTAAAATTTTGATTTTTTTTGCAGTCATGCTTAGTATATTATAGAATTATCTCTTGCAAAACATTTTTTTTTAACTAGGGGTGAATTAAATATGAGTTTTTATTTATTTTCATGTTTTTGCCTTTTAAAAATTCATATTTAATATATATTTTGTTAAAAAGTTATATATATTTTCTGGAAAAGATCCTTATAATATTAACATTCTTACAAAAACACATTCAATTTTTTTTAATGATACACATGTTTTGACTTAAAATCATGAACCACATGAAGTGGGGTTTCAAAACTACTAAAAGACTAAAAATCGAAAAAAATAATTTAGAGGTACAAAAATGAAAAGTTTGAATATTTATAAGGAATACAAATATATTTAACCCTTCGTTTCATGAGTATGGTCATTTTGGTTTGATTTACTTGACAACAATAATTTCAAATATTTGTACTATTTTTTTGGGAAGAATATGAATTGCCATTTATCTATAAATATATTGAAAGAAAACGTTAGTGAGAAGTTGTGACTTGTTTATTTCCCTACGGTCCTTTATTTTTTTTTATAGATATATCATATCTTAAACAAATAATAGGCATGTATTTTGATCTTTTTTTGTACTAGGAAAAAAGTTATGCAGCCGTGCTTTATTATGTTACCTTCATCCACTCATTTGGAGCTCGATCTCTCCCTTTACTTGAAGGACTCGCCCTCCCTCGCCTTATATGCTCCATATCTACCCACATCTCGCCACCATTATACATTTCCCTCAACCTCAACCGATATTTCAATGAACCTCCACCAACAACACTCATGGTATCCCTGTTTCATGTGATCGATATATATCAATCATAATTTGTGGTGTTTAGACTCGTGTATGAGAACCTTCTTAACCAACTAACGAATGACTGGTTTCCTCACCAGATATCTTTGAGCCACAACTGTAACACGCTTGTGTGTTTTAAGTCATGTGTGCAATATTGAAGTGGAAACAATAGTCAAAAAAATAAAATAAATGGAAGTTTGAATCGTGATCTTTTTAAATTTGAATATGCACTTGATTAGAAACCTTTCTCATGATGAACTTGAATTAAATAGTTAGTTCATGAACATTCTCATGATGAGAATGTTCTAATGCATTTAACAAGTAATTCAAGTGTTATTAATGTAGTACTAAGACTAGTGTGTGGTACAACACAAAAAACAAAATACTAGTGTGTGGTTATTAGTTATAATTGAATGCAAAGTAAAAGAGTAAGAGAAGAGAGATCAACTCATAAAAATATATTAGTTCACTTAATATGGGTTAGTCTTTACAATTCTGAGATTTTCACTATAACACTTAGGGAACCTTCTCTAATCTTCACTTTTTCTTTAGATCACTTGTGATCTTGCAACTTGTCTTCTCTTAGTTTCAAGAAGCTTACGACTTGTACTCTCTTAACCTCAGCACGTTTACAAATTGTATTTTCTTAGCTTCACAAGATTTAAATAAATGATTTAGGATTAAAAAATAACTCAACCATAAAGAGAGAGATTGATTTAGGCATGGTAACAGGGCAGAACGAGGACAAGTTTAAGCATTGCAGGCCCCGCCCCGATCCCTAAACCCTTTCGTTGGTAACAATTGAACACCCACCTCAATGAGTTTCATTTAAATCTGCTTGAACTTCTCAATGTTTATAGATTCTTGAGTTCTTGGCTTTTATATTTCGTGCAGTACTTTTATACTTTTTATCAATTATATATTTTGTGAAACATTGTGATGTTCTTGAATATTTTGAACCTTATGATGGTTGTTGTTTCTTACATATGACTTGTAATATTTAGACGAGAGACCATTTATTTTGACAAAGAGGACGGTTCTTTCTTTGAATTTTGTAATAAATGACATTAAATATTCTTGTTGACCCATGAAGCAATCATTTAATATTTCTGGAAATATTATTGGTTCATGTTCGTGATCATTGTGATTTCTAGTCATATGCACATTTTGAACCATCTTCATATAAACAATTTGAACTTCTTATCTTGAAAAGCTTTGAAAGTATGACAATTTGAGTAAGTTCTAAGAATCTTAATAACATGTGTGTATATTTATTTTTATCTTGTATTGTTGCAGTGAATCTTCGAATCATATAACACAAAATTCAATGTGAGTTTTTCCACAAAATTTCAAGCACATACTTATGTAACTTGTGATACAAATTCTTCCATCATGATGCTTCAACTGTGAACATTCGTAGAGCCTATGATATTACTGTTGTAATTCTAGAATGCACTTATTGATGTGATTGGCTTTTAACTTGACCGCTTACGTGATTCATGTACTTTTAACAAAAACTCAAGTGCAAACATCAATATGTCATCATTCATAAAACTAATCATTTATTCCATGAGGTTTGTTATCTGAGAAATGATAAGTGAACACAAATATGTTGACACAAATACAACACTGTATCTACTGTTCATAAATATTCCATTTTTCTCTCTCTTTTTTCCTTCTTACTTTAACTCATTCACATGACAACCATCTTTCTTCTTCTCTGCAACTCTGATCTCCAACCACGTCCGCCGCCGTAGACGCTAGTAACCTATGCTATTCTGATCTCTTGCTTAAACTGCAAAAAAAACGACGACTACAATGATGGATGGCAGAGACAGTGGTGAGAAAGGTGTGTTCAGATCTGAAGGAGTTGGAGGTCGACGACGACGATGGTGAGAACGGTGTGATGAGGACGATGGTAGTGACGAGGACGATGGTGATGGTTGGGAAAAAGGGTGTGGTGATGAAGTTAGAGGGCGATTACAGTTGCAGGTGAGAAGAAGAGGTAGTCGGGAAGAGAAAAAGAGGAAGGAATATAAAAGAGAAAGAAAGGAGTGGATTACCAAATTATCCATATATTTCACACCAAAATTACTGTTTTGCCTATGGTGTTGTTTTTGTTTCAAAAATTGTGTGTCCACTTATCATTACTATTTTGATGATTTTTTTGTTGCAATTTTTATGATATCAAATTTCATCATCAAATTGGTCCCTGTCAAATTTCACTATAAAGTTGGTCTTGTACACGTGGGAGGTGGTGCAGACAGACACATTATTGTTTAACGGTGCAAGCAACATGCATAATGTCTAAAACTGATGGAGGGACTTATTTGCTATATATTTCGAACAATTTTGGGACGCACTAGCCTATTCACCCAGTTAAGAATGGTGCTGATGATTTTATTTTATATGTATTTTTACTTTATAAGTATTTTTCAACAATGATGTATTTTTCAAGAACGCACTAAGCCACTAACCTTTGAAATTTACTTTTATATGTATTTTCCAACAATAATGAGTCATTACTTTCCAATAACACACACTCAAACAAAAAGCAAGTGTATGCTGGTAGCAAAGAGAGGGTGCAATACACTCAAACACACCTTGTAAAACGAAAACTAGCCCTAAACTTGGAATCATCACTTATAACACACAACACATTACATGTTGTGGGTAAAAGAAAAGTAAATAAATCATATAAACAACTTGCTTATCAAGTTTTTTGAGAAGAAATCACATGTTAAAAATATATTAAATTAAAAAAAATTAAAATCAAACAATTAAAAATATTTTGATGAGAGACTCTATCTCCCATCAAAATATTTCTAACCTTTGATCCTCAATATCTTTTATTGTGGTTTAATACATTTCTACGTGTGTAATATCTTCTTGAAAAATTGGTAAACAAGATTTATTTATGATTTTTTAAAATTTGTTTTAACCATAGCATGTAATATGATGTGTGTTATATACAACTATCAAGAATATTGGGTTAGTTTTGGTTTACTAAATATGTTTGATTGTGTTTATGTTTGTCACTCCCTCCCTTTGCTGCCACCATGTATTTGTTTTTTGATATATATTGTAAATTTAAAAGGTTGATAAGCTCCTCTGAAAGGAAAAAAAAAAGTTTGATAAGCTCAATTATTAGCACCATTCTTAGCTAGTAGTAACTAAATTTTAATTTATTATATATTTTCGGTACCAAGACTAAACCAGTAGTGACTAAATTATAATTATTTAACACTAAGGTCAATTAAAAGAAGGACGCAAACTAACTAAGTAAAATGAAAATGATGCTCCTCTCAAACAAACAAAAAAATAGAGAAAAAGAAAATGATGCTCCAAAGTGTACACTCACAATGATTTAAACCAATAAAAGAGTGAGTGTTCAAAAGTGAGTGTTGCTAGCATTGTTCTTACTAGTATTACTCACAAAAACAAAGGAATACTTGTGATTGGTTCCTTACAGTTTTCTATATGTTGCAAACTAAAATTTTGACTTCCTCAAAAATAACGAAGTCTCCATTGAAATTTATTAAGTAAGTGGATTTAATATTGGAAAAATCTTTTAAGAAAATCGTCTTTGAACTCAAATTTTGAGTTTAAAAGTCGATTTTATGCGGAGAAGATATTAACACCTTACAACATCCGTTACAAACGGCCACCTTTATTTAATTGTGTAAAATTTATGTCGGGTTTAGGTTTCAAGAGTTGTATAGTGATCAAACTAAAAGATGATTTAGAATGGCGACCCCATACAACCTGAATTTTTGTTTGCTTTGTTTTAACAAACTTTTGTATGTGAAATCCCATTTTTGTTACCCACACTACTTCAAATCCAATTAAATCAAGAAAAGCATGATAATAATAATAATAATAAAACAATAGCAAATATAACAAAACGCTAAAGTCAGACCTTAAATGGTGGTTATTTTTGTGTAAGGGAGAGATGGAATGAAGTTTATAAATTTTTTTGTTGGGGTGAAGTGGTTTGTTGGTGATTATTTTTTGTGAGGTTAATGGTGGTTATGACGGTATGATGGAAGTAGAAGCTAAAGATAATGGTAGTGAGTGGAATGGTGAAGAAGGTTTGTTACTATCATTCTCTTCTATATTTTTTGTTCACTCTTTTTCTTCTTAATTTATAGACTTTAATGATCGATCTTTATGTTTTAGTTTTTTTTGCTGAAAAAAGATGTCGAGAGATATAAAAAGAAATAAGAGGTTCACCCTTTTTGATTAAGTGTAAACTTGGAGAAGATTAAGTTTTATTTGGAAAAAGTAGAAAAACAAGAGTGTAGTGGCTGATGCAAACATGAGAAGAAAAAAACAGCAACCATGGAAAAGAGAAGTTGGCATTACACTCAAAGTGTGGTTGCTTTGCCTTAGGGGTTCACCACCCGTTTTAGCTTTTTTTTTCTTTTGAAATATTACCATTTCTCATCCTTTTTTTAGGAATTTTTCTCATCGTTTTTTTTGTGGTTTTATATTTGTAAGTTTAATTTTTATTTTTGACTAATAATTGAAATGAAACAATATTTTTGAATTTTTAGGTTTTATGATAAACTTAAAAATAATTACTAACATAATAAAATTTAACATATTATTACCTATTTTATTTGAATATCTTTTACCCGAATAAAATCAGAGTATTACAAATTTACAATGTTAAAAGGCCTTTAGCAAATTTTATAAAGAGGCATTTTAAACAAATAAAAAAATCAACACAATGCTTGCAAAAACCGTAAAAATAAATAATCAAATTTTTTCAAGATTAGGGTTTAAACATAAAAACTACGGAGATTTGAGACTCTCATTTGATCTTGACCAATTGAGTTAGGTAATATTATATGAATTTTTTTAGAATCAATTCTAGTGAAATGCTAGTGAGGCTATCCTTTGCTAGCTAGCTAATCATACGGATATATGATCAAAATTTCTATATATAAGATCATCATATTGAGGTGACCAATGACCATAGAGTTGAGAAACCCACAACTCAGTTGAAGTCAAGGGCTAAACATGCGAATATACACTTGATGTAAACTTTATAAAACTAAATCATTATTTTTGTAAAAAAAAATTAAAATCCTTTTTCCGTTTATTGTAATTCCATTTTATATGGAAATGATCCAAACAGCTTTATTAACTAACTAATATAACCTCTTGAAAATGCTCCTAAAACTGGGTAGTGAATGATCATGTCTAGCTAAAGATCGAACACCTTCTTGCTTGGATTTAGTTAGGACTTTAAAATTCTTATTCGAAATGGCATCTAAAATCTCAATGATAAACCAATTGACACATAACTTTGCTTATAAAAGTCCCAACATAGATTTTGTATTAGCTTATCATTTTCATTTGCTTTTTTTTGCCATGTTGATATCACAATATCGGTACTATATCTACTATCATTGTCATTATCGAATAGAACTCTGGGTTTTGAGCTTTATAGGCTTCTAGCTATCAATTAAAACATATGTAGCTCCATGTGGAAACATATATATCTCCAAGTTTTCAACTATTTTTTTTAGAGTTTCCATTATCGTTTAACAATGACTAATCTCCGTAGGAGAATTTATAAGACCCACAATATAGATTCTCTCTTTTAAATTGAATTTTATTCATACACAACATTCGAAGATCGAATTTCTGACCACTTGCTTAATTAAAGGGGCCAAGTCACGAATGGATCAGTATGTTTTCAACTATTTACAATGCTCAATCACATCCAATTGAAACAATTTTTCGTGACTACATAAAATTAAAACTTCTATCAATGTCTTTCTTTACTTGTTTGATTTAAATTTCTCTAAGTTACTGATGAGTTAATAAATTAGTATTTTTAATATATTATTTGAGTCCGTTTTATTTAGATTTGATTTCGTTATATTTAATATTATTTCCTTTTTATAATTATTTTACTTCAATTGCAAATTATTATATTTCAGAAACAAATATTCTAAAGATTAAGTCTTGGAGCAAAAGAAAGGGGTTTGGAGCTGATTCGGGATGAAAATACGAAGATTCGGTACAAAAATATGACGTCCCTGAAGTAGCATATTTACGTATATCAAAAGTAAGTATTTATATATCGTCTCCTCAAGGACTAGTGCGATATCATGGATTGTTCGACATCGATTACCATTTTAAGTTGAAAGAGTAATTTGTTTGTTTGTTTAAAACCTAAATATCTACGTTATGAAATTAAAACTTGAGATTGATAGGGCGTAAAGCTTGTTAGGATTAGAGTTCCTTAATCAAGCGTCACACGTAACCTAAAGATCATGCATGGATTCTAGCTTGCATTTGATATTACCACGTATCCCTCGTCAATATCATTCGTGTCCAAATAATATGGTGACTTCAATTGTATCATTTAATCGTCGATGTCTCGCACCATTAAACGATCTAAGAGTCGTTCTTATCATTCAATCGATGATTTCTCAATCTCTTGAATGATAAAAAAGCATTAAGTTCGGATACAAAGAGTGGTTATCTAAACATCAATTCCATGTCTAGAATTTATGTTTGATAGATGATTATTCTAAACCTAGATTCAAAAGTATTTTTCAATCACAATTAAATCAAACATGAACAATAAATTGCAAGAATAATCTCAATACCAAATCAAATGCTAGAACCATACATTTATAGATCAATTGATTACATGATTAGCTTAGATCAAGTACCTCTAATCCCAACAATGGAGATTTAGCTTCTCATTGTCATGGAAGCCTTGCAAGAATGAATTGAAAGGAAAAGATTCAATACAACTTTGTGATTTCTCACCAAATGTGGAAGAATCAAGACTTCTATCACTCTCACTCTATGAAGACCAAGCCCTATCTCTCTTTCTCTAAGTATCTAAGTATATTTTCTATCCAAATAAAAGCATACCTTCAGAAATGATCAAGGGCTCTATTTATAAGCTTTCCCATCTGCATCAACTCGCCTCACGAGTTCTTCTGCTCGCCATGGCGAGTTGAGGTTTCTTCCCCATTGTGTTTTTGCCACGTCATCCTGGGGAGTTTTAACCGCCCTTGCTTGCCTCCCAAGTCACTTCACTCGCCATGGCGAGTTGAGTGCGAGCTGGTGGCGAGTAAACATGCCTCTCTGCCTATTTTTCCCTTTGTTAACTCGCCATGGCGAGTTGAGCTACTTGGGAGGCGAGCAAACATGTTGTTCTGCCT
>Ga0228711_1006631_pt1 | contig 17105 bp, 5 predicted proteins | sample MedpolnodulmetaG_2_FD_177996 | JGI IMG/M metagenome (GOLD analysis project Ga0228711, IMG submission 177996) | Root nodule microbial communities from Medicago polymorpha collected in Santa Monica, California, United States - brown nodules | ecosystem: Host-associated > Plants > Roots > Nodule...
TGGAAAAGAGGAAATAAAAGTACCAAAATTGTGTTATGTCCTATATGATGATCTTTCAGGTATATAACTTCAGTAATAACGCGTTCCAAAGATATGTCCCTAACTTTTCTGATTTATATCTACCGAATGTTGTAAATAAGGTAATTTGAGCATCTTGTAGTTATCTTCAGAACCAGTCCGGTAGTTATCTTCAGAACCAGTCCAGTATATATCTACCTGATGTTGTAAAAAAGGGCATATTTGGTATTTTAGGGGGCCTTTGGAGATTTTGGGGGCTTAAAAAGAAATGTCATTAGATTGCTCACAAGCACATCAAACTTTCAAAAATACCTTCATTAAAAGTTACAAAATGTTCGCGGATGAACAGGAACCGTTTGTTGATGCGGGACTTAGAAACATTTGCAATATGTCTAGCAGCTTTGACATCAAAACTGTTTGTGAATGATTGGTGGAACTAACAGGCAAGTATTCAAACTTCAATAAGATCGTAGTATTTGATTCAGTTTAACAGAAAACGACCTTAGAGGCAATTGGTTTGAAAATGCTTCAAAGGCATATTGCAAATGCATCAAAGTCCTGAATGGTTCCTAACTCCCCTTCATAGGTGAATGGTTCGTAACTTCTGATGAGGGTATTTTCAAAAGATTGAGATGCTTGTGAGCAATCGAAGGTGCCTAAAGAGTAATTTTTAAAAAGAATTGTGAAGACGTTTGATCTGGGCCTTAGCCTAATAGATGGGCCAAAGAGGGAATTGCTAGAGATCAAATTGCTCTTCTCCCAATCAGTTTTACTCCTTACCATCCCAAACTGTCTAAAATAACCCCAACGTCGTTCACATTGAATATCAACGTACTTCGAACCTCAACGTGAGTTACTCACGTTGAGTTGCATTCAAATAATTCTGAATTGTTGTTCTGCTTTGCTTCTTGGTAACTTCTGCAACATAGCAAAAATTATTAGTACTTGCATTCTTAGTTTCTAACGTTTCTTAATAAAATGGATGACTTGAAGAACTAACGAACTATTGACTAGTTCATGATTAATAATTTTGTCCCTTAAAAAAGTGATTAATATTATTTTGAGAAGTTGGGAAGGTCTCTGGTTTGTATATATGAATAAAGTGCAAGGTTTTCTATCTCTTTGTTCACCTAATAAGCAATAAAACTTTGGCAATTCCTTTGATTGCTTCTCCAGTGGTTTTCTTTGCTCTTGCACCTATTGTTTAGTCTTTTCGTTTTGCAGATTGATGTGGAGAATCCATGCGTGATTATGAGTCAAGACAAAAGCAGAGAATTTTCGCATTCTGGGAATAACAGAGATAAATTTAAGGTGAACTTATTATGTTGATGTTTTTTGTTGAAACTTCTTCGAAGCTCTGCTAACATTTAATTAAACAGTTCTTTTACAGGGCCACACTTCTTCAGCAAGTCAATGATCTTCTGGAAAGCATTTCCATTGAAACAACTACTGCACGTGGAATAGTTGAGGAATTAGAGGCTTCAATAAGACCTATAGAGAAGGAGTTTCAATAAGGCCACACTTTTATTAGTTGTATTTGAATGCAACTCAACGTGCCGATCTGGGACGAATCCAAGAATTTTTAGTAGTGGGGGCACTATATATACAAATTTTTACCAAGAAACATATATAATAAGCATAAACTATACATTGTAAATACTAATTGATTTTCTCATTTTAAATATCGATAAAAATATATCTTTATATATAAGTAACTAAATAACAAATAATGACTAACTCATTCTTCTCTAATGTGATTTCACATCAGATTCTCGATGAAATTCTTAGCAGCGGAAGCTCTGTCAACTATTATATAGTTGCCAATACTACTATAAAAGTACCTCTAATAATTGTTTGGGAAATTAGTCCAACTTTATTTTGGATAGAAACTTTGGTTCAACTTTCATTCTATAAATATATGAAGCATATAAATAGATGATCATATGTATAATGTAGTAGTCCTTATGAACAAATTATTCAAAACATTGTGGGGGCACCAACCCCCACACCTCTTAACATAGATCCGTCCTTGCTCACGTTGGGGTTTGGCGTGCGTTAACTCACGCTGATATCTAGCGTGAACATGAGTTAACTCACGCTGATATCTAGCGTGAACATGAGTTAACTCACGTTGGTTAGGGTTATTTTAGGCAGTTTAGGAGGGTGGGAAGGAGTAAAAATGATTGGGAGAACGAATTGCTAAGGTGGCCAATTGGTTGCGATAGGCAGCGTAGGTTTTTTTTTGAAAGATAGGTAGAGTTAATAAGAGAGGAAATGAAATGGCAAGTAGTATAAGTGTATGATATTATCCTCTAAAAAAAGTGTATGATGGTATTTTGGAATATTTTCTGTTAGAAAAGGCAACTGAAATCTTTATTGAAATTTTAAATGAAGTTCTTTCGACAATAAAAGTTAGCACAGTGTAATAGTATGTCACTTGGAATACTGATACGTAAAACAAAAGAGATTCAAAGACCTAAACCATAAGCTTTAAAGTATTATTGCTAAAAAAGGTGTGTGATGCATGTATATGGCACTACCAGCGCATGGAAGACATAATATGATTTTTTTTCTTTCTTTCTCAATTAGCTAGATAGGGTTAATGTTGTCAATAACAATGCATTTCAAATCTTGAAAAAAAATAATGCATTTCAAACTAAAAAAAATAGCAAAACGGATATTTTGCATATATGACATTATTTGTTTTGATAAGGCATGTATGTGTACTCGATCTTTTTTTTTTTTGAAGAAATGTGTACTCGATATATATAGTTAAACTTTAGCAATTAGAAAAATGGATTTATGACAAATGATAAATCAAACACTTGCCAAAGTAATAATTATAACACTTTTTATGTCCTCTAAAAAATACACTTTTTATGCACAAATTACATCTTTTACTTGCTTAAATGATATCCTAAAAACACTTGTTTGTATTTTTCTTAACATTTTTAAGTAGATCAAACTCTTATTTTACAAAATCTAACCTATTCTCACCCCTAATTGTTAACCTAATCACATTTTTTTGTTACAACCTAATCACATGTTTATCGTTAACTAATATTAATTGATTTGATATTTAATTACTTTTATATTCTAGACAATCAATAGTATATTAGTATTTGTTTAAGTTTGGCTGCTTGCCTAATAAAAAAGGTTTAGCTGCTGGTCCCCGAACAAAGAACATAAATATCCAGCACACTAGGTAAGCAGTGACTTAAGCCTTTTTGGAGGAGTTTTTTTTTTTCTTTACTTTTTTTAATAGAATAATATTTCGATTGAATATACAAATTGATCCTTAAAACTGTAAGAATTTTCATAAAAATCTTTTATTTTTATAAATTAGAATCACTGGAGTTACAAGATGTATTTGAAATGATTGTTATTTTAGCTTCTGTTATTTAAGATAAAATGTTTTACTAGTCCGTCTTTAAATTGGATATTTAGTTTTAAAAAAAATTAAAATGTTTTACGTTGATCTCACACAAATGTCATCTCACTGTAACTAATTTATCTATGGAATTTAAGTCATCTAATAAACAAATTGTCTACAATTGCAATTTTATTGGGGATGTATAAATTAGATTTTATGAAGTGACAGTGACATTGTTGTGAGATTAAAATGCTGGAATGCAAATTCAATTAATGTGTTACGTTATAAGCTCTTACCCGTAAAAGTTAATGAATCGACCACTTTGTCTAACACTTTACAATTTTCAAGATGTATTGTCCATTCATGTAAATACTCCCTCCGTTTTTAAATATAAGCAAAATTGACTTTTTAGATTCATTCATTTAAAGATGTATGTGGTTTATATTATAAACCATATACAACATTAAATGAATGAACCTAAAAAGTCAATTTTGCCTATATTTAGAAACGGAGAGAGTGGTGACTATTAAACATGACAACGAAACTCATATTTTGTAGTATTTGTCTGAACCAAACTTAAATTGATGGATTTTCCTGATTTAATTGAGTTTGGATACGAGTTTGGATTTTTCTCGATTTCAAAACACGGGTACGGACTGGGATATAATATCCATCTCGAACTCATACTCAAACTCGTCCCGAGTGTAAAAAATCAAATTATTATCCTTTTTATATAAATAGAAACTTAAACCCTAAATCATTTAACTCACATAATCAAAGTTTCAGTCTTTCAGACGACATTTACTTATCTAAATTCTCTCTCTTCGCCTTCTACATCTCACAACCTCAGTCTCTATCTTCTCCATCACTAGGGGTGTACGTGGGTCGGTTTAGGTTAGGTTTGACAAAACCCGAACCATATATGGTACTTCAGTTTAGGTGGGATAAAATAACCATCAGTTATACTATTAGATGGGTTTGAGCAAACCTGCTAATTATTGGGTTGGGTTGGTAATGGGTTAATCAATTTTTTTAATATTAAATGATTAAATGACAAGTATGCATAATTTTTCTTAAATATTACTCTACTTTTTAATTTTTTTTAAAAAAAATTGGTTAATTTATTTTTAGTATAACTTTATGCATCATAGAATAATAAATTATAATATCAAATAATAAACTCTATCATAAAATACTTGCAACAAACTAAAGTTGCATGACATAGAATTGCATTAATATTAAAATAAGCTAAAAGTGTAACATCTTGATTTGTAACTTTAACATGTTTTGATTTTCATTATATAGGATACACATTTAGTTTAACTTTAGAAATATAACTTGGTTTATGACCATAACCTTTAGTAATTATTTTTGTCAAGTAGTCTAGTGGCTGGAGCTCACACATTTTAATGTGGAGAAACATGGTGTCCAGGGTTCGAACCCCGGCCCCTGCGTATATTATGCATTGTCCTATCAACTGAGTTAAACTCGAGGGGACACCTTTAGTATTTTCCTTCTAACCTATGAAAATAAAGATAAAAAAATATTGACATTATTGATAAGTGGATTTTTTTTTTTGTTTAGGTATGTTTTTATCCTAAATCCATTAATTTTTATGGATTTTCGATTTTTATAAACCACACCAACCCAATTACCTGATCCAATCCATTTTTTTTAATGTTTTTTTGATAGCTTTGATCGGATTTTCTGGATTAACCCAACCCATATACACCCCTATCCATCACCATAGACATTGATCATCATCTTTTTGCTTGAACCATATAACATGATCAAGATCTTTTCAAAAACTCAATAAAACTGATATTTCCAAAGTCAGAATCGGGAGTGGAGCACAAATTGCACTAGAAGGCAATAAAACTAGGGATACTTTTCCCACCCTGTGGGTTTCCTCGCGCGCCCTATTTTTTTTAAAAATGTCCTTGAGTTTTCGGATTTTATAATCCGGAATGGTGTTTTCTTTTGTTAAAGGGTGAAAAAATGAGTAACGGATTTTTCCGGATTTTGTAATTCGGAAACTTCAAAAAAGAGGGCACGTTACATGATGTTTCCGGATTACATAATCCAGAAACCCACTAAACACCCTTTTTCAAGGTAAAATAGTTCAGATTATATAATCCGAACTGTATCAGCACAAATTCTAAACATGTTTTTAACATGGATAGTCATTTTAGGGACAATATTAATCTTTCTAATTCTCATCCTTCTGTTTTGGGTCATTATTACCTATTCTTAGTCAAAAATCGAGTTTTTGGGATACTTGATCGGATTGCTTCGAAACTTCCCCAGAAAATCAGAAAAAATTCAAGGACCATGACTCCTGTAGAAGGACTTCTTGCGGGACTCCGCCCCTCAAAATCCAAAATTCCATCGTTTAGACCCATTTTTCATTTTTTTTTAATTTTTCATATTCTTAGAAAAATCCGAATTTTTTTAATTAGTTTTATTTGATTTTTAGAATTTTTTGGTGCTATTTTATATTTTTATGATTTTATTTGACACAGATTTTTAACATTTTTTACTTAATTTTTTTGTTGTTTTTAAAAGCAAAAGTCAAAACTGTTGAAATGTGAGAGAGTATGATGGCTGATTATACATAAGAATTGTCCGGATTATAAAATCCAAAATAGTAAACATGAATCCGGAATGCACAAGGGCATTTTTGAAAATTTTATAGGGCGCAGGAGAAGGCTATAGTGTGGGAAAGGTAATTCCCATAAAACTAAAAGTTACTAAAGTTTGAAACTAATTTCTTATGCTTTATATTTTGAGGAGTACTACTAACATTATCTTTTCAAAACTCTTATCAATATTCAATCTCTTATTAAATAAAATCAACGTGAAGTATATACTTTAGAAATGAAATCTACATAAAGTGGTATGAGTTACATTGATTTCACTCAATAAAAGAAAGAGCATTTAAAAGGGTGTTGGAAATAGAGTGTTGCTAATATTATTTTTATATGTTACACATATTAATATATATACTCTCATTGTATGTTGCTCGGTATCCACTTTTCTAACTAATATAGACCTTCAAGAAAAGTGAGAAAAAGAGGAGGTGATAGTAATATGGAAGACAAAGAAATCACGAGATAAACGGTGTAGGAAAGAATCAAGATTTAAAATTATAATGAACATTACATGTAATGTGCCACTGCCAGTGGAAGTCTACTCCACTTGGTGACACTGAGAGTCTACATACACCCCAACAAGAAAACTCTCCCATGTGAAATGAATGATTTTTTGTTCCTCTTTTTCTCATTACTTCATTACCTACCGTGTAACAAATCAAACCACATCTCAAATGCTGATAGCGTGCCTCTATCTTAAATGCGTGATGCAATTTGTATCAACCACAACACCATATTCTATTATTCTTATATAAAATTTGCATTTATCTTAATTCACACTACTCTATCTTTGACGTGAGAATTCCAATTTCAAGTGGATTAATTCATAGGATACAAGCAATGAATTAATCACCCATCACTATTCACATTCCAAGTTGCAAAATGTAAATTAAATCAATATATATATATAGTATCGTTTTCTTTAAGGTCGGTCCCTAAAATTGTTGATAATTAGAAAAGTCGTTGGTTGAGTTGCATTTTGCATAGTTAGTTGTTAGTAGTAGTAGTACAGTAGCGTGCCGGCTGCTATTGAAATGAGATCCTTATCTGTGACCGCATTCATTCACATTACTTAGACCCCCCAAAATTAAATAAAAACAAAAATAAGAACCTTTCTTTTGTACTTTATTCAGAATATTGACTAGAAACTTCTTTTGGAATTTAGAACTAGTCTTCCTTCAAATTTCACTACCCACAACTTGGTGTAGTACTTTCTCAGTCCCTTCTCCACTTCTCTCAAGGTCAATAGCGCCTTACGACTTATGACTTATTCTCGAACATGAATTCACTTCAGTCATTGCCTATGGAGGCAAATTATATATAAAATTGTAATATTAAAAACTAACATGATAATTTTAAGTAAAAAAACGAATTTTTATTTTAAGTAAAATATTTTGTTTGATAAGAAAAAAGTATCAATACGCCTTATAATTTTATTGACGGGCACTGTCCAAAAATTTTTTATTGACGGGCATTCCATTTCATATTTATTTATTTTTTCTTAAGAATATTAAAACCGTAATCAACTTTTTTTTTGTTGGTGTTGACCGGGATACCTTGCATATTTTATACATTGTCCATACCAACTGAAATAAGCTCACGAGGAGAAACTGTAATCAACTGATTAGTTTAACATACATTAATCCCTTCCAAAAAAAGGTAGTAACCTAAATGTCCAAATAAAAATAGGTCATTAAAGATCAGTAAAGATTGAGTTCATTGGATAAATTAGATTTCGATAATATGAGAGGATGTGGTTATATTTAGTGACCAACATATTGAATAGAATTTCCATCGATAGAAGAAACTTATGGAATGAAAAAAAAACAAAAAAAACTAGGGTTGTTAAAGTGATTAACTTCTACTAATACTTTCTAGTATACAATATATTTTAGTTATATTAGTACTATCTAATAATATTTTTTAAGCTACTAGTTAAAAAAAATAAAGCTATTAAAATAATTATAAAAAATTAAATTGTGTAGTGGGGTATGAATCCAGTCAATGGTAGATGTAGGTTCGTCTCTATTGGTCATGGCTACATACATTCACGCATTTGAGAATATATCACAGTTTGATTTTAATTAGGCTTTTCAAGAAAAAGAATTTAAAATCTACGTATTTTTTGGATTGTTTGATTTCAATCGGATGATCGTAAATCTTTTAACTCGTGTAAATGTTTGCGCAGTCAATAACTAGAGAATATATGAAGAATAAGATCAAACCGTCACAAAATTCATGACTATGTGAATGCGTGAAATTGCGTTAAATTAGCTCATATGTTAATATGTGAAGAATAAGATCCAACGGTTACAAAATTCATGAATGTATAAATGCGTGAAGTTAGCTTGGTTGAGTCCCATAGTGTTACACTTTATTTGACCGACTTAAGGTCATCACCCTTGGCCACCAAGAAACTCACCCTAAACGTGCTCCACTCTAATATCCACCTGTATTTGAGATTCTATTTTAATCAATTAATTGTTGTATTTAGCTTGCCCACCGCGCTTACTTGCTCACCACTTGTCACGCAACTTCCACTTCAATCCTCACCTCCTTATAAACCGAGCTCACTCACACACTTTTCCACTCATACCAAAACTAAAACTCTAACTCTAAAAAATTCAATTTCAATACCTATCTCTTTTCTCTTTTTCAATGGCTCTAGAAGCACTTAACTCACCCACTTCTACTACCCCTAAATTCACCTTTGATGAACCAAATCTTCCATGGATAAAACGTAAACGTTCTAAACGTTCACGTTCATGCACTGAAGAAGAGTATCTTGCTCTTTGTCTCATCATGCTCGCTCGTGGCCACACCAACCGCCATGATTTCAAGCCCTTGAATCCACCAATAACAACCATTGACAACAACAACAACAACACCAACACCAAACTCAGTTACAAATGTTCTGTTTGTAATAAAGAGTTTTCTTCTTATCAAGCCCTCGGTGGACACAAAGCAAGTCACCGGAAAAACTCCGTCGGTGATGATCACCCTCACCCATCAACTTCTTCAGCTGCTACTACAAGCTCAGCCAACACAAACGGTGGTGGCGGTGGTGTTAGATCTCATGAGTGTTCGATTTGTCATAGGTCGTTTCCGACAGGACAGGCTTTGGGTGGACACAAACGTTGTCACTACGAAGGTGTTGTTGGCGGTGGTGCTTCTGCTTCTGCTGTAACTATCTCTGAAGGTGTGGGATCCACACATAGTCATCAACGTGATTTCGATCTGAATATCCCGGCTTTTCCGGACTTTGCTAATAAGATTGGAGAAGATGAAGTTGAAAGTCCTCATCCTGTTATGATGAAGAAGAAAGCTCGTGTTTTCGTGGTGCCCAAGATTGAAATTCCGAATTTTCATTAATGAATATTATTTATCATGTAGATTTAGTGAAAGATTAGTAGGCAAGTTTATTTTATTTCTCTTTTGTTTAATTATTTGGAAAATTTTGAGGGTTATTTGATTTTTGTATAAAGTTTGGGTTGGAGGATTCATTTCTTTGGACTCTGTTTTTTTACTTTTTTATGCTTAAGATTGTAATTTACTTGGTGGCAATTCAATTTATTTATTTTTGTGAAAATATATTTATGAATATTGGTTTGAGTGGTTAGAAATTAGAATGATTGATTAGGTGTGTAAAATGGGTGTGAAAATGGAATAATTATGATGACATGAAACAGTGGAGCAGAGTAGCGTGGTTGGAGTGTTTCTGTTTGAGTTCAGTGGAAACTTGAAACTAGTTGCGCATGATTCTGTTTCTGTGTGTATTGCTGACGGTTTTTACAGTTATAATAATACTGCCTACCAATAATAGTTGTACTTCACTTTTTTTCTCTCTTTCTAACAAGTAAATATCTATTGGAGAATATCAAAAGGTGCTTAATGGCTTGTTTTAAGCAAATAAAACAAGAAAGTCCTTGAAAAAAAAATGGTGTAGTATTATTTAGTTAAAATTTTATATTGGGTCTTGCTGAAGACGTTTGTTAAAAATGAAAATAATAAATAATTTTTGATATTTTAATGTGTTATAATATTTGAAACATGGGTTAGAATTTACTAAAAAAGCGTGAATGATACATATAAGTTGACGTAAAAACAAAAACAGAGATCAAAAGTCATGACAAAAACATTGAAAACCAAAATTTTTGGCTTAAATATTGTACTTGTCCCTGCAAATATGACCCGTTTAAGTTTTGGTCCTGTAAAAAAAAAATTGTTTTTGGTCCTGCAAAATTTTTTGTTTTTTAAAATAGTACCTCTAGGGACTATCTTCAGAAACAAATTTTTTTGCAGAGACCAAAAACTACAAAATGGATCCAGTCATCATGTGCCACGTATGCAAATCATCACAAAAATGGGGTCAGGGACTATTTTAAAAAACAAAATTTTGCAGGGACCAAAAACAAAACTTTTTTTTTTACAGAGACCAAAACTTAAACGAGTCATGTTTGCAGAGGCGAGTGCAATATTTAAGCCAAAACTTTTTTGTAAATGTACAGAGAAACTAAATGCGAAATTTGATATATCTATTCACACCAAAAAGTTGTCCAATTCTTGTTTATATAACTCAAAAACTCCTTAACTTCGAGTCCTATAACCTCATGGAATATCACTCTCATGATCCGAGCGTTTCTCGCATGTAAAGTGCGAATCATATTGTATTTTCCTCCTTATATCCCATTTTACTTTATTTTTAAAACAAATAAAGTTCTTTGACCACTAACTACTTGACAAAAAAAATTCCTAAACCAAAAAGCAACAAGTAAAGTTCAATAAAAAAAATTGTTTTTATCCCAAATGATGAAGTTTCAATTTAACCATTTCATATGGCATACAAAGTAGAGCAAAGGATAAGGATGTTTATAGATAAGAACGAAATTTGGCATTTACCCATTGTGATCAAACTAGGTTGATGGCAAAGATCGATACGTACACTTACTTATCCTCGGAATAGTCATAACCTTTACTTGTACTATTTTAATTTCAATATACATGAACGTTGATGCTTATAATTTTCTTTCATTTCCTATATGTCCTTTTAAAATTGTGCCACATCATTGAATGTAAATGGTCTAAGATTGCCAAACCCCAATCATGTATCCACGTACATTAAATAATGTGGTGCGATACGTTTAACATGTGTGCTTATGAGGTACAGTGAGAAAAGGAATTGAGTCTTGTTTTTACATGTGTATGATGTAAAAGAAAAAGAATCTGAATTTCTTGCCGTGTAATTACTTTGTATATTGTACGTGTCAATTACTTACCACATAATTGCTACGCTATATATACATCACCCTTACTTTGCTTCAGATGCATGAACTTATGAAGCATCCAAAATTAAAATAAGAATGGACAAAGATAAAACCGTCTCTAGTTAGCTATGAAGGTGCCCAATTTTATTTTAGGCCAAACACCCTTTGCGTGTAAGAGAGAAAAGTTAATTAAGGTATATACCCTTATTGTGTTCATACTATAGAACGTTTATTCTCATGGTAATTAATCAACTGGTGATTATACTAACTATACCATGCTTAATGCATGGACTTTGAATTTGATGCAACTTTTTGGATGCGCACGTTTTCTAATTTTAGTTAATTCCTAGTAGTATATTATACGTTAGTGATTTTCTACTATTAAGTATTATTTTTTTGAGAAATTTCCACTCTTGAATATAATACTATGATTATGATAAACACATTATAGTATGTCTTTTTTAAAATAAAACAGGCCACGCCAAAAACGATAGCATAAGAATTAAATTTGATGCATTTCTTTATGAGAGCAATCAACCGCTACTTGATATAATAAAGTTTAGCAAAGAAACTTAATCCATTTAAAAAACATGTAAAAAGACACTCTCGTTAGTTTGGTGGATGAGTTAAAAAGTACTCATCATGAAAATTAGGGGATAAAAAGGTTACATACATAACATTAACAAGTATACAATATTGACATGCTAATTATTCATCATGAAATAAAAAACAAAGAAGCAAAGTCAGCATTTAGTAAAAAAAATGCACAGACGAAACAAATTAGGGGAGTTTTAAAACGTTAACGACGATAATATATAAACACAGAAGAAATAGAACATCAAAGACGGTTTGGCCGAGTGGTCTAAGGCGCCAGATTTAGGCTCTGGTCCGAAAGGGCGTGGGTTCAAATCCCACAGCCGTCAATCTTTTTTTTTCTTTCTCATATGGTGCAGAACTGAAAAATTTCCCACGTTAATTTTTTATTTAACATGTGAAAACTTTATTGAAATTGTTCACGTATTTTTTTGTTTACAAATTATAGGCATCTAAAGAAGAATAGCATTAATTTATAATAATAATAAGAAGAAAAATACCATAGTTTATAAAAAAAAATATATTTTCAAGTGCACGTATATTAATTAAAAATATCAATATATATTGATCAATTAATTGGATTATTAACTCTATCAAACACTTCCCTTCAAAAAAGAAAAAACTTTATCAAACACTTAAAATATACAAACTTATTTACCACCTACTACTTTTCTCAAACATTAGCCCAAATAATGGGAAAAATAAGTAGAAGAAAGAATGGTGATTAAGAAGATAGGAAGATAGAGAATCAAGTGACTTTTCTTCTCTAAAGTGAGACAATCCCTTACCTAGTGGAATTGTTTTTGATAGGTATTTTTTTTTATTAATCTCTAAATAAATCGTACTCCATTATAATTTTGATACATCTGACTTGAGGTATGTGTTGATTGTAGTCCCTCTAACTCTTTTTTTAATGCCCATTAAATTTTAAATTATTTCAATTAAACTATTTAAAACTCACCAATTAAATAAACCTATGGAATCATATGGGTGTTGTGGCGTAGTTGTTGTCCACACAGTATAAGTTGGCATGAAGCTCAATGGCATGACATTTGGCTTCTACGACAACAAACTGCTCACAAACACAACACACCTTTTGTTCAGTCCTCACACGTTCTCTGAGTGCCCATCTGTCTCCAAATCACGGTGTCATATGCTATATTTCCAAATTCCAACTCTCTCGTCTTTACTCTTTACATCCACACACACCTTTCCTCACTCACTTCACTTGGCCATGGCCAACTAGTTGAACAATTATGTGCATCTTTGGATTTACTTTTGGAATAGCAAAAGATATTTTAAAGATTTAAAATTGTTTATGGTGTACTTGTAGGTTTTTCATTATAATTGATTTTGTTTATAAAATTGATTTTAATTTGGGGTTAAGATTTATAATTTTTGCCTACAAACGTGATTTTTATTTTCCATTTTATTGTTCAATTTTTCTTTTGAAATTGAGTCGGAAAAACTTTTTATCTAAACATAGATTATTTTAAACCTAAAACTAAACAAATATACTAAAGTAGAGGTGTGAATATGTTGGGTTGGAAATCAAACTTTTCTTGAATAGGATAGCCCTAATTTAAAAATTAAAGCATGATTCTAACATATTTGTCACAAAACGAGGGATAGATCGTTCAAGGGAGCAACTTGAGATAGATGCAAGATTCTTTTTCCTGCCCTTCACTTAGAAAGAAAAGTAAATTTTCAGCACGCGCCAAGATCCACGGGGTATAAGAGAAGCTAGAGAACTACGCTTGGAGCTTCATTCAGATCAATTCCAGTCGTCATTGCGCCACATCAATTCGTTATGGCTCGACCCTCGTCCTTACCAGCTACGGATTATATGGGCAGCCATATTACTCAGTGTGTTTCGTTAAATTTGTCCTCACGTTTTTAAAAATTTGGCCTTTTGTATTAACTTGTTTTGTGTTAACCGTTAAGGTTTTGAGAAATGCTTTGGACACTTTCTTTTTAACATATTTCTTTAACATTCAATTTTTTATTTGATGAAATTTATGTGAAGGTCACATTTTGGAAATGGATACCACATAAAGTAGTGAAATCTACATGAATTTCGTCCAATATAAGATAGATGTTCATAACATTTCTTTAAGGCTTTTAAGAAGAAGAAAAAATTAACGTGCTTCTAAATATATGTTAATATGCTAAAAACAATGTGAATTTTGTTTTAAGATTTAAATTTATTTTATTGTATTTCTGGTATTATTTTTATTTTATACATATACACACACTATATCATTTCCAAGTCTCTCGTCTTTACATCCACACACACCTTTCCTCACTCACTTGGCTAACTGGTTGATCAATTATTTTTGTAATGATAAAAGATAGTTGATAGATTTAAACTTTAACTCCACAACTAATTTTAATTTGGGGTTAAGATTTATAATTTTACCTTCAAACTGAATTTTATATTCTAATTTATTGTTCAATTCTTTTTCACGTTGAGTAATACCAAACTTTTTATTATACATAGATTATTTTTCACTAAAATTAATTTTACAAAATTAATTATCGTCACACGGAAACCAAAAAAACATTAGAGTTTAAAACTCATTGACATACTTTCATTTCTTTCACAGCTAGAAAATCTTTGTTTTACGGCGGAAAAAAATGCTCCTAAACACAAAAGCTTACTCCTTCCGTTTCTAAATATAAGCAGAAATGACTTTTTAGGTTCATTTATTTAATGATGTATATTGTTCATAATATAGATAGATCACATACATCATTAAATGAATAAACCTAAAAAGTCAATTTTGTTTATATTTAAAAACGAAGGAAGTAGTTGGAACAAACCAATTTCCTTAGGTTTTTTGATGGGTTCAATGGCATCAAAAACAAGTTAGTCATAAACCATTTCCGACATATGGGTCAAGGTTGAGAAAGTTGAAACTATTTTTTTGATAATTAGAAAGAAAAAAAAGTTATAAGAAGCATAATTATCACTCAAAATTATTTGAAAAGATTAGATCACATGAAGATAAATGAAAAACTTGTTTATCGTTGACGAACAATAAAAAAAATGTACATACTTGGACTTACTTTTCAACATTGTTTAGTTTAGTTCCAAAACCTTACCACATGTGTATTGAAGAAGCTCTTCTTTCCACAACGATTTTTAAAGTTAAAGTTGTTATGTGCTCTTGCTGTGCTCAATTGTGGAGTGAGTGAAACATAAGTTACTAGAGATTGTGGTGGATGTTGCCTTCGTGGGGCGTTACAGGTTGAGGCTGTGAACTCCCCCAAGAGGGGAGGTGGGAAGAAGGGGTGGAAGTGAGAAATTGATTTGAATATTGGATAGGAATCTATCAACAAAAAGAATATTTTAGTTTGAGATTTTTAAACAAGTTATAAAATAAGCTTCAATGCATTGAATGTAAGCTAAAATGCACTTTTGCCCCTCTTCAAATTTCCAGCACTACCAAATTTAGCCAGTTGTTTTGAAAATCGCACTTTTAACCTCCACTTTTAACCACGTGTTACTCTATTTCTTTTTACTTGGTAAACGGTTTTATATCACTGTTAGTAATACGTTGTTTTTTACCATAGAAATAGTAGGTTTTTGTACACCAAAAACAAAACACTACTAGCTCGTGCTTGAGTTATGTTCAAGTGGAGATGAGTGGAAGTTCTACGGAGCTAACAAAACCAGTGACTTTCTAAGGGCCCGTTTGGATTGGCTTATTTTGAGTTTATGTGAGCTTATCTATTAACATAAGTCTTTTTAAAGGCGTTTGGATAAAGTAATAAAAATAGTTTATCACAATTGCATAAGCTGCTTATGTCATATTTTAATAAGCCTTAATTTTGAGCTTACCAAATTGCTTATACGGAGCTTATGCAAATAATGCTACTCACTTCGATTCTCTCGGTTCCACCTTTTCCCAAACCCATATTTTATTTGTTATATTTATCTTTTACGGTGGTGAGTAGATTGAGAGTATCTAATTAATTATATATACGTCTATTTCCTTTATCTTTATTTATAATGTAACACACTCTTTCAAAAAAAAATACTGTAACAGACATAACTTTTGCAATTGGCCCTTTTCGTTAACACATTTGCTTTATCTTTATGCAAATTTAATATTGTTCTCAATAAATATACTAACTTCTCATTTTAGTCCATCTAAATTTTTTTTTCAATTTTTAGACCCCTTAAAATTTTTAATTCATGTGTAATATATTTTTGGGTTAAATATGTTTTTGATCCCTATAAAATTGGGACCTTTTAAGTTTAGTCCTTACTTAATTTTAAAATTTAGAAAATTTCAACAAAACATGAATTAAATATGAATTTTTTTGTTAAAAAATTCTAAATTTTTTGGAAGAGATTCTTATAATATTATAAATTTTTCTGCAAAAATATAAATTATACATATAAGTTTACTTAAAAAGAGAGACTAGAAGTGAAGATGAAATTTTTTTGAGGGACTAAAAATCTAATACAAGTTTTAAAGTGACTAAAACGGAAAGTTGATATATTTTTATAGGGACCAAAAACATATTTAACCTCTATATATATATATATATATATATATATATATATATATATATATATATATTTTTATTATATTTTAATATTGTTTTTTCAGCTTTATAATCGTGGTTTGATTCTTTGATTATATATATCTTAAATTAAAAATATTTTAACATTTCATAATTGCTTGTGTAATGACACTTCCAAGCACTTCAATTTATATAAGTACTTTTTAGTGTATATATTCAAACATAAAAAGCTTATTGAGTATAAGAGCTTATGATGTAAGCTCTAGTGCTATAAGCTCTAATTCTATAAGCACATGTATAAGCTATTTATCCAAACGGGGCCCAAGTATTATGCAAAATTACCAAATATTAATTTTGATCTGATAATTTCCTAGGTTACTAGGTGTATCTCTTTTCGTGTATGATAGCCTCAACATGTTTATCATTGAGAAGAACTTATTGTATTATGGAAGAGTTGCACAATCTTGCAGATAATTTCTTAGTTCAATAATTACATGCTTCAAGTTTAGGGTTAATAGGTCTTTACCCCCTTGTAATATAGGTCATTTCACGTTTTCCCCCCTGTAAAATATTTTTTTGATTTACCCCCTGTAAAATATTTTTGTTTTGATTTACCCCCCTAATAGGCCAAACAAAAACGAAAATTTTTTGAAAAAAAAATAAAATTGG
>Ga0228711_1006634_pt1 | contig 17098 bp, 3 predicted proteins | sample MedpolnodulmetaG_2_FD_177996 | JGI IMG/M metagenome (GOLD analysis project Ga0228711, IMG submission 177996) | Root nodule microbial communities from Medicago polymorpha collected in Santa Monica, California, United States - brown nodules | ecosystem: Host-associated > Plants > Roots > Nodule...
CTCACTGCACCTCGAGAGAGGCTTTGATACGCTAAAGAGAAACTTGTCTTTAGAAAGTACGTCGAATATGAAGTCATGGTTTAGGGTTTGTTTGTGAAGGATTCGTTATTCAAGGATTCTAATAGCAATCAACCATGAGAATAGGCGTGGTTGCTAGAGGAATACACTGATTTCGAGAGAAACTTTGATACGCTTAAAAGAAACTTGTCTTTAGAAAGTAGGTCCAATATAAAGTTTAGGTTTAGGGTCTGGTTTGTAAAGGGTTTGTCACCAAGATGAACCAATAATCTCAAGGCGCTTTTTATTATCATTTTCTACCGTTAAAATATCAAATCTTTACAACTGAACTTTCTTCTAATCATGATTAAAAGTTAATTAAATTGAGCAACTCCCTGTTGGAACGATACTCTCTTTATATTACTTCGGTAGAACCATGTACTTGCGGTTTTACTCATCCACTTCCTATACTCAAGCACAACTGCAAGAGACTTCCTATTCAAACAAAATTACAAAGAAATTTGTTTGCGGTAGAACACTTGATATACAATCAGTGGTGTTCACAATACAAATCAGATACAGACTCTTTAAGACTGTAGAATTTCTAAGATATGAAAGTTGTAAAGAAATTCTAAGTGAACTTTGGTAAGGAGTAATTTCAACAGAGTTTTGGCACTTGTAAATTGTTGTATGAGTCATAAAATTCTCTATGTCTTCACTCCTTTATATAGAGGTGTGAAAGAGACGTTGTATAATGCCAGCTTATCAAAAAGAGTCGTTTGAAGCTTGATCAAATCACCAATGATTTGTTGCCTGATTTGGTTATTGTCCTATGAAGGAGCAATTTCAAATCCATTCCAAGTCTGAAGGAACACCGTTGCAGGCACAATTATTGTTCTTGTACTAGCAGACATAAAATCAGAGTAGTGGAGGGAGTGGTTGTACACTTCGTACCAATGTCCTTTTTCAATGCTCTCCAAAGAATAAGCATCCAAAGCCTTCAAATCCTTTTGAACTAGTCGCTGCTTCATATTTCTAGTCTTCTCAATTGATAGGCGTGATTAAATCATCATTTGAACAACATTTGAAAAGCTTCAATCTTTCAGCTTCTGATGTGACATCAGCTGCATGTGAACTAGCTTCTGATGAGGAGAGTGCTTCTGATGACGTCAGCTTCTTCTGGACCTCTTGTCTTTAGAACTTCTTGTCTTCAGAACTTCAAGCTTCCTTCTTGTTGATTCCATTGCTCTTATTTTTTCTTCAATTCCTATGCTTTGAAAGAGACACTAAAATTTTTATCTAGGGTCCTGCACACTTGAACAAATATTAGCATATCCAATTGACAATTTTTTAATACCTTGTTATCATCAAAACTCAAAGGGTAATGTTAAACATATTTTGTTCCAACAATGAAGGCCAAGGTTCATGTAGGTCTACCCATCTAATTATCTCAGGACACTCATAGTACACACACACTCTCTCTCTCGCACTTGGTAGTTTTACAAACGGGCAGCCCTATCAGTGTGTACCTTACTAAGGGTTTAACAAAATGGTTGTACTAGGTTACAGCTTATTTCCTTCAAGCAAACACTTGTTTCCTTAATTACTAACTAGTTACCTCATAGGTTCAGCAAATTTTACTCAATATTAGTAATGTCACCTCCTAAGTACTTACTACTAAGGTCAACTGGCTTTCGGTATCTTGGCTAGTTATAACCAATTACTTCCTAGATAGATAGATATTAGTATCAACAAATAAATATCAAGATATAAGCATCAGGATAGTAATATCAATATTAGGCTCTGTCACAACCTAAGTGTCTAATCTAGGGTTGCGCTACTACATAAATAAACTAAATTCCTAATAAAACATAATAGCGAACAAAAGATAAATAAAATATAAACGACATTAAATTAAATAAATATCCGACAAAAATAAATACAGGTTCATCTTAGAACTCTAACCTAAAAAGAATTAGTTACACATGGTAACTAAAAACAAATTACTAAAGATAAAAGAATACACTAGAAAATCAAGGAGAAGATAGAAACTCCTCCGAAGCTTTAGAATTGCCTTCCTCTTGAACTGCTCCAGTTCTGAATGAGAATTTATGAATGAGGAAGGCTGGTATTTATAGTGAGAGATTCTAATTGGGTTTGGGCTAAAAACACAGGCTTTACCCACAAAAAAACAGGAAAATACGCTTGGCCCCGTGCATTTTAGATGCTCGGGGCACATGAGTCATGCTCTAGGCGCATGTGAGTGTGGAAAAATCCATGCTCTAGGTGGACAGAAAGTTTTTTCCATGCTCTATGCGCATGGCATGTTCTCTAGGCACATGGTGCTGCCTCTTGGGCCCAGTTTCTCTGATTTTCCATCGTTTTAGGTTTTCGTCTTCAAATAACTTGCGTCCGAACTTGGGAACAGAATTCCTCCCACTGTAAAGTCTCTTGAGCCCTCTTGAATCTTCATTCTTCGTCTTCCTAAAGTCTTCACAAATCTTCAGTTGTTCTTGATTTGCTGATATGCATGATTTCTTCGTGAATTACTTCAAAAAACCCCTAAAATTGTTATGTTTCAGGAAAAGTGGAATTACAGACTCAAATATAGAAAACATTACAAAAGTCCCGAAATCATAGGAAATTGTTCTAATACTCCTCTTTTTTGCTGCTAAAACCTAATGAAAATGACTGAAAAACATGATAAGAATAACGTAAGATGACCTGTCATCAAACACCTAAACTAATACCAATGTTAGGGTACATAAGATATTATTGTAGATGATTTCAAGATTGATATTGATAATGGTTATTTTACATAACTAATCAATTCAAATATTTAAACATTACAACAACAAAAAACATAATCAAAACCAAGATAAAGGAGCACCTACATTTTCCCCCTTTTTGATGATGACAACCAAACATTGATGTTTTTGACGTTAGTTCCCTTGAAACTTACACATATAGAAAAAAGGAACCACAAGTCACATAATATGCCGACACACATACATACATACATACACGTCACATTATACAATATGCCACATACAAATCATAAGCATGCATATAGGTGGGGTTTAGCATGGGAAAGTATGGTTGTTTCCACCATGGGAAAGTTAATGTTAGCCATCAGATCAGGTAAAGAACACAATCGTATCTACACTCTTAATACTAGATTTCTTTTGTCACCATCTTCCACCACCATCTCTCTCCTTCAATATTATATCCAATCTTTCAACTTAAAGTATAAAAACTCAACATTTTCAGAAATTAAAACTTAAACATTTTTCCTCGCATGTAATCCATATCTTAAAAAATAAAATATGTCTAGAAAATCATGTGTGATAATTTCTTGCATTGAACTAGCCTATGAGATCCTTCTTTTTAATTTAGAAAATGAAAAATGATCAGAGAGAAGAATACCGATAAGTTTTCAATCAAGAAATAACAAAAACAACAACTACATTCATCGTCACATAAAGCATATTCCTCTATTAGGAAGAAAAAAATTATAGGAAGATGGTTTTCGTAACATAGTTTTAATTGAATTTTGATTTGATATTTTTGTGACAAGGAGTGGAGATCAAGTTTTTATTTTATTTTAAGGAAATTAAATTAACAATAAAAAGCATAGACAAGAGAAGAAGAGTTGGAACGGTGGGTTTGATGGTGTTGTAGCCTTGCTGCTAGTGAGTTAGTTGGTATGAAGGAGAGACACGGTGATAGAAGATAGTGACAAAAAAATATAGTGTTGAGAGTGTATAATAAGACTGTATTATTTACCATGCATATAAGGAATGTGTCTACATATAAGGCATACATCAACATATTCTCCCTTGTGAAAAGTAATAAATTTCTTCGTTGTGAAAAGTCTCTGCAAGAGTTTTTTTTAATTATTTCAAATTTAATTTTTTATGTTTTGGGATTTAGGATGTCACATTTACCTCCTAGGCTCCTACTATTTGAATGGGCTTTGGTTTACAGATCTAAGAGTTGTTTGATGGTGGGTGAGTGGTTGTGGTACCGAGGGTTGGCCGGAGGTCGAAGGTAAAGTAGCAATAAACTTCACAGGGGGGGGGGGACTGTGACCCTTTTAAAATTATTCCTGAAATTTTAAATCAAGTTTTGTATACTCAAGAAAATTGTTGGTTAATATTAGTTTAATAGATAAATAATCAATTGATGTATAAAGGACCAGAATGTTCTGGATTAAGATATTATAAGCAGAATGAGAAAAATGATATTAAGCTGAATTATAAGGTTAATTTAGTAAGGAGCAGAATGTTCTGGAGAAATATAAAGACAAAATGATAAAACAATATTATAGACTGAAGTTAAACTTTCGTTAAATATTATGCAGTTGTTTTATCTTGGACCAGAATGTTCTGGAGGCAGTTTAAATAATTAATAAAGTAAGAATTAATTTCTGACCAGAGAACTCTGAATTAATATGGTTGAGATTAATTAGGACCAGAATGTTCTGGAGGCAGTTTAAATAATTAATAAAGTAAGAATTAATTTCTGACCAGAGAACTCTGAATTAATATGGTTGAGATTAATTAGGACCAGAATGTTCTAGAGATAAGTAAATATTAATATGTGTGATCGTGTGTGTATATTATGTAAAATAAGAGAGAGAGAGAGAGAGAGAGAGAGAGAGAAGAATAACACAAGAGAGTTATCCTGGTTCATCAAACTCGGCTATTTCCAACTCCGCACTTCGTGTGAGATTATCCACTATAGTATTCAGCTAGTAGAAACTTCTAACTAACACTATAAGGTCTTGATCACATTAGATCAGTCCGGAACACCTGGATTATCAACCTTAACATGCTTCTACAATTCTTTGCTTCACACAAGAAAGGTTGGAACTTTCCTATCTCAAACTATTAAGTGCAATAGACTTGAGATCTAGTTTACACTTTGTAGGATGATGATTTAGATCGTGATGTCTCAAACAAAAGAGACTTTTACAAACACAAACTCAAAAAGATATCTCAAACAAAAGAGATAAAGAGAATAAATATAGTGAAAAGATTATGGAGTTTGCTTTGTGATTGTAGAGAAATATGATGAAGAGATTGATAGTTTTTTGCTTTGAGAGAGATAAATGCATTTTATTTCAAACTCTTGCTTTTCTCCTTTAAAGACCGCTTCTATTTAAAGAGCTGGAATCCCATGGAAAGCAAGCCAATAAAGAGTTGTTGTGCTTCCTATTGAAATTCGAAAAAAGGCTCCATAGAGGCTTGGAGAGAAAGCATGCAAAGAATGTTTCTTTAATTTTCCCAGAACATTCTTTCAGTTCCAACCAATCTTGAAAGAAATTGTAGAGCACGTGGCTGCTAGCTTGTGATGAGTTGTGATCAAGCCTTGAGAAACTTGTTGCCTACTTGATGACTCTTGTTGATGTCACTTTGATGATGTCATGTAACTTCATGATAAAGATTGATCCTTGGAATATTCTTTTCCTTATTATTCCTTAATGGATCGAAAATGCCACATGAGGGCCCAATGCTGATTTAATTCTTTTATTTACTTTCAGCACATGTGCAAGAGAGAATATATTTTCTTTGTTTCTTTGTCCTTTAATGCCTTATCAAGAACCTTGATTTCTTTCCTCTTGAAGTGAAACAAAAAGAATATTCCTTTGGTCTTGATCTTAATTATGCACATCTTGACATTAACCCAAAAAGCTCATATTCGTTCATTGCTTTTGTTGAGAAAGATTTTGTTATCACTTGTGAGCCCAGAACGTTCTCTTGCTTTTCTCGAACATTCTCATGAAACATTTCTTACAAAATTCATTAGTAGATAACAGTATAAATAAAAGTAAATATGTTTGTTATCTTTAAAACATCAATAAAGGATTTTGCTTTCAACAATCTCCCCATTTTTTATGATAACAAACATGTTAAAATTTCATTTGATTTCCCTTTGATCAAATACGATTTTTGGCAATTCTTGAGAAATAAGTTTATCATAAAAACTCCCCTCAATTTAAGCATCTACTATCTTTATTTAAAAAATGAGAAGGATAAACATTTTATGTATGTGGCAGATTTTGCTTTTAACAATCATTTGTTTCCTCAAAAGATTATGTAAGATAAAGACATGAAATGCATATAGCTGATTTTAGGAATCATTTGTTTCCAAAAAGAGAATGATATCATGATTTCAACATAAAAGCCTAAGATGCATATTAATTAAAACAACATCAATAGCATAATAGCAATAGAGTAGCAGCATAGCAGTAGTAGCATATTACAAACCATACACCAAAATATAACAAAGTTTTAAGATGCATAAATATGTCAGATACAACAAAAAAGCAAATAAAACATAAAGTTGCAAAAGCAACATCAGCAGCAACAGTCCAAAATATTTTCCAAAAATGTCAATTTTGCTTTAAATCTTCAATCTTCCCCTTTTCTTTCTCCCCATTTGTTTCATCAAAAAGGAGAATGAGCCACCAAGCTTGCTAAGGCGTAGGTGAGGAGTCATCTGAAGAGGAAGAAATAGCAGGCACAGGCATAGTGAAGAGAGGTGGTGGAAAAGGATGCACAATTGGAGGAGGGACATTGTACCTTATACTCAAAACATGATTGAGCCAATCCCTTTGAGTTTGGTTCTCGATATTGTTGTACACTTGATAGTTGATAATTGCTCTTTGTCCTTTGTCATACCCCAATTTTTGACCCAAGGCTCTACATTCATACGCCGTTTGATCCTGAATAGTCTCTGACTTTTCAAAGAAAAATTCAACATAGAGGTATTTTAAAATACCTCATTTTTTGGTTCCGATTCGGGCCCTCTTCTCACTTTTTTTTTTAATTAATTAGTCTCTTAGGTTTTATTTTACTTTTTGTATTTCATCTTTTACTTTTATTTTTTATTGTTTATTCTATTTTACTTTTTTATTTATTTTTTATTCATTATTAGGCTTATTTTATCTTTTTATTTATATATTTCTTTTTTAAGTAACGTCCAAATTGTCCAAAATTAATTTTGTCCATGTCCAAAAAAATATATCTCGGCTGCGCCACATTTCAAGCCACGATCATAAGGTCAAAGGCGTTTTTCTTTCTTAGCAAGTTCTTCCCTTTTTTGTCAAACCCTAATGTTATAAAATGCAGAGAAGAGAGAAATATAGAGGGAAGAATGAGAAGAGAGAGAAACAAATGAAGGGAATGAGGGTTTCTGAAGAAAATTTGCTTTTATAAGCCTTCTGAATCCCATATGCGCAAACATATTCTATTACTGTGAACCCTCGCCCTTCCTGCCATCCAGATCATATCTGATGGTTTATAATGCGTGATCAGTTATTACATCAGGGCCATCAGATCAATCAGATGGCCCACATATGTTTACAAGGCCCAACACGCGCCTAGCCTCCCTCTTGAGCCCAATTTATCTTTTTCATTCCTGCACCCCCAACATTTTATTTCATTTTATTTTCTTTCATGCACTTTAATTTCTTTCTTTTTTTTTACAATTTAGTTTTCTTTTCTTTTTGCATTTTTTATTTCTTTATTAGTTTAAGTTCTGCATTTGTATTATTTATTCAAGCATATTTATTTTCCGTCATTTATTTTTATTGCATAGATTTACAATATAAATGAGAAAAGTATGCGTGTGTCCTTTTATTTCTTTAATTTTATGCTTTATATATATTGAAAAAATGCAATAAAAAATTAGGTTAGACTAAAGGGTTTTTCGTGGTTATCCAACGTCACTAAGGAAATTCCTCGCGCCTTTATTTCTTTATCACGTTAGTTTAATTTTTATGTTTAATATTCATAAAACAACATAAACATAGAAATAACCAAAATTCACAAAAATCTTTTTCATAAAAAACTTTGATTCTAAATCAAGTGATTCCTATTTTTATTTTGTTTTCTTAATCAAATTGCAATCAACTTTAATTATACCTTGAGTCTTCTTTCTTTTAATATTAAAAATACAAACAAATTCTTTTTGCCACTTGGCTTTTTATTTTAAACTTTTTTTCAAAATTAATAAAAAACACAAAACCAATCAAACGGTAATTTTTACCCCAAACTACGAGGTTTTGATCTCTCACGGGTATGTAGGCAAATGACACTCGTCCTTCCAAATCAATAAAAAATATAAATAAAAATGTTCTTTTTCTTTTAATCACCATTTAATTCCATTTTCAAAAGCAAGCAAGTTATAGCTAAAAATTAAATAAAATCAAGAGGTTCTCGTAGAGTACTACGAATATTTAGGGCGCTAACACTTTCCCTAAATATAACCAACCCCCGAACCCTAAATCTCTTAAAATGTGGTATTTGAACTTTTTTTTCCCTTTCTTTTAAAAAATTAAAAGTTCAGTCGTGAATTAAATTAGTGAGTCAAACGCTAACCAAATAGCTTTGATCTCCGAAAAATGACGCAACAACCTTCAAACAACCTAGACAAATCTTTTCTGATTTTGCTAATGTCCTTTTCAAGCTTAGACCTTTTAGGAGGCCTTTGATATTTTGGTTCATCGGTGGTGCCAGGTTGAGAAGTGTGACCACACGCATTAGTGTGCATAGAAGGAAGAGTTGGAGTGTTTGATTGTAGTGTGCTGAAAGATTGCAAGGGCACATATGTGTTTGGAGCAGAATTAATGAATTTGCTTACTGAGTTATCATTAAATAAAGCAGGATAACTATCTTGTGGAGTATAAACAAACAAAATGCTAAACTGTGATACATTTGTGAATGGCTGAGGAGTTTTGTTTTGAAAACTATGGAGAACCTCGGTTGCTTGAGCAGCAGAAAAAGATGAGGAATGATTTTTGAGATTTGCTAAGAGCTCTAGATGCTCAGCAGAAAAAGGAAAAGTGTGCAGAGAATGTTCTGGGATTAGAGGAGAACATTCTGGCATGACTTCTCTTGTAGGAATAAAAGGAGGAGTTTCCTCACTATCAGGTTCTTCCCTTTTTCTCTTAGATGGAAGTACAAAGGGGTCAAGTTTCATGTGACTAATGTTCTTAGGATTGAACTTTGAATTATCAAAAACAGACTCTTCATTTTCTAAGTCAACTCATTTTTCCTTTAAAATTTTAGCGAGCATCATACCATAGGGCAAGCAATACTTTTTGCTGTCTTTTGCAGCAGAAGGCATTATGTGATGAATGATCACATAAGGAAGACATAGGCGTTTTTTCAAAAAAACATATGGTATATGATCATGAGATCAAGTTTTGTGACATGACCATGATTTCCCCTCCTAGGTATAAGATTGTGTTGACTTAAAAGGTTGAACATCTTAGGGACTTGTTGGAGGTTAGATGCGACAAGACCATAAGTGTCAGGCAAAAACACCTCTTTGTAAACCTTTTCTAAATCTACCTCTAATTTTTCATCCCATGAGTCACCATAGACACAATTTCCATTAAAAGGGATTTCAAACAGTTTTCCTATCACTTCAGGGTAAGAGAAATCTTAACCCCTTTCACAGTGGACACTATGAGGCTTTTTTCAGGATATGTTTCAGACATGAAATATAAAATATTGAACAACCTCAAAGTAATACCTTTCTCTGACTTGAAGAAATGATGTCCACCCAAGAGCATCAGTGATAGATTTAAGAAAAATCTCATCTTTCTCCAAAGCTGGAAAATCTACATATCTTCCAACAGCAATTGGTCTGGTGCTCCATTTGTCATAAAAATTCTCTTCAAATTAAGGTTCAATCAGAGGGATGTATTTCGATTTTTGAGACAAAGAGTTTTATGGTGTTTTTTCTCTTAGGTTTAGGAGCTTCTTCAGGCGCCTTTGTAGGAGCAGAATCAGCTTTCCCTTTTCCTTTTTCCTTCTTGGTAGGAGGAAGTTTAGGAGCATCTTTAGGAGCTAAGGCTTTTTCATAAGCTTGTCTAGTATTTGAAGCTACAGATTGCGATTTCTCCGGAGATTTAAAAGGCGCGGGAGCTTCTTTAGCGATTTCAACAAAAGGTTCTGTTGGGACTTTTTCCTTAGGGTTTGACTCTTCTTCTGAGTTTGAGATGTCATGGATAGTGTTGTCCAGACTTTGAGTTTTCTTGATTCCAACTCCAACTCAAGCTCTAATTCGATTGGATCTTCTAATTCCAACAGTTTGAGAAGACTTGGTCTTCTTAGGTTTCGATTGAGTCTGAGTTTTGAGATGTGCAGCAGTTTGAGTGATGTTTGGTGGACTAGCTTTGAATAAAGGTTCAGTGATCATACCTAGAGGAGTGATATCGAGGGGTTGTTCTTCTTCAGGACTGTTTGGTGATTTTTGAGTAAGAAGAGGAAACAAAGATGTCTCTGATGGCGGCGGTGAGAGTGGTGGTGAGGTTGGAAGAGATGGTGCTTTGTTTAAATCTCGAGGAGTTGGTGGAGGTGGTGGAGAAGGTGACCGAGGCGAAAGAGAAGGAGAAGGTGTTCTTTCTCTTTTTGCGTTTCCATTTGTTCTAGCCATTAGTGTTTTCTGAGTTTTGTTGAGAGAAGATGGATGGTTGTTTTATAGAGGGGGGGGTTTTGTTTCTTTTCTGATGAAAGAAGAAGAAGAGAACGTTTGAGGAAGAGAGAGAGAGAGAGTAAGCCAAAACAGGTTTTACCTGATTTATGGTGGTATTTTAAAAAAAAATGGTAGTTTCCATAAAGTGTAATGATGTCATGCATTTAATGTGATAAAAATGACATCTTTTGATTTTGAAGAGTTTTTCCATTTTTAAACAAACACACGGAGTACTAATCAAAGAAAACTAACAATACATAATATTATAAAAGCATGGAACTAACATACGGAAAATAGGACACCACTAAAAATCCGCAACAAGCATTCATCTGCTGGACTCCAATAATCGAATGGGTACTCTACTACTCTTTTTCTCTTCAAACTCATAATTACTAACAAATTGAGTAAATTACACTCCCCTCCCCTCAAAGATGTTTGAATTACACTTCCCTTCTCTCTTATGTTAAAATATACACTCCCTCTTATTCAAAACATATTAGAAAAAATTTCACTCCCATCCTCTGAGAGAAGCTTGAATTACGTTCCCCTCCCCTCTTATGTTAAAATCTACACTTCACTCCCTCAATATTCTTTATTTTATTTCTAATAATCTAGCAAAAAAATAATAATATAACACACTTCGAAAAACTAGTATTGTGAGTCTATTTTAATATAATAAAAAATTGAATACATATTTTTGCTATTTTTTATTCACAATTTCATTAAAATGTAGTGTTAAACCCTATTATAAAATATGAAACAACCCAAAATAAAATTAAAATATGTGAAAAATTACTAAGGACAATAAAGCATGGTTATTTAAAAGTTAATTTTGTATCCTAAGTTATAAAATTAATAGCAAAATATTGAAATTTAATTATCATTGACATTTAAATTATAAAAAATATGAATTAATTTTTCTTAAATGGTGGTTCAAAATTAATATATATCATAAAAATATTTATTTATGTTAAAATAAATTAAAGTGTAGTGCATATTTAATTATTAAGGGAGGGGGTGTAATTCAAGCATCTTACAAGAGAGGGGAGTATAAATTTTACTTTACAAGGGAGGGGAGTGTATATTTTAACATAAGAGGGGAGTATAATTCAAGCATCTTTGAGAGGATGGGAGTGTAATTCACTCTAACAAATTATGCTTTCCATAATTACAATCAGAGAAAATCAAATTTTATTCCAAAATTACAATTAAACAAAATCATATTTTGTTTCAAAATCAAATTTAAGAAAAACAGATTTTGACCCAAAATTCAAAATTTGACTCCCAAGATAGGAGTTTGTGAATATTTTTCTTAACTCAAAAATAAAATCAATACTTTCTCTTTTTACTAGTTACTACTTTTTATGCCAATCAAAATAAAAAATAAACACTTTATCTTTTTATTGGTTACTACCTTTTCTTTCCAATTCAAAATATAAAAATATCTTTTTTTTACATATAAGACCAAAAAAAAAATATGAACACTTAATATATATATACTAAAAAACACAATAGTCATGAGGCATTGTATAAAAATAAATAAAACAAAAATTAGGGTTTCAAGCTCTCTTCATTTAGGAGAAGCTTCCTCTTCAGAAGAGTTGTGCCTACTAGTTAAATTTTCACCTTTAAGGATTAAGGTATATTTTTTCTCCCTCTTCACTCCAGTTTTATTCAACAAATTTTGATTTCATTAGTTAGATATTTTTGTAGATCTGATTTAACATTTTTGCTTTGATTTTGTTGTTCTCTGTTACGTTTCATTGGTGTTTTTATTGTCTACAAGATTATGATTATCATTGGTGAACTAAAACCATGTACCTGTATCTAGTACTTCAAAGTTTACTTTAACTTTTACTATCAACATGATTTTAATGTATGTTTGGATCTTTATAGCACCAACACTTCAAATTGATGGCGTGTTTAGTTTTAGTGTATGTATGTTAGGATCTATGAAGCACGGACGTGTTAGATTGAAGGTTTTTTTTGGTTTTAGTGTATGTATGTTTGGATCTATGTAGCATTAACATTTTAGATTAAAGACATTGATATATGTGATTTTCCTTGGTTTAAGTGTATGTATGTATGTTTACATTCATATTATTACAATTGTCCACTCGTCAATTTTTATTGTCTTGTTTGGTGACCGTGCCAATGCTTCATAGGTTTTAATGGATAGTGGGTTTGGTAAAATCCAACTACACTGTTATTTTGTTAAAATTATAAAAATGAAGTTTTTATCAAAATCGCAATGGCCAAAGGTGGTTTCATTAAACTGACTGTCAATATGCACTTGTCGATTAACAATAAGTCTGCTTAGACAAGAACTTAAGTTTGTATAATTCAATTTTGTTTTATTCGTATTATAGGTGATGTGATTACTAGAACAAATGCAAATAGAGTTCACCATTCTGATATCCTTGAAGGGTTGTCTGGTGTTCATTGGTGGAATAGGCATACATTTGTTCTTGTTTTTAAAACACGTGTTGTGTTTGTGACTCACACTAGCTTTAAGCAAAGTGGTGGGTGATTGTGCTTTTCTTGTATTAACTGGTCTGAAAATTTGAAACACTTTATTAGTTGTCTCAAATGTTTAAAGTTTCATGCTTAAGTTTAAATTTTTATATAATCCTAAGTTGTTCCTGAAAAAGATTATCATCATCTCAACTTACTTAAAAGTATTTGTTCAAGTGTTTATGGCCTATTTAAATTAACATGAATAAGATTATTCTTGTATATCTAATGAGAAGTGGAATAAATATAATATAATTAGTTATTATTGTTGTTTAGATAGTTTATGATGGAATGAATGAAAAATTAGATTTCATTGTTTAAAAAGTGAACATCATTGTAACATCATCTAATTTTTATATTACATAGTTTGGTCATGGTTTGATAACATATAGTTCAAATGGCAATAATAAAAGATATGGAAATTTAGAATTTAGGATTGTAAATGGCCATGTATTATGTATGACATTGAATGACATTGCATAATAGATTCGAAATAGATTTAGGATCAATCTATGACACATACTACAAATTTACAAACTTTGTGTTATTGTCATTATGAGTGCGGCTTTTCATTATATAGTAAAAGACATATTTAATCTTTATTCCATTGGATGATTATAGGAAACTTATATATGGCATGTTCTAGACATACCCTTATATATATTTATTAGTAGAACTAAAACTAAAGTAATTTTTGATGTTGTGAAAAGAAAATATGTAAGAAACAATTGATTAGAACATATTTTTGTTATGATTATCTACTATAGGTTTCTCAAAGTATTTGTTGGATAGTTTTGTTTGTATGATAGTTTTGTTTTGGATGGCAAAAAAATCCACACCCATGGATATCCGCGGATAAAATCTGCCACAGACACGGAGCAGATACCTTAATGGATATCCATGGATAAAATAAACGCATATTTTAACTACCCGTCAATTAATGGATACAAATGCAGATTTAATGGTATCCGCATCCGCTGATATCCATACCCACTATTAAACCGAGTAAATTACATAAATAACCTTAATATCTTTCAACTTTCTAAGCTGCAAACCTCGGTAGTGTGAGTGTTTTTAGTTATTACACGACCGTTCATATCTGTGAGTGTTTTTGTTAAATATGATGAGTTTTATTTATACTTTTGTTAAATCAAAGAACTTTATTTTTATTAGATGTAAGGAACTTTATTTATGTTTTTGTTGAGTCAATGATCTTTGTTGTTATTGTAATGTATGGATATTAGTTTTGCTAAAAAGAAAAGGGAATACATTTGAACTTTTATTTTCAAATTTCAGCTTAAAAAAATTAACAAATTTTTTAAATTTTTTTTATAAATGGTATCCATGGATATCTGTATAAATCCACGGATACCTCAAAATCCGTGGATTACCCGCTAAACAGATATCCGCGCGGATATGGATAGGATATGAATTTCATATTTATCCAACGGAGTGGACACGGATATCACATTATCCGCATCTATGGATATCCATTTACATCCATACTCGTTACTCAATTATGGATTAATTATGTTGTATTATAGAGTCATTTTAAAAATTCAAATATAGCCATAATAATGGTTTTACTTGTAAGCAATAAAATCCCTATTCAAGATTATGAGTATCGAATCTATGGAATAGAGAGCATGTACTTATCAAAATAGTTTATAAATTTCAAATATATTTAAATTCCTTTGAATTGGGATTTGAAAATAAATATTTGTATCAATTCTTCAAATCCAACTTTGTGTACATCAGTGGAGACTTCAAAAGATTGTATATTACTACATTATGATTCATGCATTTTATGATGGTTGATATAGTATGCTAATATAAGCTCTAATAAAAACAAATTGATGGTGTTTAAATTTGTTTTTGTGACATTGCAGGATAATGTCAAAAGTATGGTTGAAATGATTATTGAAGATTGCTTGAAACATTACAAGATTCATATAGAACTAATATCAATAATACAAGCTTCTAAATTATCTCTGGTCAGACTATTTTCTTGAATTTTTTCTGTTTCATCACTCTCTCTCTCTCTCCCTCCTCTCTCTCGCTCTCTCTCTCTCTCTATATATATATATATATATATTTGTGTGTGTGTGCGCGCGCGCGCGTGTGTGTGTGTGTTTAGTGTTCTTTATCTTTGACAATAATTTTATCAATGTTTGTAAGAAATATCTAGTCTAGTAATTAAAGGTAACACAAGCCATGCACTACCCATGTTCTTTATTATAGGAGACAATTCACTTTTTAGGTTCATTGAATAACTAATATATTTAGTCTATATTATAGATCAGACACATCGGTTATTCAATGAACCTAAAAATTGTATTGTCTCCTATAATAAGGAACAAAGGTAATATTATCTAACAAAGTGTAAAAGATTATTTTTAATTAGTAATTTATTAATAGAAATTCTTGCTTAAACTTATAGTTATATAGAACTCAACATCTTAACATGTATTTTATGATTGATTCGGTGATAATCTCTCAAAGTAGCAACCATCACTTCCACCTTTAGAAGCTCTAAATGTCGAAATAGGTTGTAAAGAAAGTAAATTTGATGATAGTCATGATTATATTGTTGTCAATTCTAAAACTCAACAAACTTCAATCGCAAATATTATTCCCACAAGAAGAGATTTCAAAACGAATGATGTTATTGATTTGATTAGTAAGAATTTTATTTATTTGACTAATGAAAATATTATTGATTTGACTGTGATAATTCTAGGTATTTAACCAATGCCAGTGTTACTGTTCTGACCATTGATGGTGGTTATGTGCTAATTAGTGATGATAAGAATGAAGTTATTGTCACAAATTTTATAAGAATAGGTAGCTTCCAAGATCATTATCTCATATAGCTAATGATCTTAGAAAATACATATCCTTCCAACAACTGCAGCAATATCTTCATTCGTATCATCACTAACTAGTATAATCATCATCATTGGTCAGACCAATATCATTGTTATTGGTCAAGTTGATAAAATTGTCACTAGTCAAATCAATAACATTGTCATTGGTCAAATAAATAAAATGATCATTGGTCAAATCAATAACATCATTGGTATTGATATTTGTTCTTGTGGGAATAATAATTGCAATTGAAACTTGGTGAGTTTTTGAGTTAACAACAATGTCATTGTGACAGTCATCATATTTACTTTTATTACAAGCTATTTAGTCGTTTGGAGCTTCTAATGGTGGAAGTGATGGTTGCTTTTCTAAGACATTGTTCCCGAGGCAAGCATAAAAGATTTGTTAAGATGTTGAGTTCTTTATAAATATAAGGTTAAGCAAGACTGTCTTTTTAAAATTATTTTCAATAAACACTAATTAAAAATAATCTTTTATATTTGTTGGATAATACATGGTTTGCGTTACCCTCTTAATTATTAGACTATATATTTCTCATAAACATTGATATCAAAGATATAGAACAATAAAACATCACACACATATAAACTGATCCATCCCAATTTCATTAAATGTAGAAAAAATTGTACCCACTTTAAAAAACCAAAAGTTAACTGAATCTCCAACAATCATTCAAATTGCATCGCTTTTCATCCTTTGTATTCTAATTTCTTCACTTTTAATCTTCTGTCATTTCTATACTACTTCCCTCCTCCACTGCAACCGACATCGACCGTCGCCGTCGCGAGATCTACTTCATGTTCCAACATCTCTCTACAAATCTTCTTTGGTTCCAACATCTCTAGTTTCTTGATTTCTCTCATTATTCTCCTTTATTTTCTTCTCATTTCATGCAGTTTTGGTCAATTTGATTCATATGGTTTGATTTTGGTTCTCTTTCTTAGATCCAGTGGTAATTGTAGAAAACAAATTATTGAATTGTTCTTGAAACCTATGCACTCTCACTGTGAGAAGTAACAAAAGGAATAATTATAGGAGATACAGAAAGGAGATGCAGTTTATTTTATTCTACAATCACCGTGAAAGTAATAGAAGGAATTATAGGAGATATAAATCCAATATTTCATTTTAACTTTTGAAAGAAAAACCAGTAATTTATGTCAATCCACATATGAGCCTTTTTTTTTTTTTTTCAATAAACCAGTTT
>Ga0228711_1006638_pt1 | contig 17087 bp, 16 predicted proteins | sample MedpolnodulmetaG_2_FD_177996 | JGI IMG/M metagenome (GOLD analysis project Ga0228711, IMG submission 177996) | Root nodule microbial communities from Medicago polymorpha collected in Santa Monica, California, United States - brown nodules | ecosystem: Host-associated > Plants > Roots > Nodule...
TATGTTTCCCCTTTTGTTTTTTTTTTTTTAGTGGTTTTTGAAATTGTCATTGGTTTTTTTCTTTCTTAAAGGCTGTCTTTGTTTACCAGTGCAGCTTCTCACATTGCTAACAATTACCAACAACAGTTAAAAAAGAGTAAAGCGAGAGCAATTTTTTCTAATTACTTTTAGCTATTTTGATTACCCTGATAACTTTTGACTAGTGCAATCCACACGAGACTATGGGATTGCCAATAATTTTCATAGAATTAGGATTCTCGTGTTAAAGCCAACGTCATGAAATAACCTTTGAAACTTTGACACTTGGTCTTAATTTTTCTTTTTAAGAATATATGTACATTATTTAGAGACATTTATGTATTTTACTTGTACGAGGCTATATACTCTCGTTGATAACAGTTTTTTTCTTTCTTTCATAAGATCAAATTTGAAAAATTATATTGAAAATATTTGTGTGAACAATATGTACTGCTACTGCTAAGTATAAACGTTTTAAATTCACTATTGTACTATTATACTATCAGGCAGATGCTTTAACTGAATTATAAAAAAAAAAAAATCATGAAAAATATAATTTGCGATACAATTGGAATTTGGATCTAACTGCATATCACATTTAGTACTTTTCAATGCAAAAGTTTTGTGGACATTGTGTTGTCCTTTGAACCTCGTTTTTTACATTTGTGTAAATTTTCAAGTGACTATCATAGTTTTGTTTATCTTAAAAAAAACAAAAAAATATACCACATAGGACTTGACCCAAAAAGAAAAATTAAGGTAATATATGATTTTTTTTTTTAAGGATGTATGAATGATTTATTGTGTAAATAATTTAAATTAACGGTGCATTTAAAAAAAAAAATGTAGGGTGGAGGGGATGTTGCATCGTTACCAGGCAAATAAAACTTTAAGACAAATCATATTCACATAAGTGTTTACATTACACCTACTCCAATGGAGTTTGAATTTCAAATCTCCAAATTTACTTTATGTATATATTTTTTCATAATTAAAATTAGTGTTTTTTAGCTAAGTATAAATAAAAATTAGTCTTAAAATTCATTTATTTTGTAATTTTTATTGAAGAAAATAAATTGGAATTAAATTATAATTTTAAAAATACATATGGTCAATGCACATTTTTTTCTCTTTCTAAAATACATAGATATATACAATGAACATACACTATATTTTTTATGAGATGAACATGCACTATTAATCCGTGGCAGGTAAAAGAGCAATTAAAAACAATTTTGCTAAATAGTGAGTATAATTCATTTGATAATACATATATTTGATAAAAAAAAAAAAGTTTTATAATATATTCAATGATCGTAATTCAAAAGAATCGGAACAATTTGCAAACAATTTATAAGGGTATTGAGTTTATGTATTTATGAAGGTGTCTTTTAACAAGTTATTCTGCATTTGCTAAAAGTCATCGACTAATTTTTATGAAGGTTTCTTTTAGCAAAGTTATAACTAAAAAGTGATAATCACATCTTGAGATGTGAGTTGCTAAAAGGCACGTTCATGAATGAGTTCTAGCAAAATTCTAATTTATAATGAGAAACTCTATCCATTAAACTATTTGAAATTTTTTCTTGTTATTATTATTATTAGTGATTTTTTTTACTTTGTTTAATTGTATATATGAAATGGTATTAATTATGTCATATACTTGTCAAAACAATTAATTAATTATGATATACACATTTCCTACCATAGTTCCTTAAATTTTTTCTCCTACTATAGTTGCGTTGTTCCCATTGCAATGATTTTCTAAATAAATTTTTTTAATATTTTTTTTTGTTTTCTTATTAATAATTATTTAAATAATAAAATAAAATGGACTAAAATTATGCACATATTATCATCATAATCATTATTTATTTTTTTTAACAAAATCATTATTTTTATTTTTACCAAAACAATATTGTTAATTTTGGTGACAGATAAAAAAGTTGGAAAAATAAAAAATCAAATTAATCAATCAATCAATCTGATCAACAAAACAAAAAAAATCTGATCACAACGAAGGGGAAATATAATAAGAGAGAGAAAGAGGAAGAAGACGAAGGAAGAACGTGCCTGTCTCTGAGGCCTATAGTTGATTTGAAACTGAGATCGATTTTGGCCTCGTTCCTCCGTCTTATCTGAATCATCATCACCATCATCATGGGAGAGGTAGCTCGTGGAGGTGGTTGTTGTCCTCCGATGGATCTATTCCGTTCCGAACCTATGCAACTCATTCAGCTCATCATTCCCATGGAATCCGCTCACTGCACCGTTTCATATCTCGGTGACCTTGGCCTCCTTCAGTTCAAAGATGTTAGTATTCATTCATCCATAAACCCTTCCCTACTTCGTTTTTCGATTCTAGTTTTTGCTTACGGTTCATTCTTCTGTTTATTCATCCTTTTCTATTGCTTGTTTCAGATTATTTATTAATCCGCTTATTTTTTGATCTGATTAAGCTGCAACTTGTTTTTCACGTGTACTTAATTGGTGTATGTGAAATCTTAATTATCATGTTTTTCATTTTAATTGATTACTTCATTGAACTTCATTGTGGTTCTTTTTAAATTGTTGATGGAAATTGTCTTTGATTATATGATTTTCACATTGAAGATCTTAATTTCGCATCATATTGTTATTGTGCTCTGTTGTTCATAATTGGCGTATGTGAAAGCTTAATTAGGATGTTTTTCATGAGAATTGATCAGTTCATTGAACTTCATTATGCTGCTTTTCATATCGTTGGTGAAAAATTGAAAACAGTCTTTGATAATTGAATTTTCATATTCCACGATCTTAATTTTGCATCACACTGTTGTTTCACTTTTTATGTATGATTTTTTTTTTTTTTAGGTTTATGTTTGTATTTGATAGATTTAATCAGGATTGTGTAGAATATGTAATTTAAGCATGAAATTTCCAGCAATGAATTATGTGATCCTGTTATTTTAATTTATCTAAATTGAAGCGTGGTGATGAGCTGGATTTTGAGGTTAGGTTTAAGCGTAATGTGTTTTTTCTTATGATATTTTCAGCTTAATTCAGAGAAGAGCCCTTTTCAACGCACTTATGCAGCTCAGGTGCGTTTTATTCCGCCATCATAAGTCACTTATTCTTTTGCTTGTTTTTGGAACATGAATGTAATGTTTTGTCTGGCACTACATTGACATCTTGCTCTCTTACAAAATATTTTGGAAGCGAATCAGTAACCAGTCGACTCATGCCAACTCTTTATGCGGAAATGTTCTTAAACTTAAATTTTCTTTGTCAGCTCTGGTCTTGGGCAGAGCTTTGGTATTTTAAAATGACATTCCATTTTTCCTTTAGGTTGCACACTTTATAATATATTCTTTTTATTATGGTGCCAAGAGTTCTCTATAGGAATAATGAATAAGGTAGAAGCAGAGATGAGAGGGTAGAGAGAGATCCTTGTTAATGGATAGTGGACAACTTGTAGATTAATTTTCTTTTGCTGCATATATTCATGTATGGTTGGAGCATAATTTGTATTTTTAATGAAGTTTATTTGGCACAACAACTGAGCTGATATGGCATAAGTACTTGTCATCTATTTGGTGTAAAGTACAAGTTCTTTTTAAGGAGGTTTCCCAAATAGACATGAGGAATTGGATAGCTTTTCAACATTGATGTTTTCTTTTGCTTTTGTGATTTGTTCTTGCATTAAGGAGGATATGTTGTCCTCCAAACTCTCTGTATTTTATGTTCTACATTTCAATTTTTTTTTTTTTTTTACAAAAAATATTGATATTTTGCTTTTAAATATGTTTGGTGGACAAATGTTGATCCTTGTGAAGATTAAAAGATGTGGAGAGATGGCTCGTAAATTGCGTTTTTTCAAGGAGCAAATGTTTAAGGCAGGTGTTTCACCAAAAGGTTCCACAACACAGTCTGACGTGAACATCGATGACATTGAGGTATGCAAATACATTTACTGACAAGGTTGTTTTCGCCTTTTAATTTATTTTGTAAGTTGACATATTGTGTGCTTGTAATAGATAAAACTTACAGAAATCGAGTCAGAATTAACTGAGATGAATGCAAATGGTGAAAAGTTGCAACGCACATACAATGAACTTGTTGAGTATAAGCTTGTTCTGCAGAAGGTACAGTCTGTTCTCTACGTATACAACAAACCACTATGTGTCTTTTATCCAAATATTATGCATAATTTAGAGAGAGTAATGGTAATTATATGCTGCATCATGCATTTAGCCTGATTGTTTTCTTAAGTATGCGTTTAGCCTGATTATTCTTTTAAGTGGCCCGGATTATTCTTTTAAAGGCCATTACCTATGACGTCCCAATCACATAAGAGCAATTTACCAAGGCTCCCTTTCTTTTGTTGAAGTTAAGCAAAATCAAATATGCTCAATTGAGTCACTTTCAAACATTTATTTCTTCTGCCCTTTGTAGTCCTAAGTCAAACTCAATTTATTTCCACAAGCTTGCTTGCGGGCTTCTTAATTTACGATACCCCCAATTCTTGTTTAAATTGATGTGTCGAAGATAAATTCCATGTAAGTAATTCTTGCATGGTTGTCTGAAGCTAGGACTGGTAGAAGGCAAAATGGAGTTGACAATGTGCCAAGGCTTGTATTTCTGCAAGCTAAAGGACATACTAAAGATTGAATAGTGCTTATAATATAATTTGATTCTACCTGATTGTTTCTGTATATTGATTTGGGTGCTGCCAAATCTCTTAAATAAGTAAATATTCTCAATACTTCTTTGGATGCTAAAATTTAATATGTCCATTCCAAATATAAGAAGTGCATATGGTTTAAAATTGTATACTTGCGATTTTATAGAATTGAAGTCTTAGTCTTTTAGATATACAAATCTTATTTATGGCAGGTTAATCAATGAATAGTGTTCCCCCTTTTCAGGCTGGTGACTTTTTCCACTCAGCTCAAAGCCGTGCCATTGAGCAGCAAAGAGAATATGAATCACGCCAACTGAGTGGGGAATCTATGGAAGCACCTTTATTACAGGACCAAGTAGATATCCTACCTGCTCATACCTAACTTTTTTCTAGTATAATGTTGGACAACCTTAATTTAATGAATCTAATCCTGCAATTTGTTTTGTTTTAAAGGAGTTATCAGGTGATTCATCAAAGCCAGTTAAGTTGGGGTTTTTAGCAGGTCTTGTTCCCAGGGAAAAGTCCATGGCATTTGAGAGAATCTTATTTCGTGCTACTAGAGGCAATGTATTTTTGAGGCAGACTGCTGTTGAGGATCCGGTCACAGACCCTGTTTCTGGAGAAAAGGTTCTTACCTGTGTCCCCCCTGTCTAGATAGATTAATGAAAAATATTGAGTTCTGCTGTTGCAGACCATTTTTAACGTTCATGTACTGTCATTTTCATTTTAGCTATTTGGTAGACCATATTGAAATCTTGTCAAGAGGCAAATTAGTTTGGATGCATTCAGTGGTGATATTGTTAGTATGTATCCATGATTGATGCTATCATATATTATTTCATAAAACAGACCAGATACAGGGTTCTTGTTGGTCTAATTACTTAGGTTTGTTGGCCGATGTTTTCTATTGATGACATATCGTACACACATAAATCACAGCTTGCCCTGCACTTTTATTAACTACGTACTCTATTAATATTTAAGTTTCAGTTGGAAATTGAATCAGGCATCAAGTTCTTCAATTGTACTGTATTTGGGGTATTCCAATTGTATTTAACGACCAATTGATATACCTGTGTCATGGGCCTGTTGGAATTGAAAAATTTGAGATGGAGGTGATCATTGAGTGATAAATTTTAATCTCTAATTTTTATACGAAAACTGGCTATATGATTCTCTGTATGATGCATCTAACATTTGTCAGCACTGTACCTATAAATCTGTGTTTTCTATTGAAACATAATAATGAGTTCTTCATTTTCTTTTGAATAAATTTTTGCCTTTTGCAATATATTCTCTAGTTTTGTGTTCTATTCTTTACTCACATATGGATGTTGACCTGCAGACTGAGAAAAATGTTTTTGTCGTCTTTTACGCCGGTGAAAAAGTGAAAGCCAAGATTCTGAAAATATGTGACGCCTTTGGTGCTAATCGATACCCGTTTGCTGAGGAACTTGGAAAACAAGCTCAAATGATTTCGGAGGTATGCATATTGGTTGTTATTTCTCTTTAGGAAAAGCTTCTTTATCTGCCCCCCATGCCACCCTGACTTTTTATCCCAAGCTTCTGCTGTACTACTACTTTACAGCAGTATATATATATATATCGATTGCTTGGAACCAAATGGATATAAGTTTCTAGGTTAAGTATGGATAAGCCTGTCTTACATATCAATTGTGGGAGTGAGGGATATGGTTTAGTAATATTGACCTTGACATGGAGTACCCTTCATGAAAAAGTACCCTTGTAGCACTGAATATTAACCTCAGCTGTGGCCCTTGACAGGCCAAGAGAGGATAGACTTAGTTACTTTTTTTGAGACATCTCCCTTATCTGTCAAACATTGAGTGAGTGCACATACAATAGCCAAAAGGTAGTTATGAATTATTTCCTTAAATATGTTCCAAGCATAATCATGTTATTGAATGTGCTGAATTAATCTGAGCAATTTCTGATGGATTGATTGTAATATTTAAATATTTTTTCCTTGAGAATTGAGTTGCTCTGATTTTGTGTTTTTTGAATGATTTGTACCATTGAAAAGGATTGTTGAGAAATAATATCAATCAATATAGTTGCTTGCTTGCAGATAGCATTATCTTTTCAGTTTGTTATGTGTAACAATGACATTTATCTGGCTAAGTTGCTTGAAGAAGCCTCATCCCCACTTAGTGGGATAAGGCTTGGTTGTTGTTGTTGTATCCTTTATTTGTTTTTGCAGCTTTAAACTCTGGCTATATGACTAAACAGTTTTAACAAATGGACCTGCAGGTTTCTGGAAAGCTTGCAGAATTGAAGACCACCATAGACGCCGGACTTTCGCACCGAGTTAACTTGCTGGAAAATATTGGGACTCAATTCGAGCAATGGAATCTTTTGGTATGTTAAAAAAATAAACTAACAATATTCTGTGTTATGCGCCTAATGAACATAGTCTGACCACTTACTTTTCATCACATTTCTTTCATTCTCCAATATAGTCCCTCTGTCTTACATTGAGTGTTACAATTGCTTCTTTCAAACAAATTAAGAAAATGTTATAAATAAAAGAAAGAGGATAGTAATTTTATCAAATTATCCTTATTAAGCATTGATGTATTCACCATTATCATAAATACAAAGTGGAATTTAATAATTTGGGAGTGATGCACATAATATTAAATTATTAGAGGGTACAATTGAGAAAAAATTATTAATTAGAGGGTACGGTTTGAAAAAAATAATTAATATCACATAGAAAACTGAAAATCACATTCATTTTGGGACATTTTTTTATATATAAATGTGACACTCATTGTAGGATGGAGGGGGTAAAAATTAGTTGTAGAAAAATATTTTTCTTCTGTTGGCTTTAAATGATTAATTTCTTTAGTCTTGACAATATTTCTTCAAACTCATAGGTGAGGAAGGAGAAATCCATTCACCATACCCTTAACATGCTAAGCCTTGATGTAACGAAAAAATGTCTTGTGGCTGAGGGGTGGAGTCCTGTTTTTGCAACACACCAGGTATTTGTTGTTCCTGCATTTCATTGTTTCATAATTGATTTTCATTTGGTCTAGCCAGTGGTAATACTGCCTTTATGGTTACTGTGAAATGACTTTTGGGAGCATGTTACTTTGATATTTCAGGTCCAGGATGCATTAAAGCGGGCTGCAAAGGACTCTAACTCTCAAGTCAGTGCCATTTTGCAAGTTTTGCATACCAGGGAGTCACCACCTACCTACTTTCGCACAAACAAATTTACATCTTCGTATCAAGGAATTATAGACTCATATGGGTGAGTATTGTTCTTACTTGTTTTCCCTTTATCTGTATTGTGCTTGTGGAATGGAAACAAGAAGCCTACTTAATTATAATATAATTTGTGCAGTGCAACAGACATATTGTTTGCATGATCACATTTTTGTAATATGTTTGCCCTGTATGTTCATTGTGCTAGTATATAGTGCTCGTTTGGTGGTCATGATAAGTAGGATTGGATAGAATATACTATCTTATCCTATTATATCGAGTGTATGGATCTTTATATAGTACAAAAATGATGTTTATAACTACTGGTCATGATCAACATATGGGTAGATCAGTCATTTTTGCAGTCAACCATTTTCGTTGTTCCCGTACATGAAGTGATACTGTGGTGCTGCGGGGGTGGGATCCTTACTCTTGCACCACTAATGTTGGTTATCCATCCCATTTTGAGTTTAAGTATTTTTTGTTTTGCAGTTATTTACTTATATAACATCTCCTGTTGTTTCATTAGATTTGATTTTGATTCCACTCTCAAGAAAATTTAATTTATAAATAAATATATTTACATTGAAATGTTGATGAATGTTTCATGTCTCGAATATAATTATGAAATTTACACATTTAAACAAAGTTGAAGCCATATTGTTGACTCCACTTTGTCCAGCACTGCATAGCAAATTAGCAATAAATTACTAGGTTGAGTTGAATATGTCAGAAGCAAACTGAAATAGTTTGATTAACAGCCACAAGATAATACTCAAAATAGTTTGAATATGTCTTGTACAATATTTGAAACCTGTTAAGTTCATGTCTTATAAAATTTTAAACACAAAAGTTAATTTGAATAGTCCCCCCCCCCAATTAAAGTGCTTTATTTTTTAACCATAGTAATCAAAAGATAGTCTGCTGCACTGCATCCCTATGTCCTACCTCTGTTTTAGTATTGAGGTAGGGGATGTTGCAATTATCTCAACAAATAATGAATTTGGTTTATTATTTGCTTTTACTTCTGTTGACATGAATCTTATATTTTGAATATTTTATGAGCATTTCAGGGTTGCTAAGTATCAAGAGGCAAATCCTACTGTGTTCACTGTAGTTACTTTTCCATTTCTTTTCGCTGTTATGTTTGGTGATTGGGGGCATGGAATATGTTTACTGCTGGCAGCTCTATATTTCATAATCAGGGAGAAGAAACTTTCTAGCCAGGTATTCTTTTAGTTTGCATTGTAAATCCGTCCTTTTGAAAACAAAAAGGCTAGATTATGTACTTCATTGAAGAAAATTAAGTAGATTATCTCCACCTTTCCAGAAAATGTACGAGTATTCAGGGAGGACAATGGGCAGGGTTGGGATGGGATACTCTAGAGCACTCGTTTCCGTACTCACATTTAAGAAAAGGACCCTGATTTGAAATCAAAACCGTCATAGATGTCAACTTAGTGCCCGGTCATATCCAATGGATATTGCATGTATTTTTGTCAAATGGAGTACATTTTCCCTTTAATGTCTGTTTTAGGAATTAGTAAAATAATAATGCTAAAAATTAACTATGTATTTTTTTCTTCATAATACTACTAGTGTTACGTTTCATGCAACCCCAAAAATATGCAAAAATCTTCTAAATCCTAATTATAAAACAGAATTGACCTATTAGATGGCTGGGGGGCTTTTGCAACTAAGCCTATGCCCACAAAATTTAGGCGGCTTGGACCCAAACCCATTTGATTCTGGTCGGAATTCAATTGACATTTCTAGAAACATTTCCTTGTTGATTAATGAAAAACCTTAGGTAGTCTCGTTTATGTTATGTGCGTGTTTAAAACAGTCTTCTAACATGGAATCTTTGGGTGAAAACAGAAGCTTGATGACATCACAGCAATGACTTTTGGAGGTCGCTATGTTATTTTCATGATGTCACTCTTCTCAATTTACACTGGCCTGATCTATAATGAGTTCTTTTCTGTCCCATTCGAACTCTTCGGTCCCTCTGCATATGTGTGTCGTGACGATTCTTGCAGGTGAATCAAATCCCTTAATTTATAAATTCAACATTATCCTTTTATGCTATTAGAAATTTAGTTACTGTTCTTTTATTCACACTCTTTTTGATGCAGGGATTCTACAACAATAGGGCTGATAAAAGCGGGTCCTACTTACCCTTTTGGAGTGGATCCTGTATGGCATGGTACACGTAGTGAATTACCATTCCTGAACTCATTGAAAATGAAAATGTCAATTCTTCTTGGAGTTGCTCAAATGAACCTTGGAATTATAATGAGCTATTGCAATGCCAAGTTCTTCAAAAACAGCGTAAATGTATGGTAAGTTAATATGTATTTGAATCATACCATTTATTTTGGGAAATGTGTTTGAAAAATTTCCCATGTAATTTTGCACAGTTATTGTCATGTGCAATCATCACGGAGGCGGTCTATTACTATGAAATTGCTCATATTTTATAAATTAATGTATATATATTTTATTTCAATGTATCACTTTTTCAGGTTCCAATTTATCCCCCAGGTGATATTTCTCAATAGTCTATTCGGGTACCTGTCCCTTCTTATTATTGTGAAGTGGTGCACGGGTTCTCAAGCCGATTTGTACCACGTCATGATCTACATGTTCCTTAGCCCAACCGATGATTTGGGCGAGAACCAACTCTTTGCTGGTCAGAAAAATCTTCAGGTTGGTTAGCTCCCCAAACCCCCCTCCAAAAAAACTTTTAAATGGTGTTTTTCTATATGAATAATTTTTTTTTTTTGACAACACTATATGAATAATACTTCCATGCTATGTTCTGTTTGTATCAGCTTGTGCTTTTGCTTCTGGCCGGTGTTGCTGTGCCCTGGATGCTGTTGCCAAAACCCTTTATTTTGAAGAAGCAACATGAAGCTGTATGCTTGCTTTTGTTATTTAAGTTTTCCATTTGTTCTTTCCTGAAACTTTCATTTTGTTCTCGATCTAATAGTTATGTTACTTCAGAGGCACGGGGATGAATCCTATGCACCACTTCCAAACACAGAGGAGAGCTTGCAAGTGGAGTCAAATCATGATTCCCATGGTCATGCGGAATTTGAGTTCAGTGAAATTTTTGTACATCAACTTATACACACTATAGAATTTGTACTCGGAGCAGTATCTAACACAGCTTCTTACCTTCGTCTGTGGGCCCTTAGGTATGTCTATAACTGGCACAATTGTTTTATTCTATTCATAATGCTGGAGCCCTGCAAGAGATACAAGATTGGAACCTCGCATGATTTTTGTTTATCTGTTTACCTATAGATTTGTTTTATGCATGCATTAAACTATATATTTACTAATGTTTTCCTTTTTGTACCAGTCTTGCTCATTCAGAGTTATCAAGTGTATTCTACGAGAAGGTCTTGCTTATGGCATGGGGGTATGTTGAGTTTAGAAATTTCTGTTGCATTTTCTTTTGTTTCATGATATGATTAATGAAGGCGAGTGGTAGCATTCAACACACGGTGAACCAATGAAAATTATTCAAAACATCTGGGCTATTGCACAATATCTATGAGTAGAAACTCCCCCACCTTTTTTGAAATGTACTAGTATTATTTTTTTAAAAGTCAAGGATTATGAAAATGGTATGCAGTAGGCTTACTTAAGTAGTATCTGTCATGAGGCTCCCTGGTTGTTGATGCTCATTGTTCATTCTCTAGTACCAATCTGTTTTTCCCTAATATTCGACATTAGTTTTCCCTGATAATTAATGTGGGGAATGATTTATAATTGCTCTGTCTGATGTTGCAGGTACAATAATGTGATTATCCTGATAGTGGGTCTCATTGTTTTCATTTTCGCTACCGTTGGAGTGTTACTTGTCATGGAAACTCTGAGTGCCTTCTTGCATGCATTGCGTCTTCACTGGGTGGAGTACCAAAACAAATTTTACGAGGGCGATGGCTACTTGTTCCTCCCTTTCTCGTTCTCATTGCTGGACGAAGAGGATGAGATGCTTTAAAAACAGATAAATAAGAATGTGGAGTTATATAGCTTCGAACTTGTATTGATTCTTTCATTTGCTGTAACTAGTCAGTGACTACCCGATTTGTATTTGCGGTATTGTATATGGTGGAATCCTTGGAGCTTTTTCTTCCAACATCATGCCGTATCTTGTCTATTTATCCGTTGAGGGAATAAATATATCCCAGTTAGGGAAATGACTTTTTATCGACTACTAGGCAGGTGGTGTTTAAGAAAAGGATACTAGGCAATATTGGCCAAGTGTAATAATTATTACTCACAAAATAAAGTGATATTTTTATTTTTTTATTTATATTTTAGGAAAAATTGTGTTATAATAATGTCTTTAATTTGCATTACGTTGAAAATGATTTCGTACCCTTCAAAAGTAGAAGTATATTTGCTGGGTATCGCCAACTTGTGTCCTTGACTTTACTTCTCCTCGTGGCATTGGAACGAAGTCTTATGATAAATTATTATAAATATTCATGAAGTATTAGGGAGAAAAAAAATCAATTTCACTACTTTCATCCATCCTTATAAATATAATTTGTATTTATTTTATTTTGTAGGTTTATCAATAAGCTCTTGGGGTTTGTTTCAACTTTAGGGTGTTTGAATGAAGGGTTTAGAAGGGGAAGAGTTTACTTTTCATTTTTAAATTACGGATACTATGAAATGTTTTATAAAAAATTAACCTATTAACATGATAAATGATCATATAATACTTCAATCACACTTAATTTACTTTAGAAAAACATGTTATATAGTTCATATTTTTTTTTTTGAGGAAAGATATAGTCCACAATTTAAAAATGAAAAGTAAACTCACCTCTCCCTTCCCCTCATAAATCCTCAATCCAAACACAGTTTATTGTCGGTATAAAATATAACGCGTCATCATTGTTTCATGCTGAATGCTAAGGATTTGAAAACAAATAAAAAAATTTGTGAGCTAAAATTTTGAGAATATAATGATGCAATAATTCTCATCATTGTCACCTTATGCAGTAATATAATGAGCCAAAATTTCCTCGTGTTCTAGTTTTGTTATCTAGTTATGTGTTTAAAAAAAGTGAAATAAACATAAAAATGCTGAAACAAGAGCAGTTTCATTGATGTCTCAAAAAAAAAAAAAGCAGTTTCATTGTGAGAAGAAGATCTGCTTTCAAAATAGAATCACATAACACTTTGCAATGAAGAGCTATTCTTGTCCATACATCTATAAATTGTTGTTTACAAATTGTGTAGCTAATAATAATATGCCAGCACCACATTAAAACATGAATAGTGGCAACAATTCATGGTTTTCCACAATATAAAATAAACAACAGAATATACAGACATCATGTAAAAGCAAACTATTGAGTAGTAGTATGAACGGCAGCCACAGTAGAAACCATGGAGTCCACTCCGCAGATATTTCGTCCCCTGCATATTTTGTAGTATCCATTTTCTCCCCAGGTCTCACCCCATGAGTTTTTAATTATCCAATATGGCTTCTCTTTCATCCTAATAGGTGAATAGGCTCCAGATCCATATCCCACCAGTAACACTCCATGATCCAATCTCTTTGAGCATATGTATGGGCATGATACTCCTCCAACGTATGTTTGCATGTATACTGCATTTAAGGCAACTGCATTTGTGCACATTGAAATTTACAAGAATCAATATCTGCATTTGAATTCGATAATTATAGTTGATCTAAAAAACACAAATTGTTAAGACTTTAGTACTTACTCGCAAGAGGACCGTTCTTGACAAGATTAGCGGCAATCTGGTCTTCATCAAGTGAAACAACGCTGAAATTTGCAATTGATGCTGCAATTTTTTTCTTGTCAAACTTGCATGCTCCACGATCAGTACCAGAATAAGTATAGTCTTCTTCGCGCATCACCCCACCGGATTTTAAAATGTACTCAAAAGCACTATTCATCAGACCACCATTGCACCCGGCATCACAAGAACCCGGTTGCTCTGGATCACACTATACATAAAAGTAAATCCAATCCAAACCAATTTAGATGACATATAATAATATGACTTTCTATACGGTCCCAAATACTACAAGTTAGCATTTCCCAATAAATAATTATGTGAAGATTAATTAATTTAAAATATTTCCAATTACTAAAACAAATTCATATGACCTAATCAAGTTTCAAATTTGCTTAATATACGTGTTTTTGTCTTCTTTCCTACAAGTCACTATCGATGCGCAACCCTTAAGTGGAACCTCATACAATATCTAATAGAGTTTGGTTACTAAATGTTATTTTTGTTACTTGTTTTCCTAGGAAGATTAATTAATTTGAGAAAACGCATGTGACACCTATCAAATAAAGTTCTTTACAAAATGCAGTATGGCAATCACAATTATAATCATAATCATAATTCCTTAGCAGATATATTATTAATTACAAAAGGGAAAGTAGGGAAAGAAGAAAAAACCTCATGATCACAATCAACAAGTTGTTGCTCGCTAAGACTGACAAGTTTTCCGGTCGAGAGAAAGTGAGCACCTTCAAGTGCACCAGTAGTGCTGAAACTCCAACATGATCCACACGAGCCCTGAATCATAATCAGAAACCCAACACAATCAATTTTTTTTTTAAAAGAAACAATAATAATAAACAAATAATAATCATAATCCTAATTAGAAACAATACTGATCATAGTCACAATTGGAAACAATACCTGATTTTTAACAGCAGTAACTGCTCCTTTTTCTCTCCAATCAAAGTCCTTCGGAAGATTATCTGTCGGAAGGATCGGGGCTGCATTAGCATCTTTTGGCAACCCCACCCCTCTCAATCCCAAAACGCTCTGACGAAACTCTCTCGGGGTAAGATCGGAGAATCTTGTAACACCATGAACCGCCGAAGGATCCATCAATTGATGCCTCTTAGCACGGTTTAGATTAGACTTAAAGATTTTGAACCTGTAATCATGTTCATCCTTGGAAGAATAAACCTTCCCAAACTTATGTTTAAATAGATTAAAGTGATGCTCTGCTCCCAACCGCACTCCTTCTTCGTCGACCACCTGTCGGATTATTGGATCTTCTCCTTCGTCCGGCGTAGAGAATGCCGAGACGGAGAAGATGAAAAGAGCGACGAAGAGAAGAAGAGTGCGATGATCCATAAGTTGAGGAGGATTACGGTGAATAGCAGAATAGAATGGAAAGTGGTGTGAGTTTTATATAGAGGTTGCACTTGCGGTACGTAAGGAATTAAAAAAAGAAGGAAAAAAAAAACTAGATTAAGATTGAATTGAGTACGCGCTATCCATTACTTAGGAGAGAGGTAAGGTTTGGTAACAAATAGATAAATGACACGTGGGTTTTGAGTTTCGTTCAAATTTGAATGACGGTTTGAGGAAACTGATAGTTAGGATTTTCCTTTACTGTTAGGTCAGGGAATACCCCTACAATTGTATATCTACCCCTACGAACCATAAAAAAAAATAAAAAATCAATTTTAACCATGTTTTTTTTTGGTAAATTGACGAAATGACAAAGCCATTATAAACTCATACACATAAGTGGAGATACCGGGGTTCAAACATCGGTCATGGCATCCGGCCTAACAATTTCAGCATTTTGTCAGTTGAGCTAGGACTTCTGGATTTTTTAACCATTTTTTTAATTCATACTCATTCACCAAATAAAAAAAATACCAATTTTAACAATTTTATTTGTAAAAAAAAACAATTTTAACCTTTCACAATTTTTTTTTTTTTATTTGGAAGTAATCTTTGTAAAACTTTGAGACACGAGTCCGGAGAACCAATTTTCTTTTTTTTTTCATGGCCTAATCCCCCACTTTCTCCATCCTTCTCTTGACTAACAAAAGGGTAAAATTAGCATTTTAATAGGCCCAACAAGTTTTCTTATAGGCTTTTAGGTTATGAGTTCTGCTCTTTACCCTAACGCTTTTGCTCATTCCCAAATGATATTCATTTTTTACCCTTACGTGACTAAGTTACGTTAGTACAAACTGCCACGTGACTTAAGTCACGCTATTGTTAACACTAGCGTAAGTTAACTCACACTGGTTCTGTGTGCACCAGAACAGACAGACAATAACATGCCTTGTTCCCTGTTTAGCTTCGTTCCTGCATTCGTTCATACATAGGAACAACCATTCATTCATTCAACCAAAACTCATAATTTAGAACACATTCATTCATTCATTCATAATTTAGATACGCAATATTAACAAAAAATAACGTAAATATCATAAATAAGCGCAAACGCGCAAATGTAAATATAGTACAACCAAAATATCAGGAAAATGCTACAAATATCCAAAAAGTCATAAAATAAGACACTGCTGCTGCTCCTGTGGACTATGACTCCTAGACCTCCTCCGTGGAACCTGCAGATGGTCAAACATGTTATAATCGGTACGGATGCCCTCCAAAATGCCGAAGAATAGTGGATTTGAAAGCATCTATGGAATCTGCATTGCATGCTCCACTCTGTCTCGCATGTTGGTAATGACCTGCAATGGATCAGGAGGATGTCTGGCCTAGTCCTGGTCAATAGGAATATCCTGGTAGACGGGTCTCAGGATGACAATGTCAGGCTCTGGAGCAGGGTTGACGATAAGAGGATGGGATACACGATAGAACCACCTAATGTACCTATCTGAATGCTTTCAAGGCTCGTCGTCAGGGACCTAGTGACCCCTTTGCTGCTGGGGTACGACATGCAGAGCAAACTCCAAGAAGGCAACAACCACATCTGCTGGGGCAAGAGGCATAATCGTAGTAGGAGGTTGGGGATTTTTCTGAACATATCCGTACTGCCTCACAACCCGCTCGGGCAAGTGACACACCATCTTTTGTTTCCCAGCTATGATTCATCCGGAGTACCAGCACACGTCCTAAAAAGGCGTCACGTCTCATCGGTGCTCGTACACAAAAAATAAAATTAAATAAGTAAAATAAACATGACATAATAATAAACTATAAATATTATACGTAAAATAAACTTGACATAATAATAAACTATAAATATTATACGTTAAAAATAAATCAATTATACTTAAATACGTAAAAAATAAATCAATTATACTTAAATACGTAAAATAAACATGACATATTCTACGTAAAATAAACTTGACATAATAGTAAAATATCATTAAATTAA